>Ga0163150_10001046_pt1 | contig 49051 bp, 42 predicted proteins | sample OliLakLV19P2IB_FD_148628 | JGI IMG/M metagenome (GOLD analysis project Ga0163150, IMG submission 148628) | Freshwater microbial mat bacterial communities from Lake Vanda, McMurdo Dry Valleys, Antarctica - Oligotrophic Lake LV.19.P2.IB | ecosystem: Environmental > Aquatic > Freshwater > Lake >... | reverse complement strand
CGTTTGGCCAGGCGGTCAAAGTCGAGAAGGCCGCCGTGCAGAGCCTCCATATCCTTCAGGCGGACCATGTTGGGTCCGCCTGAGGCTGCGGCGCGTAAATTAAGGTCACTGTCACCGATATTACTGGCATTGGGTTATGGCGAAACGCTGTGGGCGTGGTTATATGCTGGCATCCAGCTATTTCCACTTGAGGACTTTTTATGTCTATGCAAAGCGCGAGCAAGCCCCGTCCGAAGTTTGATGCCGAAGCGCTGCGGCGGAAGTATCGTGAAGAGCGCGACAAGCGCATAAGGCAGGACGGTAATGAGCAATATCTGGAGGTTGCAGGTCAGTACGCGCACTATCTTGATGACCCCTACACGCCCATAACACCCCGCGAGCCCAAGCGCGACCATGTAACGTTTGCCTTTATCGGCGGCGGCTTCTCAGGACTTGTGACAGGAGCGCGGCTGAAAGAGGCCGGGATCGAGAGTGTCAGGATTATTGAGAAGGGCGGCGACTTTGGCGGTACTTGGTATTGGAACCGCTATCCGGGTGCTCAGTGCGATACGGCTTCAATGATTTACTTGCCCCTGTTGGAAGAGACGGGGCATATGCCGTCCGAAAAATATGCGCATGCACCTGAGATCCTCGAGCAATGTTATCGGATTGCGCGGAAGTTCAATCTTTATCAGGACGCGCTCTTTCACACGATCGTGACGGATCTGGAGTGGGACGAGGCGCATTCGCGATGGATCATTCGTACCAATCGGGGCGATGAATTCACGGCTCAGTTTCTGGGGATGGGCACGGGACCTTTGCATGTGCCTAAGCTTCCAGGGATCGCTGGAATCGAGAGTTTCAAGGGACACTCTTTCCACACCAGCCGCTGGGACTATGGCTATACGGGCGGCGATCCTTCCGGCGCGCTGATGGAGAAGCTCAAGGACAAGCGGGTTGCGATCATTGGTACGGGAGCGACGGCTGTTCAGTGCGTGCCGCACCTCGCGCGCGCGTGCAAGGCGCTTTATGTGTGTCAACGTACGCCCTCATCTGTCGATGTGCGGGATAACCGTGTGATCGATCCAGCTTGGTTTGCTGAGATATCGACGCCGGGTTGGCAGCAGCGTTGGCTGGAGAACTTCACGGCCAATCAGTCTGCTGGAGCTGGCACCGATGTTGATCTGGTGCAGGATGGCTGGACGGATCTGTCGCGGCGCATTCGCGCGAAGATTTTCGAGTTGCTGCCTGAGCAGCGCACGCCGATGGGGATGCTGGCGGCCTATGAAGACTCTGATTTTGAGAAGATGGAAGAAATCCGTGCGCGGGCAGAGCAAGTGGTGCGAGACCGTGAGACGGCGGAGAAGCTGAAGGCCTGGTATCGCCAGCTCTGCAAGCGTCCGTGCTTCCACGATGAGTACCTGCAAGCATTCAACAATCCCAGCACCAATCTTGTCGATACGGATGGCAAGGGTGTGGAACGCATCACTGAAAAGGGCGTTGTGGTTGCAGGCCGCGAATATGAGGTCGACTGCATCATCTATGCCTCGGGTTTTGAGGTGGGGACACCTTTCGAGCGCCGCGCGGGCTTCGATCCGAAGGGGCGCGGCGGGGTGCGGCTTTCGGAATACTGGGCGAATGGCATGCGCACTTTGCACGGTTGCCATGTGCATTCGTTTCCGAACTTGTTCATTCAGCAGCCGACGCAAGGTGCCAATCTGATTTCGAATGTGCCTCACAATCTGACGGAGTCCGGACGCACGATTGCGATGATTGTGAAGCATGCGGTGGCGCATGGTAAGTCGCGCGTGGAGCTCGACCGTGGAGCCGAAGAGGCATGGGTCGATTTGTTATTGTCGGGGCCCGGGCTGCTGCTGGGCAGCCAAGAGTGCACGCCGGGCTACTACAATAATGAGGGACAGGATCGCGGTCCGCAGGCCAAGTACTATGTTGGCTATCCGGGAGGTGCTGCCGCGTATTTCAGGTATCTCGACAAGTGGCGGAACACGGGCAAGTTCGAGGGGTTGGTGTTTGGGTAGAGGGTTTTATACCAACGGCCTGAACTTCAAACCCCAGACCGTACGTACATCGTCATGGCCGGGTGCGTGGCAACGGATCCTGGCCACCTAGGATAGCCGCATAGTTTGTTGAAGCGCGCGTGGCCTTTCTGGTGGGGCGCAGCGCGGGTTGCAGATGGCTTGGTGAGATTCTGGGTGGCTGGTACGCGGCTCACCGCGCGAATATCGTTACGCCGGGGGCGGTATTTCGGCTGCGTTAGACCTTTTTGGGGGAATGGGGTAGGTTTCGATCCGATGCTTTTCGTGCGCATGACGATTGCGCGTGATGTGATGTCGCGCTACCTCGGGATATTGTTGAGTCGAGATATTCGCCTTTCCTTGTCAGGGAAAGGCGCAAGGGGGGGCCGCGTTGCTGGCCCCTTATTTATTGGTTCTCTAGCGGCGCCACACCGCCGCCGACGTTGGGTCTTCGCCTTGAGCGGCGAAGCGGCCGATTTCGTTACGGCCTACCACGAGGTGGTGGACTTCGTCGGGGCCGTCGGCGATGCGTAGTGTGCGCATGCCTGTGTACATGCGGGCGAGCGGGGTCCATTGCGAGACGCCTGCTGCTCCGTGCATCTGAATCGCCTGGTCGATGATCTCGCACACGCGTTCCGGCACCATGGCTTTGACCATGTGAAGCCAAATGCGCGCTTCGCGGTTGCCAAGCGTGTCCATAGCTTTGGCTGCTTTCAACACCATGAGACGCATCGCTTCGATGTCGATGCGGGCGCGGGAGATGATCTCCATATTGCCGCCCAATGTCGCCAGCGACTTGCCGAAGGCCTGGCGCGATACGCCGCGTGAGATCATCAGGTCCAGGGCGCGTTCGGCCTGGCCGATCGAGCGCATGCAGTGATGGATGCGGCCTGGGCCCAATCGCAATTGCGAAATTTCGAAGCCACGGCCTTCGCCCAACAAAATGTTCTCCTGAGGCACACGCACGTTGTCGAACCGTATGTGCATGTGGCCGTGTGGCGCGTCGTCTTCCCCAAATACGGTCATGGGGCCGAGCACTTTTACGCCAGGGGCATCCATGGGCACGAGGATTTGTGACTGCTGGCGGTGTGATTGGGCGTCGGGATTGGTTTGGACCATCACGATCATGATTTTGCAGCGAGGGTCGCCAGCACCCGAGATGTAAAATTTCTCGCCGTTGATCAGCCATTCTTTGCCGGTCAAGACCGCGCTCATGCCAATGTTGCGCGCGTCGGACGAAGCGCGGTCAGGTTCGGTCATGGCAAAGGCTGAACGGATTTCACCGTTGAGGAGCGGCTTTAGCCATCGTTCTTTTTGTTCAGGGGTTCCAACGCGCTCAAGCACTTCCATGTTGCCGGTGTCGGGTGCCGAGCAGTTCATGCATTCCGATGCCAGCGGGTTCTTTCCCAGTTCAAAACCGATGTAGGCGTAGTCGAGGTTCTTGAGACCCTCACCTGTTTCGGCACTGGGAAGAAAGAAGTTCCAGAGGCCTCGCTTTTTCGCTTCCGCCTTTGCGCCATCGAGCAATTCAAGTTGGCCTGGTGCATAATTCCACCGGTCCGCGCGCCCTTCGCCTAGCTTGTGGAATTTTTCGGACATTGGGTTGACGACTTCCATTACGAACGCACGGACTTTATTGAGCAAAGGCATCGCGCCCTCTGACATGCGCAGATCATTGAGCTCGTCCAACGGATTGAATCCGAAGGTCATACTGGTTTTCGGATTTGAAGCCACGGCGGTTCTCCGGTCTTTAATATGATCGCAATCTGTATTTCAGTTTGCATTGTGTTTGGCAATGAAGGATTGCTTGGGCATGATCCGCGCTTTGCGGGGGTTTCGGCCGCTTTTGCTGACGGGGCAGATATGAGTTTTTCGACACCGCTTTTCATATGTGGACCGCTACGACAGCCACGGCAAATGCTGGCCGATCAAGCCTATGGTGGGCATAGCTCCATCCACGACGACAAGATGGCAGAGAAGCTTGGCTTCCGTGCCGGGCCTATTGAGGGCCCGACCCATTTTAGTCTGTTCCCGCCGCTGCTCGCGCAATTTTGGGGACAGTCATGGTTTGAGCGAGGATGTTTCTCGGCGCATTATCAGAACATGGTGGTTGAAGGCGAGAGCGTGAGAGGATTTGCCGAGATACCCAAGCCTGGCGCGACATCCACGCGGGTGTGGGCGGAAAAGGCCGATGGCACGCCTGTGCTGGAGGCGAGTGCGAGTATTGGTCCCTCACATCCCCAAACGCTGCTAGAAGAGCGCATGGCGGGATTGCGTCCGGCAGGCGCGCTTGTCGTGCTTGAAGAGCTCAAAGTTGGGATGACGGGTGCAGAGGACGAGCGTGTTCGTATGGACACGGAGCAACACATGGGTGCGCTCTATCCGTTTTCGCTCAAGCAAAAGCTTGAAGTGATCACAGAAGCTTCGCCGTGGTATTCGAGTTCGGCGTCACTTTGGGGCCGTGCGATTATTCCGCTCGAGATGATTAGCGTGTTGGCTGAATACTCGAACTCAGAGGCGCGGTTCCCGGTTAAGGGTCCGGCGGTGGGGTTGTTTGCTGATCAAGAGATACGAGTGATTGATGGTCCCTTGTTTGTAGGGGAGGACTATGTGATCCGCCGCGAAATTGCGGCTCTGTCCGAAAGCAAGCGCACCGAGTCCTATTGGGTGCGGTCCCGGATATTTGATGGAGCAGGCAAACGGCAAGTGGCGGAGGTTCTGCTCAATCACGCAACGCTCAAGCATTCCTACGCTGACTATGAGACCGAGCGGGCCCGTCTGGAAGCGGTGCGTCCTTGATATTAATGCTTATGTCATTGTTTTTGGGAGAGTTGTGAATGCCGGACGTTGAGCAAGCCCCACCTTCCTATCACCGTAAGGAACGAGGCGGGCGTCTGTCTACGAGCGTAAAGCTTGCGCAGGGCGTTGGTGCTATCCCGGACACGATCAAGAACTGGGTGTTCCATACTTTCGTATTGCTTTTCTACAGCCAAATATTGGGTGTCAATGCGCTTCTCGTGTCGCTCGCTCTTAGTTTGAGCATCATCATTGACGCGATAGCTGATCCCTGGATTGGTTCGATATCTGACAATTTGCATTCCAAATGGGGTAGGCGGCATCCGTTGATGCTGCTTGGTTCTGTGCCGTTGGGTGTCTGCTTCTATTTTGTGTTCATGCCACCGCCGGGACTTTCGCACTTGGAATTGTTCTGGTGGCTTGTGTCATTCATGATTTTGACCCGGATATTCTTGTCGATTTATTTTGTCCCGTGGGCGGCGATTGCCGCTGAATTGTCCGACGACTATCACGAGCGAACGTCGATCATGGCCTACCGTTTTGCGGTGGGCTGGTTCATCGGTTTGCTCTTTCCTGTCATTACTTTTGGCGTTGTGATGGCGAATACGCCGGAACATCCTGTCGGTCAGTTGAATCCGGCGGCCTATCCGACAATGGCGTTTATTGGCGCGATCTTGATGACGTCGGGGGCGCTGGCGACCACGTTTTTGACATGGGGACAAATTCCTTATCTGCGGCAGCATTCGGTGAGGCAAAGCATTCCGAGTGTCACGCAAACAATCAAGGAGTTCCGGCGCGGGCTTGAGAATGATCAGTTCAGGCTGTTCTTCATGATTGTGCTTATTGCGTCGGCGATTTCCGGCACGACGCAGAACATGTCGATCTATATGGCAACGTTTTTCTGGCAATTGGGATCTGATGATCTGCGCTGGTTTGGGCTGATCGGGGTTGGTGCGATAATTGCCTTTCCCGTCGTTGCCTTGCTTCAGCGCTGGATCGACAAGAAGTTTATTCTGATGATGAGCGCGACCATGAGCTTGCTCGCGGGTGTTGTGGTCGTCGGCTTGCGGTTCTTGGGGATCATGCCTGAGAACGGATCAGATCTGTTGCTCACGATTTTGATTATTGATGGCGCGTTCTTCGCTGCTATGGAGGTTATCCGTGGTGTGATTAGTGCGTCGCTGATTGCTGATATTCTCGATCAGCATGAGCTCAACACCGGTTACCGGCAGGAAGCGATGTTCAACGCCGCTGTTGTGTTCTGTGTCAAGGCAACGTCTGGGCTTGGGATCTTGTTTGGTGGACTGATATTGAGCTTGATCAATCTGCCCGTGCAATCGCCGCCCTCAGAGGTGCCGCAGGATACGATCAATCTCTTGGGGCTGCTGGTGGGTTTGTGTCTGCCGGTGTTTCATATCTTTCCGATCATGATGGTGCGGCACTATAAGATCACGCGGCAAGTGCACGCGGATATCCGACAAGCGCTTGATGAGCGGCGCCGGACATCCGCGTAGTTCGCTCTTACGAAGTACCGACGACGCTGCCGTCGCAGGCAATCGTCTGTCCGGCGACATACTGGCCCGCGCGTGAGCAGAGGAAGATAGCCAGGCCTGCAATATCTTCTGGCGTGCCGACGCGGCCGGAAGGATTGTTCTTGCCAATGACATCCCAATCGACGTCATCGGTCTTGCCGCCAAAGCCAACGCCTGTTGACAGCATCCAGTTGGGGAAGGGGCCTGAGCGGGTATTTCGGTGACAGTGCACTTGACTCTCCTCTGCACTCTCTCCCGGCCCCCGCTTCACCGGTTTCAGCACCAGTCCGGTTTTGCGTTCCGAGCGGTCGATGGATAACTCACGGAAATGAACGGATTTGAGCGATCAGCGCTTCCGCTTTGCTAGGCGATCGAAGTCCAGCAGGTCGCTGAGCAGGGCTTCCATGTCTTTCAAGTGGACCATGTTGGGTCCGTCTGAGGGGGCGTTGTCGGGGTCTTGATGGGTTTCCATGAAGACGGCAGCGACGCCGATGGCGATGGCGGCGCGGGCGAGCACCGGCACCATTTCGCGCTGGCCACCTGACTTGGTGCCCTGCCCGCCCGGTTGTTGCACCGAGTGCGTGGCGTCGAAGACGACCGGGCAGCCGATGTCTTTGAGGACCGGAAGCGCGCGCATGTCGGAGACCAGCGTGTTGTAACCGAACGAGACGCCGCGCTCGGTGGTCATGACGTTGGGGTTGCCCGCGTCTGTCACTTTGGCCACGACATTTTTCATGTCCCAGGGGGCGAGGAATTGACCCTTCTTGACGTTGACGATGCGTCCGGTTTTTGCGGCGGCGACGAGCAGATCGGTCTGGCGGCACAAGAACGCCGGTATCTGCAAAACGTCGACGGCTTGGGCCGCGAGCTTGCATTGCTCTTCGGTGTGGACGTCGGTGAGGACGGGGATGTTCAGCTTCTCGCGCAGGTCGGCAAAGATCGGCAGTGCGAGTTCGAGGCCCATGCCGCGTTCGGCGTTGGCGCTGGTGCGGTTGGCTTTGTCGAAGCTGGTTTTGTAGATGAAGCCGATGCCCAGTTTGGTTGTGATTTCCTTGATGGCCGTTGCCATTTCGAAGGCGTGTTGACGGCTTTCCAGGGCGCAAGGGCCAGCGATCAAAGTGAACTGCTTGTCGTTGGCAATCTCGACGTTGCCTGCTTTGACGGTGTGGTTGGGCTTCACGGTGTTTTCCTAGACCAAACGGCTTTGGGTGACGGCGGCGGCGATGAAACTTGCGAATAGAGGATGGGGTTCGAACGGCCGCGATTTCAATTCTGGATGGAATTGCACGCCAATGAACCACGGGTGATCGGCGCGTTCGCAGATTTCCGGCAACAGGCCGTCGGGCGACATGCCGGTGAAAATGAAGCCCGCTTTCTCGAGAGCTTCGCGATATTCCAGGTTGACCTCGTAACGATGGCGATGACGTTCTTCGATTTCGAGTGCGCCGTAGATTTCGGCGACCTTGCTGCCGCGCTTGAGAAGGGCCTGATACTTGCCGAGCCGCATTGTGCCGCCGAGTTCACCGCCGGCGCGGCGTTTTTCAAGCTGGTTGCCGCGCATCCATTCGGTCATCAGACCCACGACCATGGTCTTGCACGGACCGAACTCGGTTGAGCTGGCGTCGGACAGGCCCGCGAGATTTCGTGCGGCTTCGATGACGGCCATTTGCAGGCCGAAGCAGATGCCGAAAAAAGGCACATTCCTCGTGCGGGCAAATTTCGCGGCTTCGATTTTGCCTTTGGTGCCGCGTTCTCCGAAGCCGCCGGGAACGAGGATGGCGTGAACATCTTCGAGATGCTGGATGTGGCCAGGTTCTTCGAAGACTTCGGAGGCGATCCACTCGGCCTTGACGCGCACGTTGTTGGCGATGCCGCCGTGCGCGAGGGCTTCGTTCAGGGATTTGTAGGCGTCTTTGAGGCCGGTGTATTTGCCGACGATGGCGATTTTGACTTCGCCTTCGGGTTCTTTCACGCGCTTGACGACGGTGATCCATGGCGCAAGTTTTGGCTTGGGCGCGTCTTTGATGCCGAAAATCGACAGCACTTCGTCGTCGAAGCCTTGCGCGTGATAGGACAGCGGAGCTTCGTAAATCGTTGACACGTCGAGCGCCTGAATGACGCTGGAAGCGCGGACGTTGCAGAACAGGGCGATCTTGCGGCGTTCTTCGGCGGCGACTTCGCGATCGGAGCGGCAGAGGACAATGTCGGGCTGGATGCCGATCGAGCGCAGCTCTTTGACGGAGTGCTGGGTCGGTTTGGTTTTCAGTTCGCCGGAGGCCGCAATATAGGGGATCAGGGTGACGTGGATGAACAGGCTGCGTTCGCGGCCGAGTTCGTTGCCGAGCTGGCGGATGGCCTCGAAGAACGGCAGGCCTTCGATGTCGCCGACCGTGCCGCCGATTTCGCAGAGCACGAAGTCGACGTCGTCGGAGGCGCCGAGCACGAACTGCTTGATGGCGTCGGTGACGTGCGGGATGACCTGGATGGTGGCGCCCAAATAATCGCCGCGGCGTTCGCGGGTGAGAATATCGAGATAGATGCGCCCCGTCGTGACGCTATCGCCCTTGGTCGCCGAGACGCCGGTGAAGCGTTCGTAGTGGCCGAGATCGAGATCGGTTTCCGCGCCGTCGTCGGTGACGAAGACCTCTCCGTGCTGATATGGGGACATCGTGCCCGGATCGACGTTCAGATAGGGGTCGAGTTTACGCAGGCGGACTTTGAATCCGCGTGCCTGCAACAGCGCGCCGAGGGCCGCTGATGCGATACCTTTGCCGAGGGATGAGACCACGCCGCCGGTGATGAAGATGAACCGCGCCATGGACCACCACCATAAGGAGAAAAGAGTTACACGACCAAGAAAAAATTCAACGCGTCTGTGGAACGCGTTTCACGCTAGTTTTCCGGCGGTGCCGGTGCGGGAGCAGGTTGCGGTGATGCCGGCGCGGGCGCTGCCGGTGCGGCCGGAACAGGTGCAGGAAGTGCCGCAGGGCTTGCTGGCAGCGGCGTTCCTGCCGGTGCTGCTGGAAGCGGGGTCGGCGAAGGCTGGGCTGGCGCGGTAGCGCCGGGCGGCAATGTCCCAAGCGGCGCGGATGTCGAGGTCGCGTCCTCCAGCGGGCTCACTTTGCGGGTGTTTTTCGCCAGAACCGTGAGCGCAATTGAGGTCGTGATAAAGATTGTCGCCAGAATCACCGTGGTGCGGGTAAGCACGTTTGCGGCGCCGCGCCCGGTCATCAGGCCGCCCATGCCGCCACCGCCGCCCATACCAAGGCCGCCGCCTTCCGAGCGTTGCAGCAGGATCACGCCGATCATCGCAATGCAGACGACGACTTCAATGGTTAGCAGAACAGCGTACATAAGCGGCGTGTCTCTCTCTAGTCGAAGCGGCGGCTTGTAGCCCAACCTGCGGTTACTTGCTACCCCCGGCCAAACAGGACAAATGTGGCTTATGTGGACTTTGGTCAAGACGTTCGGCGTTCCCGTTGCGCTCGCAGTGCTGATAACGGCTTGCGAGCGGGACATTGACGTCACACCTCCCGTTACGGTGGCTGCTGCTCCTCCAGCTGCCGAGCAATTTGCCGCAGTTCAGTCGTCCAGTGGCGGCGAATCGAGAGTCTATGGCACCTACACGCGCGGCTGCATTGCCGGGGCCCAGCAATTGCCGCTCGAGGCTGTACACTGGCAGGTGCTGAATCCGGCGCGTAACAGGGCGTGGGGTCATCCGGGCTTGATCCGCTTTATCCGGTTGCTGGCGGCGGGCGTTGCCAGTGATGGCTTTCGCGGTGTGCTGGTTGGCGATCTGGCTCAGCCGCGTGGCGGGCCCCTGCCCTCGGATCACAATTCGCATCAGGTTGGTCTGGATGCCGACATCTGGCTGACGCCGTTGCCTGCGCGAAAGTTGAGTGCGGGTCAATTGGAGACGTTCGAGCCGCCGTCGATGGTTGATGTCAGCACCTTGAGGGTGAACGCGTTGTTCGGCGCGGCGCAGGTTTCGTTGCTGAAGCGCGCAGCGCAGGCGCCGGGGGTTGAGCGCATCTTTGTCTCGCCGCCGATCAAACAGGCTCTTTGCGCGCGTGCGGCTGGGCAGGCTTGGCTGCAAAAGATCAGGCCGTGGCGCGGACACATGGCGCATATGCATGTGCGCATGGCGTGCCCGGTGGACAGCGACGATTGCAAGGACCAGGAACCGCCGCCCGACGGCGACGGCTGCGGGGCGGAGCTGGCGTCGTGGTTCAAGGACACATCGTGGAAGCGCGAAGGCTCGACGCCGTATGCGCCGGAGAAGGCGATGCGTCTGGACGTGTTGCCCGCGCAATGCCGGCAGTTGCTGCGGGGCTAGGCCCCCCATCGTCTGCAGCCGCTAACGCGGCGCAGCCACTTCCCCCGCAAGCGGGGGCAGACAGAAAATCTGGTGTCTTCCTCCGCTTGCGGGGGAAGTACCTGCGCAGCACTTGTGGCTCGCAGGGTATGGGGGCCTTCACTCTACGCCGGTGATCATGCGGCGTTCTTTGGCTTCGTAGGCGTCGCGGGCGGCTGGTTCGGGCCAGAGCAGGGACACGATGATGCCGGTGGCGAAGCCTAAGGGGATTGTTATGATGGCGGGGTTTTTCAGGGGAAAGATTGCGCTTTCGCCGCCCATGACATCGATCATGATGGTCGGCGACAAAGCGATCAGCAGCAGGCTTGAGGCCGTGCCGGTGATGATCGAAGCGACCGCGCCCATGGTTGTGTAGGCGCGCCAGAAGATCGAGAGCACCAGGGCCGGAAAGTTGCCCGAGGCCGCCACAGCGAAGGCCAGGCCCACCATGAAGGCCACATTCTGTCCCTTGAACGCGATCCCTAAGATGATGGCCACAATTCCCAGTGCGACTGTCGCGATGCGGGCGACCAGCAATTGCTCGCTGTGCGGGGCATCGCCCTTGCGGTGGACGGAGACCCAGAGGTCGTGGCTGAGGGCGGCTGCCCCCGATAACGTCAGGCCGGCGACGACGGCCAGGATCGTGGCGAAGGCGACGGCGGCGATAAAGCCCAGCAAGCCGGTGCCGCCCAGCACTTCGGCGAGCAGGGGGGCTGCCATGTTGCCGCCTTTGTCGACGGCCATGATGGCTTCGCGCCCAACCAGCACCATGGCCCCGAAACCGAGGATGAAGGTCATGAGATAGAAGACGCCGATCAGGCCGGTGGCCCAGAACACCGACTGGCGCGCGGCCTTGGCGTCGGGGACGGTGTAGAATCGCATGAGGATATGCGGCAGGCCTGCGGTGCCGAACATCAGGGCGAGGCCGAGCGAAATCGCGTCCCAGGGGTTGGCGACCTGCTTGCCGGGCGCCAGCACCTCGCGTCCGTACATGTCGGCGGCCTTGGCGAAGAGCTCGGCGGGGTTGAACGAAAACTGCGCCAGGGTCAGAACGCACAGCAACGCCGCGCCACCCAGCAGCAGCACGGCTTTGACGATCTGGACCCAGGTGGTAGCGATCATGCCGCCGATCAGCACATAGGCCAGCATCACGCAGCCGACGATGACGACGGCGAGTTCGTAGGAAATGCCGAACATCAGCTTGATCAGGTTTCCGGCGCCCACCATTTGCGCGATCAAATAGAACGAGACGACGGCGAGTGTGCCGATGGCGGCCGAAATGCGCACCGGCGTTTGCCTGAGGCGGAAACTCACGACATCGGCGAAGGTGTATTTTCCCAGATTGCGCAGCGGCTCGGCGATCAGGAACAAGACCACCGGCCAACCGACCAGCCAGCCGGTCGAGTAGATCAGGCCGTCAAAGCCCGACAGGGACACCAGGCCTGCTATCCCCAGAAAACTCGCGGCGCTCATGTAATCGCCAGCGAGCGCGAAGCCGTTCTGGCGGCCGGAGATGGTGCGCCCAGCGGCGAAGAATTCCTCGGTGGTTTTGGTGCGCCGCGCTGCCCAGAAGGTGATGGCAAGGGTTATGGCAATGAAGATGAAGAAAAAGGCGATGGCGGTGAGGTTGGGCTCGCCCAGGCTGGTCTGGCTCATGGGCGGCGCTTGGCGTTGATGGCGCGCAGGGCCGGGTCGAAATACCGGTTCGCCCACGACACGTAGAACCACGTCGTCAACCAGGCACCGATGATGACGGCCGCCCCCGCGAGGATGCCGAGGCTGAGGCCCGGCGCGATTTCGTGGGCCATGGTGTCTTTGGCGAAGGCGACGGCGAAAATGAAGCCGAAATAGAGCGCTGCGACGATGGCGCTGAGTGCAATGGCAAGCCGCCAGCGGGCGAGTGCGAGGGCGCGGACGCCGGTGTGCATGGGAGTGATCCGTGGGTTGTTGGCGCGCACTGTGGGGCTTGAGGTGCGGGGGAGTAAAGCGCGATTTGCGAGGGCCCCCATCCCCTGCAGCAGCAAAGGGCTGCGTAGGTGCTTTCCCCGCAAGCGGGGGAAGAGAGGATACTGCGCAGATTTGGTTCTTGTTTTGTTTTTTACTTCTGCTATGGACTATAGTTATGTTGAGCCTCGCGGACCAACCTGAACCGTGCATGATGCGTGCACACTAAGGAATTTTGCGGAACTCAGCCAAATATGAAAAATGGAAATGGCGGAAAAGGCTATCATGTACACATGCAGCGAAAAACGAGATTCATACCCCGGGGCGGCAAGTGGCGGATGGGGTGAGATTCGAACTCACGGAGGGCGTGAACCCTCGCCGGTTTTCAAGACCGGTGCTTTAAACCACTCAGCCACCCATCCGGTGCTTGGTGCGTACGGGCGGTGGTTAGCATGAGGGCGGGGGTAGTTCAAATTTCGCGAATTGACGCGATGCGGTAGAGGAGAAAGAGCGGTGATCTCCTATTTTGAAGGAAATTCGTATTGCGGGCGCGAAAAGCCTTCGCGATTGCAGCGGAAATTTAGGATGCGGAAAAAGAGAGAATGCTGCGGTGCACATATTCATTTGTTGAGTTGTACGGCACGTAACGGGTGTAAACTCTGGCAAGTCGATGGCGATTTGGCCGCTCCAGCTGAATTGGCATTACCAGACGCTTGCAGGAGAGACCCATGCAAAACGAAAGCATCACCGCATATAACTGCTTGCAACCTTCAATGGTTCGCACCATCCGCGAAGTGTTCGACGATGCCGTGTGCGAGATTGAGCGGCGGCGCGGAGAGAATGCACCTCCCTTGCCGGAAAAAGTTCGCGCCGAAGTCGCGCGCAAGATCGTCGATCTTGCCAAGCACGGTGAGTGCGATACGGAACGCTTGCGCCTGGCCGGTATCAGCGCGGTCCCGGGCTGAAGGTGAATTCGTAGGCGATTGCCGGTGAGCGTTCCGGCGAATGTCATCGTCATTGTGCTGGACAGTTTGAACCGGCACATGCTGGGCGCCTATGGGGGGCGTGAGTTCGCGACACCCAATCTCGACCGGTTTGCCAAGCGGGCATTGAAGTTCAATCGCCATGTTGTGGGCTCGCTGCCATGCATGCCGGCACGCCACGATATGCTGTGCGGGGCGCTGGATTTTTTGTGGCGGCCCTGGGGCTCGGTTGAGATCTGGGAGGACGCGATCACCTATCCGCTGCGCAAAGCCGGGGTGGTGACACAGTTGATTTCGGACCATCCGCATCTGTTTGAAACGGGTGGCGAAAATTACCACTCGGATTTTGCCGGCTGGGATTATCAGCGGGGACATGAAGGGGACGCTTGGAAGACGCGGCCTGATCCCAGTTGGGCCGGAGCGCCGCGGTTTGGGCGGGGCCACATGCCCTATGACAATGCCCGCGGCTGGTTTCGTGGTGAGGCGGATTTTCCGGGGCCTCGCACAATGGCCGCAACCGCGAAATGGATCGCCGAGAATGCCGGATATCACAAGCGTTTCATGCTCTTCGTCGACGAGTTCGATCCGCATGAGCCGTTCGATACGCCTGAGCCCTATGCCTCGATGTACGACCGGGACTGGGAAGGGCCGCATCTGATCTGGCCACCTTATATGCAAGGCGCGATTGCCAAGGGCGTGCTGAGCGAGCGTCAGGGCCGCCAGGTGCGCGCCCAGTATGGCGGCAAGCTGACGATGATCGACGCCTGGTTCGGCCGGGTGCTGGATGAGATGGAGGCTGCGAATTTATGGGAGGATTCGGCGGTGTTCGTGTGCACCGACCACGGGCATTATCTGGGCGAAAAGGATTGCTGGGGCAAGCCCGCGGTACCGATTTATGACACGCTGGGGCACATCCCGCTATTGGTGGCCTGGCCCGGGCAAGCGCCGCGCGAGATCGAGGCCTTGACCACCAGCGTTGATCTCTATGCGACTTTGGCCGAGGTGTTTGGGGTGAGTACGCGGCAGCGGACGCACGGGCGCTCGCTGGTGCCTCTTATTACGGGGAAAGTTTCCTCTGTACGCGATTGGGCCTTGATGGGTGTGTGGGGGCGCGAGGTGCACATCACCGACGGGCGCTGGAAATATGCCCGTGCGCCGGTGGGCCGGAACGAGCCTTTGGCGATGCTCTCCAACCGCTGGTCGACGATGCCGACGCACGTGCTTGCGCGCGAGCGGGAGCTGCCCCTGCCCGATCAGCGCGCGGTGCTGGGCCGCATGCCCGGCAGCACTGTCCCCGTGATCAAGCAGGTCTGGGACGCCAGCGACAATGTGCCGTTCTGGGCGTGGGCGCAGTTTACGGGACACCATCTGTTCGATTTGGCGAACGATCCGGGGGAGAACGACAATCGCGCGGGTAGTGCCGATGAGGGGCGGATGATCGAGCTGTTACGCGGCGCACTGTCGGAGGTCGAGGCGCCGGCCGAGCAATTTGTGCGGCTGGGTCTTTCGTAGGGTGGCGGCCTCAGGCGCCGAAGCGCTCGAGGATCCAGGGCACCACGACGTCCATCAGTTTCTCGACATCGGGCGCTTCGCTTGCGCCGAACTCGGGTTCGAAATAGTGGCGGGCGTTGGGAAATTTGACGTAGGTTTTGTCTTTGGCGGCGATGGCGCTGAACATCGGGATGGCATCGGTCTTGGGAAATATTTCCTGGTCCTTGCCCGCGTTAATGAAAAGCGAGGGCTCGGTGATCTGCGGCAGATCGTGGAGCTGGTTGGCGAGGCTCGAGACGCCCGACCAGGTCGAGAGCCATGCATGGGGGGTGGCGTAACGGCCAAAGCCGAAGAACTTCCAGTTCATCAAATCAGGGCGCTGAGAAAAGATCGAGCCGTAATCGCGCGCCGAGGGATCGATGGCGTTGTCCACGTAGTGCAGGTTTGCCATTGTGCGGTAGATCGTCATTACCGGTTCAAAAGCTTCGCGGCGCAGGATGTCGCGTTGCCTGTCCGGGGACAGTTTGATAAAGTCCGGATCGTTGTGCAGCTGCTCGGCGCGCTCATTTTCCGCGATCATGGCGCGGGCGATGGCGTCGATGCGCCTGATGCGATCAATCTGGGCGGCGCGGAAGCGCTTGATGAAGGCGTCGTCGTAGTGGGACCACTGGGCATCGCTGCCATCAATCTTGCCCGGCGTCTTGAAACCATTGCACTCGTCATACATATCCAGCGCGGAATCGGACAAGTGAGGCTGGCTCTCATCAACGACGGCGGGGTCGATGATTTCGTTCATGATCATGCCCTCTCCCTTGTGCGTGGAAATGTAGACCATGCCGTCGGCCGGGATCATCTCGGACTCGTTCAAGTGTGTGCGGCGGCCGCCTGGCGTTTTGGCGATACGCTGGCCCTTGGGCTTTTTGGCCTGCGCCTGGTAGAATCCGTTGAGCGCGCCGCCGCCGGAGTTGCCGACCAGCACAACGTTCTTGATGCCGCGCTTGTTCTTCAAAAACGAAACGCAGGACGCCACGTCGAGGATAACTTCCTCATGAGTCGTGGTAACGTCATTGTTGGGATTGCGCGTGTTGGCGCCCATGCAAGCCACGCCCGCCTCAATCAGACGCGGGATCACATAGTGGTGCGTGAAATCTCCACGTGGATGCATGACGATGATTGCAGTTTTTGGTTTTGGGTTCTTCTTCGACGTCCACAGCAAGCCGCGATGCTCGCGAAAATCTGGCGCCTTCAGGATCAGGTTTTCAACTTCAAACGCGTCCGGCGGACGGCGCATATTCATCGGCGCCCCACCCCAGTAAGTTTTCGAGATCAGCTGCATAGGACGAGAGACCCAAGTCAATTTGTGCCGTTAACTTCTCCTTTACCATCTTCTGTTGATATGTGGGTAACGAAGTTGATGAGGGAGGTGAAACGCCAGTTCAAGAGTTCAAAGTCCGGCGTTCTCGGACATTTCCTTGGCAAGGATTTCACTTCAAAGCCCGGCATAAGCCGGGCTTTTGAGTTTTGGCCAGGGACGAAGTCTACTCCGGCAAAGTCTCGCCGGATCCACCGAACTCCTTTGGCATTTTTGCGAATTTCGGCAAGCCGTCTTTCATCGAGATCATTTTCTCGGAGTAGAAAATGTGCATCGCGGGCTTGAAAGGATACTCCGGGATGACGGCCGCCATCACATCGACCATTGCCATCCCCGGATGCTGGACCGCAACATGACCGCCGCAAGTGAGGCAGGACTGGCGGTGGCTGGCTTCGGTTTTCTTGTAGGTCTGTAAATTGCCGGCACCCTTGGTGAAACGAAAATTGTCTTTCGGCCAGAGCGTAGCGGCATGGACAGGTGCGCCCAGCCAGCCCCGGCAATCGGTGCAGTGGCAGTAACCGGAAAATGCCGGTGCTCCACTGACTTCAAGTTCAACGGCACCGCAGAAGCAGCGCCCCGTATAGGTTTTTTCCGGCATTGGACTCTCCTTGGATGTGATCGGTCAGGCGGCCCTCGTGCTGGCCGAGCGGCGCAAATCCGGCGCCAGGCCCTCACCCATGAGGTCAATGAAGTTATCGGCGTAGAAGCTTTGGATAGCGCGGAGTGGCAAGCCCGTCAGGCTTTCGTCGAAACGCTTGAGTGGATTGCGCCCACCTTCGACGTGGGGAAAGTCCGACGAGAACAGACAAACGTCTTCGCTGGTGTTGGCGATGATCCAGCCCGCATCTTCGTGCGGATAGGGCGTGACGCGGAGTTGGCGCTTGACGAAATCACTCGGTTTCATCGAGAGTTTTTTGAGGCGTTCCTCGCCTTTGTAAAAGGCGGCGTAGCCGGAATCCATGTTGCGCATCCAACCCGGGACCCACGAGGCGCCGAGTTCGATGGCACCGATCTTGAGGCGCGGAAAACGGTCGAGCACGCCGTCGAAAATCATGGCCGCCAGCGACGTCATGACGGAGTGCGGGATCATCATATAGCTGACGGATGTGAAATTTTCTTCGCCGCCGTGGAAGTCCTTCACCTTCGGCAGACCGTTGTTAAAATAATGCGGGTTCAGTTTTTCCTCGCCGCCGACATGGAACACCACCGGCAAACCGGCCTCCTGGGCCATCGCCCAAATGGGATCGAATTTTATGTGGCTCGGCGAATGGCCGTTGGGACAGCGTGAAGGGATCAACAAGGCTTTGCAGCCCGAGTCTATTGCCTCCCTCGCTGCTTGGCGTGCGCGGCCGAAATCGGTCAACGGGACATAACCGGTTCCAAGAAAACGCCGGTCAACCGAGCAGAAAGCAACCATCATGCGATTGTGTGCTTGCGCCGTCGCGTAGGCGAGGTCGACGTCCGCGCTTTCGTCGAGCGAGAAATTACCGAGGCACCAGGTGGTGAACACGAGTTGGCTGGAGAAGCCAAGCAGGTCGAGGGCACGCGGGCGATCTTCGCGCCGGAAGGCGCCCAGCGCTTCGTAGTTGCGGCGCAATAGAATGTTGTCGGCAGCACCGGCGCGAAAGGCTGCGTTGTTTTGTTTGGCGCGCGCGTCGCCCGCCCATTTGCCGTCGCGAGGCCAGGCTTTCAGTTTGGGCAGGTCGTCATAGCGCGCGCGAAACTTGGGGTCGATGAACTCGTCCAAGCAGTCTGCCAACTCCATTAAGTGCGAGTCGGCGTCGTGGATGATGCGGTTCTGTGCGTATGACATAAACGGCCTCGCGATTTTGCGTTGCACCAATCATCGCGGAGGCCGGTTCGAGGCGCAACCCCCTTGTTCAGGTGCGCGCGAAAATCGTTTCGATCGCCGTCAGATTCATGCCGTGCTTGACGTAATTGTAGGGAGTCAGGTTCACGACCTTAATGATACGGCGGGCAATTTCGTTGCCGACCGTGCCGTCTTCGCGCGGGACCATGTCAAAGTCGAGAACATTGATGCAGGCCAGATCCTGCTCAAACGACTGAACCGCTTTCAGTCCGTTTCCCGTCATCCAGCTCAGGAGCAGCCGATTGGTGCCTTCGTGCGCCACGACCAGCGCGGTGTGCCAGCCGGGCCTGGCGAGCAGCTGTTCAAGCGCTGCAGCGGCGCGCGCCTGAACTTCAGCGAAGACGTCGCCGCCCATCATGCGTGCACCGGGAACGCCTGCCTGATCGAATTCGAAGGTCATGCGGACCGCGAGTTCCTCGCGGCTTTTGGCGCGCGCGAGCCCGCCTCCGCCCTTGATCTCGACAAGTCCGGCGTCGACGCCCAAAGTCAGGTGCGCGGCATCGGCGTTATTTGCCAGTACGATCTCGGCTGTTTCTATGGTGCGCGGCAGACCGGAAGACAGCGCGCGATCAAAGCGGACATGTGCGAGCGCTCCGGCGCTGGCTTTAGCCTGCTCGCGTCCAAGCAGCGTCAACGGCACGAGATCGGTGTGTCCGGCCTCGCGGACTTCGCGCGCAAAGTAGTCAACGTGGCCGTGGCGCATGAGATAGATGCGTCGCCGGCCAGTGGTTCCGGGTAGAGCTGTCATTAAATCGCACCGGCAGTTTTCAAGGCGGCAATTTCGCCCGCGTTGAAACCCCAGTCGTTCAACACCTGCTCGTTGTGTTCGCCGCAAGTGGGTGCCGGCCCCTGCACTTCCACCTTGGTGCGGCTAAAGCGTGGTGCGGGTGCGGGTTGAATGACGCCGTCGATTTCGATGAAGGTTCCGCGTGCTTTGTTGTGCGGGTGGTTGGGTGCTTCGCTCAATGACAGCACCGGCGCGTAGCACACATCTGTGCCTTCCATGAGTGCGTCCCACTGGCTGCGCGATTTGGTTCTGATCACGCGCGCGATTTTTTCTTTGAGCGATGGCCATTTCGAGCGGTCCATCTGGGATTGGAATTCGGGATCGGTGAGCGCCGCTTTCTCGAGCAGCAGTGCGTAGAATTGCGGCTCGATGGAACCGATCGAGACCCATTTGCTATCCGACGTTTCGTATGTGTCATAAAAGTGAGCGCCGCCGTCGAGCATGTTTTCGCCTTTGGCGTCGGTCCACATGCCCATCGCCTTGAAGCCGTAGAACATGGACATCAGCGACGCCGCACCGTCCGTCATCGCGCAGTCGATGATTTGTCCCTTGCCTGAACCTTTCGCTTCGAACAATCCGCACGCCACACCAAAGGCAAGATAAAGCGCGCCGCCGCCGAAGTCGCCGACGAGATTGAGCGGCGGCACCGGCGTTGCACCCTTGCGGCCGATGGCGTGGAGCGCTCCCGTCAAGGCGATATAGTTGATGTCGTGGCCAGCTGCGGATGAAAGAGGGCCCGTTTGTCCCCATCCGGTCATGCGCCCATAGACCAGTTTTGCATTTCTCTGGAGCGCTTCCGCAGGACCCAAACCCAGTTTTTCCATTACTCCTGGTCGAAACCCTTCGAGCAATGCATCCGATTTGGCGATTAGTTTGAGTGCGACTTCAACGCCCTCGGGTTTTTTTAAATCCAGTGCAAGAGAGCGACGCCCGCGGCTGGTGATGTCGAATTTGTTGGCTCCGCGCCCTCCTTTACGGTCAATACGTACAACTTCTGCGCCCATATCACTCAAGAGCATCGCGCAGAACGGGCCGGGTCCGATGCCTGCGAACTCTATAACCTTCACGCCTTTAAGTGGACCCATGACAAAGCCTCCAAAGTTGAATAGAAAAATAGCAACTGGGTAGGGTTTAGTTCATCAGGAACGCGCCCGCAAATGGATGACGGAGTATTGGGATGAAATTGCGTGTGATCGCCGCGGTGACGGCTTGTGCTGCCTCTTTGATAGTTGCCAAGTTCGCACCAACTTTGGCCGACGGAATGCCTGAGCCTGATGATGAGAACTTCAATCCGGTTCCTTCAGTGCCGCCTGAGGTGACACCTCCTCCACCGGTCACGCCCGTCAGACCGGCACCGGCGCCGGTGGTTGCGCCTGCCCCAGTACCCGCACCGGCGCCAGTGGTTGCACCTCCAGCTCCGGTCGCCCCTGCCCCTGTGCCTCAGCCAGCTCCGGCTCCGATGCCCACCCCTCCAGTGGTGAAACCGCCCGCAGCGGCACCGCCCGCTCCGGCTCCTGTGCCATCAGCCAGTGTGCAGCAACGCACGATTTATGAAGTCTTAAGTGTTGATGTCACCGTGACGAGGAAAAACCCACTCGCAGTCACAATTACCGTAAAAGGCACGGCCCGCACTGGCGGATGGAAAAATATTGAACTTCGACCACTGCAGACTTTTGCACCTGAAGTGGGCATGCGTAGTTTTACCCTTGTTGGTACTCCGCCCTCGGGTATGGCTACTCAAGCCCTGACGCCGGTTTCGGTATCGATCATGATTGATCCGCTGCCCGCCGATGTCAAAACAATCAGGGTGCTCAGCGAGTCCAACGAGATCGCACAGAGTTTCGCGGCGCCGTAACCCTCACGTTAATAATTGACCGTCATCTATTGTGAACAGCGAGCCGGTGATAAAGTTTGCGTGGCTGGAGCACAGCAACAAGAGAGTTGCGTCAAGGTCGGATTCAGTGCCGACCCTGCGGCGTGGAAAACCCATGATTTGTTTTTGCCCGCCTTCGGTCTCGAACCAATCGCTATTCAGTTCGGTCTTGATAAACCCAGGGCAGATCGCATTTACCGCAATGTGATTTTTGGCCCATTCGCGGGCCATGCCTTTGGTCATCATGGCGACGGCCGCCTTTGACATGGAGTACGCGGTCAAGCCTGGCAGAGGCTTGAAGGCGCCAATCGACGCAATGTTAACAATCCGGCCCTGAATTTTGTGGTGAAGCATTCGCGCACCCACAGTTTGCGCCATGAAGAACATGCCCTTCACATTTGTATCCATGATCGTGTCGTAGTCATGCTCCTGCAAAGCCGTGACGCTCGACTGAATGTTTAGTCCCGCATTGTTAACGAGGATGCTAATGCGGCCGGCTCTGTGCTCCGCTTCATCAACACAGTCTTTGATTTTCGCGGTGTTAGTGACGTCCAGGGGCAACGCCACTGCGCAACCGCCACTTGCTTCGATTTTATTTTTTACAGCAATTAATCTTTCCTCCCGGCGTCCGGTCAGCACCACCTTTGCACCCGCGGCGCTCAAAATTCCGGCGAAGCGGACGCCGAAACCGCTTGTTGCTCCGGTGATCAAAGCCGTCTGACCATTGAGATCAATGCTAATATTTGTCGCCATTGGGGTTACTCAAAAAGGTTGCGGACAACTATCCTTAAACGCTCGCGTGTGATCGACGCACCTGAGAAAAATTCTTTTCTGTTGCACACTTCCATGCGTATCTTTGCACCATGCAAATCGACGTCATCTCAGATCCTGTCTGTCCCTGGTGCTACATTGGCAAGCGCCGCCTTGAAAGAGCCGTGCGGCTTCGCCCGCATATTTCGTTCGAAATTCGCTGGCGGCCTTTTCAACTGGATCCCACAACGCCGCCCGAGGGCTACGACCGCAAGACGTATATCGAAAAAAAGTTCGGCTCGTCTGAACGGGTGAAGCCCATTCAAACGGCGCTGTTGCAGGCCGGTGAATCTGAAGGCATTACATTTGCATTCGACAAAATTACACGCACACCCAATACGATCAATGCCCATCGGCTCATCCGCTGGGCTCACTCGCTTGGCGTACAAGATGAAATTGTAGAAGGGCTGTTTCGGGGCTATTTTGTCGATGGCCTGGACATCGGTCAGATCAAGATACTGGCTCAGATCGGCGACGACGCCGGCATGGACGGTGAACTGGTCGAAGAGCTTCTGAGTTCGGACACTGATATCGAATCCGTCGAGCAGCAGGATTCCATGGCGCGAAAATTTGGTGTTCAAGGCGTCCCCAGCTTTTTTATGGGCGGCAAGACACTCATTACCGGCGCCGAAGATGCAGAAACACTGGCACAGATCATTGACAGGGCGATTTCCGATGCCGAAAGCGCTGTTGCAACAGGCTGAGTAGCATTGACTGCGGGTTAATGCGGCGCTCCGATGAAGGAGACGATCACATCTGCGGTCCTGTCGGGTGCTTCAAGTTGTGGAAAATGTCCGACACCTTTCAGCTCCACATATGTATATACACCCGCGAACGCACCGCGCGCCTTTTCATATTGCGCTTGATCGACGGGGCCATCCTCGGCGCCGGCAATCACGAGCGTAGGTACGACAATCGATTTGGCGGCTGAGGCTTGCGCCACTTTGGGATCGGTGCGGAACACAGTCCAATAATAGTCGAGCGTGCTTTGCGTTGCGCCGGGCGTTCTCAATGTGGCCTTGATGTCGGCAAGAACTTCGTGCGGCGGATCGTAACTGGGCGCCCATTCGCGATAGAGGCGTTTGATATGTGCGAAGTCGTTGCTCCAGACCAGCCGTTCGGCCCATGGCAATTGGTAGTATAGAAAATGCGGTGCGTCGAGAAAGATGCTGGGGTCGCCCACAAACGCACGCGCATGCGGCAGCGCGATTGCGACAAGCTTTGTGATTTTTTCAGGTGCATTAGCCGCCGCCGCGTAGGCGGCCGAGGCGCCCCAGTCATGGCCAATGACGATTGCGCTTTTCGCGCCCAAGGCGTCGATCAACGAAACAATGTCTTGCCCAAGTGCTGGTACGGAATAGTCGTGTGCAAAGGCTGTCGGTGGATAGCCGCGCATGTAGGGCGCGACGACGCGATAGCCTGCCGTGGCGAGCCGGTGCTGAACAATCTTCCACGAGCGCGCCGTCTCGGGATAGCCATGGAACAACAGGATCAGCGGTCCCTGCCCCTCTTCTATGTATGCGAAGCGGATGGCGTTCGCTTCAACGAACTTAATGTCGCTTCCGATTTCCACTTGCATCAGTGAGCTGGGTGGCCGGGGTCCAAATTCGATACCAGCCCGCCAAGCGTAACCCGCTGCTGTCAACCCGAGTATAGCCAGAAACACAAACAAGCGACGCAGCCAACGCATAGACCTGTACCTCTGACCTATCGGGAACGCTTATAGATACCTTTGGTCGTAAACTTACGCGCGGCTGGTTCGGATTTCAATCCGGCGCCCATTGGCTGTGTCGCGGGGATCAGGTGATGTTTGGCGGGTCCAATCAAATCGGCGCGGCCCATGGCTTTGAGCGCATCACGCAACACAGGCCAGTTTTCCGGATCGTGGTAACGCAGAAATGCTTTGTGCAGCCGGCGCTGCCGCAAGCCGGTGGCACTGACGACTTTATCCGTCGCACCGCGGCGCACAGCGCGCAGCGTATTGACACCGGTGTGATACATCGCGGTGGCGCTGGCCATTGGTGAGGGCAGGAACGTCTGCACCTGGTCGGCACGGTAGCGGTTTTTCTTCAGCCACAACGCCAAGTGCATCATGTCTTCGTCGGTGGTGCCTGGATGGGCTGCGATGAAATAGGGGATCAGGAAATACTTCTTGCCGGCCTTTGCCGCAGCAGCATCGAACATTTCCTTGAAGCGGTCGTACGTGCCGATCCCGGGCTTCATCATTTTTGCCAGTGGACCATCTTCGGTGTGCTCCGGCGCGATTTTCAAGTAACCGCCGACGTGATGCGTGACAAGTTCCTCGACATATTCCGGACTTTCGACGGCCAAGTCATAGCGCACGCCTGAGGCCACCATCACTTTTTTCACGCCGGGCAACTCGCGGGCCTTGCGGTACAGGCTGATGAGAGCATCGTGACTGGTGTTGAGGTTCGGACAAATTCCGGGATAGACGCAAGACGGCCTGCGGCAGGCGGATTCGATTTTCGGATCCTTGCACGCCATCCGATACATGTTTGCTGTCGGGCCGCCGACATCGGAAATGACGCCGGTGAAGCCTTTAGTTTTGTCGCGGATCTTTTCGATTTCGCTCAGGACCGAACCTTCCGAACGGTTCTGTATGATGCGGCCCTCGTGTTCGGTAATCGAACAGAACGTGCAACCGCCAAAACAACCGCGCATGATGGTGACTGAGAACCTGATCATCTCCCAGGCGGGGATTTTTGCGTCGCCGTAGGAGGGATGGGGTCCGCGTGCGTATGGAAGCTCGTACACCGCATCCATTTCGTGGGTTTCCAGCGGAATGGGTGGCGGTGTGAGCCACAATTCGCGATCCCCATGGCGCTGCACCAGGGCGCGGGCGTTGCCGGGATTGCTTTCACGATGCAGAACACGAGAGGCGCGCGCATAGGCATCTTTGTCGTCCAAGACTTGCTCGAGAGACGGCAAGCGAACCACAGTCTGCTCGTGCGAGAGACGCGCGCCTTCGTCGGGACTGTCAATGTCGTTGGCAAGCGCTTCGGTCCAGCCGTCCGGCACGTTTGATTTCATCAAGGCGACGCCACGAATGTCATCAAGATCGACTGGCTTTTCGCCTTGGGCCAGGCGCAGTGCGACGTCTACAATCGCGCGTTCGGCATTTCCAAAGAGCAGAATATCCGCTTTCGCGTCGGCCAAGATCGAGCGACGCACTTTTTCCGACCAGTAGTCGTAGTGAGCAATCCGGCGCAGTGAAGCCTCAATGCCGCCCAGCACAATGGGAACGTCGCGATAGGCTTCCCGGCAGCGCTGCGCATAGACGATTGTACTGCGATCCGGGCGCTTGCCGCCCTCCCCGCCCGGTGAGTAATTGTCGTTGTGCCTGAGACGGCGGTCCGACGTGTAACGGTTGACCATGGAGTCCATGTTGCCGCCGGTGACGCCAAAAAATAGTCGGGGACGCCCCAAAATTTTGAAGGGTTCTGCGCTTTGCCAGTCCGGTTGCGCGATAATGCCGACGCGAAAGCCTTGTGCCTCGAGCAAGCGGCCGATGATCGCCATGCCGAAGCTGGGGTGATCGACATAGGCATCGCCGGTGACGACGATCACGTCGCACTCGTCCCAGCCCAGCGCTTGCATTTCTGCCCGCGACATCGGGAGGAATGGCGCGGAACGGCCCGGCTTTGCCCGGCGAAATAGTTGGGTGGCGGTATCCATGGCGGCAAGGTGTGCGCGTGAGGGCACACTTAGTCAATGTGGCGCGCTTTGGCGGGCAAATCTGGCATTAACCGTGCGGGTGTCACTAATCCTTAAATTCCGTTGCATTCGTGTCCTTCCTGCACTGCACATGCCTTTAGCAAAATGACAATCTAACCGGACCGAATACATATTGAGCACTTGCGCTTGAGGGGGCGTGTCTGTGGGCGATGTAGTGTCTTTTCCGGCGGAAACCTTCGTTTCCAACGGAATGCTGAAATTATCGAGCTCAGATGCCTTGGGTCCCAATCCGTGGACGCGGGAACAACCGGTTGCGCAGGAATTTGGACTGGGCGAAGGCGATTTCGACGATGGCAAACTTGACGCCGAGCGTGAGGCCTCCAGGGCTCAGCTGGTCGAGTATCCGTGGCGTTTTGTTTCAGCCTTTCTTGTGCCCGCGACCGCTTTTGTGGGTCTCTACTTCTATCTTGTTGGCAACTTTGATTTCCTGAATCCCGACGTGTTTTCACTTGCGGCACTACCGCGGTTTGAATGGGCGGCGTATCTCGGCACCTCATTGATTTTAGGTGCGCTAACGGCTGTTGTGCAGACCGGCATCCACTTGAATGCAACGAGGAAACACACACAAAGCCTCAAAATTATGCGGCAGCGGGAAGCTTTCGCCGCAGCAAAAACTGAATGGCATGAAGATTTGCGAGCGCGCACAACGACGGCATTCTGGCGCGACGAAATTCATGCGATTGCCAAAGCCAAAGGCTCAACGCCGACGGCCGTGTTCTCTCAGGAAGTTGCAAAACTCTTTGCGGCCTGGGGATGGGAAGTGAAACTCAATCAGCGCGCAAATGACTTTGGCGTCGATATGTTCGCCAACGGCAAAGACGGCAGTGCCATTGTTCAGTGCAAGCATCTGGACACAAGTCCGGGCATGCAGGATGTGCGCGACCTTGCCGGCTGTCGGCATGCATTCAATGCCGACTTTGGCCTTCTCGTCTCCATTCATCCGCCTTCGACGTCGCGGCACAACGGATTCTTTTCGGATAAGGGCCAGTTGGAGTTCTGGCACTTGGGCCATTTGCTTGAGCAATGCATGACTTTGTTCAAACAGCGCACCGGCACGCCACCGCCACAAGATGCGACCCGCAGCGAGTTCCTGAACTCCGACGGCACACCCATCACTTGGCAGGTCGATCAGAAGGAAGCGGCCGAGTAACTACGCAGAGGCTGCGCGCTGGCGCAATTCTGCAATTGCCGCGAGGCTGGGTTGCAGACGGGGCATGCGATTCCACGCGTCTAGGGCTGAGATTTTGTATGCCTCTGCAAGTGTGGGGTAGTTGAACGTGTTCTCGACAAAATAGTCGAGTGTACCTCCCAGATTGAGCACCGCTTGGCCGATATGGATCAACTCAGTCGCGCCTTCACCAACGATATGGACACCCAACAACCGGCGCGTCTCGATAGCAAAGATCATTTTCATGAAACCGGAACTCAACCCCATGATATGGCCACGCGAGGTCTCGCGGAAGCGCGCGACGCCGCACTCGAATGGGATTTTGCGCTCTCGGGCTTGCTCTTCAGTCATGCCGATGGTTGAAATCTCGGGGACCGAATAAATGCCATAGGGGAAAAACTCGGGTGCCGCGTGCGCCGTTTCTCCGAACGCATGACAGGCCGCCATCCGGCCCTGCTCCATCGACGCCGACGCCAGGCTGGGGAAGCCGATGATGTCGCCGGCGGCATAGATGTGCGGCACTTCGGTTTGATATGTCGCTTTGTCAACCGTCAAACGTCCGCGCTTATCGCATGCCAGACCCGCCGCTTTCAGGTTGAGAGCTTCCGTCGCCCCTTGGCGGCCTGCAGCAAACAACACCATTTCGGAATGGATTTGGCGTCCGTCCTCCAAGTAGACGATGCACGATTGCGGGCCCGCTCGTTCTATGCGGGTCATTTTGCTCTTCATGCGCAAGGTCATGCCCCGGTCGCGCAAGTCGTGTACGAACTCGTCGATGAGTTCCTGATCAACAAAGGGCAAGATCGACTCCGCCGGATCGACCACCGTGACTTTCACGTCTAGAGCTGAAAATATCGTCGCGTATTCGATGCCGATGACACCGGCGCCGATCACGGTCAGGCTGCGCGGTAGACGCTTGATATCCAGAATTTCGTCGGGATCGACGACAGCCTCGCCGTCGAAGGGCACGTCGCCGGGCCTGTGAGGCACGGTGCCCACCGCCAAGATGACGCGATAGGCGGAAAACTGTTCGACCTTGCCGCTTTCCTCGGTCACCTTGATGCGATAGGCATCGATGAAACTGGCAGTGCCGGTGACGCGTTCGACCATGTTGCGAGCGAACTGATGTTCCAGGATTTCGACCTCGTGATCGAGGGTGATCGACAGGCGGCGCTTGAGATCATCCGCAGATATGTCGTGTTTGACGCGATAGGCGCGCCCGTAAAAACCGCGCTCTCGCCAGCCCGACAGATTGAGCACGGTTTCGCGTAGCGTTTTCGATGGAATGGTCCCCGTATGCACGCAGACGCCGCCGACGCGAAACCCACGCTCGACGACGAGCACCTTCTTTTTGAACTTCGCCGCTTGAATGGCCGCGCGCCGTCCAGCCGGACCGCTGCCGATAACGATGACATCGTAGTGTGACATGTGCTCCCCGCGCGCGCCCCATAAGCCTTGGGGCAAGTATGCGCCGTGGCTAGTCGCTATTCGATTAACTGGCGCCGCCTAACGGATCGGGGCGCCGCTGGGCCCGTGTGCTTGGTTAGCCTAAGGTTGATTTGGCCCGCTTAGTAGCAATTTTATACCCGCAGCCTGAAGTTTTGACTTGTCGCAACACATCGCGCTCGTCACAAGCCCGGCAATTTCGCAATTGACTTGGCGCCTAAATTGTTCCTATTATGTTCACACTTGGTGCGCTGCTTTTTGTGGCGCTTGCTCAGGGCTGGGTCTCTAACGACTTGTTTTTCATGTGGATGAACAACCACGTGAAAGGCATATGTTGTTGATTGATTTGAGGTTTTGGCCTTGCTGTTCAGCTTTTCATGTTGTCCTCGGAGTGGGTTTTATCCCTCCGTCTTCCCGTGAAACATAGAGAGTCAAACTATAGTCGTCCGTGTCACGTGTCCGGAGAAAAAATGGGAGAAAACAAGCGATAATTTTTCAAATAATTTCACAAACTGTCACCAAAGGTGACACAGCGTGAAACACTCGGGTGACAGTCCTTCAGGCCGCCAATTCGGCCAGCTTGGAAAGCGTTTGTGCGGCGCCAACTAGGCGCTCCTCGGGACTTGGCCAGTCGCGCATGATGACGAGTTTCTGGTCTGGCCTTACTTTGGCGGTTTTGGAGTTGGTGGCGATCCAGGCGACGAGTTTCACCGGCTCGGGGAAAGCGTTGTTGCGGAAGCTGATGGTGGCGCCCTTGGGTCCTGCGTCGATCTTCTCGACCTGGGCGATGCGGCAGAGGCGTTTGATCGAAACGATTTTCAGAAGTGTTTTCGCCTCCTCGGGCAACGGGCCGAAACGATCAATAAGTTCGGCGGCGAAAGATTCAATGGCTTGCTCACTGTCGAGGGTCGAAAGGCGGCGGTAGAGGGCCAGGCGCAAGTTGAGGTCAGTCACATAACTCTCCGGGATCAAAACGGCCGAACCCAGATTGATTTGCGGCGACCAGGTTTCGTCTCTTTCGGGCAAGGTGCCACGCAGGCTGGCGACGGCTTCTTCCAGCATGTCCTGGTAAAGCTCGATGCCGACTTCGCGCACCTCGCCGGATTGCTCTTCGCCGAGGAGGTTGCCTGCGCCCCTGATGTCCAGGTCGTGGCTGGCAAGGGTGAAACCGGCGCCGAGCGAATCCAGCGACTGCAACACTTTCAGGCGCCGGTCGGCGTTATCGGTGAGCTTAAGATCCGGGGGCACGGTGAAATAGGCGAAGGCGCGGGCCTTGGAACGGCCGATGCGGCCGCGCAGTTGATAAAGCTGGGCCAAGCCGAAGACATGCGAGCGATGAACGATCAGGGTGTTGGCGGTTGGAATATCGAGACCGCTTTCGACGATGGTGGTTGAGACCAGAACATCGAACCTGCCTTCGTAAAATGACGACATGATGTCCTCGAGCCGGGTAGGCGCCATTTGGCCGTGAGCAATTGCGAACTTGACTTCGGGCACCATGGTCTTGAGGAAATCCTCGGCGTCAGCGAGATCGGAGATTCGGGGACATACATAAAAGCTTTGGCCGCCACGGTAGTGTTCGCGCAGCAAGGCTTCGCGCAAGGTGACCGGGTCGAAGGGCGAGATAAAGGTGCGCACGGCGAGCCGGTCGACGGGCGGAGTGGCGATGATCGACATTTCCTTGACACCCGATAGTGCCAGTTGAAGCGTGCGCGGGATGGGGGTCGCGGTCAGGGTCAACACATGAACCTCGGCGCGCAATTGTTTCAGGCGCTCTTTGTGGCCGACGCCGAAATGCTGCTCTTCGTCGACGACAAGAAGACCGAGGTCGCGGAACTCGATCGACTTGGCCAACAGAGCGTGGGTGCCAATGACGATATCGACCTTGCCTACCGCCAGAGCTGCGCGAGTCTCGCTGGCCTCTTTCGGACTGACCATGCGCGAGAGTTGCTGGATGCGAATGGGAAAGCCTGCAAAGCGCGTTGTGAAGGTCTTGAAATGCTGGCGCGAAAGCAACGTCGTGGGCACGACAACGGCGACTTGCCTGCCGGTCATGGCGACGACGAATGCTGCGCGCAAGGCCACTTCGGTCTTGCCGAAGCCGACGTCGCCGCAGATCAGGCGATCCATCGGCAGACCTTTGGTCAGGTCTTCCATGACGTCGCCGATGGCCTTCTCCTGGTCTTCGGTTTCGCCATAGGGGAAGCGGGCGCAGAACTCTTCGTAGACGCCTTCCGGCGCGTCGATGACGGGGCCGTCGCGCAGCTGGCGCTCGGCGGCAACTTTGATCAGCTGCTCGGCCATGTCGCGGATGCGGTTCTTGAGCTTGGCCTTGCGGGTTTGCCACCCTGCCCCGCCGAGGCGATCAAGCACTGCGCCTTCGTCGTCGGCGCCGTAACGGGACAGGAGTTCGATGTTTTCGACCGGCAGGAAAAGCTTGCCGCCATCATACTGAAGCTCGAGGCAGTCGTGCGGTGCGCCAGCGGCTTCGATGGTCTTGAGTCCCAAATAGCGGGCGATACCGTGATCAACATGGACGACAAGATCGTTGGTGTTGAGGGCTGCGGCTTCGATGATGAAGTTCGCGGCACGTTTTTGGCGCGAGTGCCGGCGAACCAGGCGGTCGCCAAGGATGTCTTGTTCGGAGAAGACAGCAAGGTTGGCGGTCTCGAATCCGGCTTCGAGCCCCAGGACCACGACGGCGACGGCACTGGGATGCAGCTTTTGGACTTCGGCCCAGTTGACGGCCAGCGTTATCGGGGTGACACCATGGTCGGACAGCACCCCGCCCATGCGGTCAGCCGAGCCCGCCGTCCAGCAGGCGATGACGACGCGCTTGTCTTTAGTCTTGAGCGCGTTCATTGCGGCGGCGACGCTATCAAAGACGTTCTTGGATGCGGCGATGCGCTCGGGGGCAAAGTCGCGGCCTCGCACCGCACCGGCGTCATGCTGGCCGGAAAGTTCCACCGGCTTGAAGGGTGAGAATTGTTGGCTCTCGCGCGCTTTGAGGGCGGCGGCCCAGTCAACTTCGTTCAGGTAGAGCGTGTCCGGCGCCAGGGGTTTGTAGGGCGGCACCATCCCCTTCATCACACCTTTGGTGTCCTGGCGGGCGGCGACGCGCGCTTCGTAGTAGTCGGTGATCAATGCAATACGGGCGACGTGAGACTCTTCAACCTGATGATCCAGTGTTACCGGCGCCTGGCCGGTATAGTCGAACAGAGTCTCAAGCCTAGGGTGAAAAAGAGGCAACCAGTGTTCCATGCCGTGATGCTTGCGGGCGGCGCTGACGGCCTCATAAAGCGGGTCGTCGCCCAGGACTGTGCCGAAGGCCGCAATGTAACCGGAGCGAAATCGTTGGATGGAGTCTTTGTCCATCGGCACTTCGCTCACCGGGGTGAGTGAGACGGTGCTAATTTCGCTAATTGAGGTTTGGCTTTCGGCATCGAACTGGCGGATTGACTCCAGGGTGTCGCCAAACATGTCCAATCGTACTGGCGTATCCAGGCCAGGCGGAAAGATATCGATGATGCCGCCACGCACGGCAAAGTCGCCTGGCTCAACCACCGCGCCTGCGCGGTTGAAGCCGTTGCGGGCGAGAAACGACAGGAGGTCATCGACTTTGACCGTTCCGCCTTTTGCGGCGACGAAGCAGGCGTTGGCAATCGCATCGCGTGGGGGAACGCGCTGCAAAGCGGCGCTGACCGTTGCAACGACGACCCGGGGGCCGCTCGTGGGCACCGAGAGCGCGGCCAGGGTCGCCATGCGTTCAGCCACGATCTCAGGCTTCGGGGAAACGCGGTCGTAGGGAAGGCAGTCCCAGCCGGGGAACTGGAGAACGGTCAGGGTGGGCTCATAGAATTTCAACGCCTCGGCCAATGCGGCCATGCGCGGTTCATCGCGGGCGATGTGGAGGTGCAGGCTGCCGGATTTCTTGACCGCCTGAGCGATCAGAAAAGCGTCATAGCCCTCGGGTGCGCCGGCTAAAGTCGTGAATTTGCTCATACAGTTTCGTGCGATAGTGGCCGGGTGGCGTGCGACGCTCGCACAACCAGTCATAGAGGTCTTGATCGGGAACATTAAGCAGGATTTCGAAGTCCGCCAATGCTGTTTCGTCAAGCTGTTCGAGGTGGGCGTCCGCGAAAGGGCCAAGAACCAAGTCAACCTCTTTCATGCCGCGGTGCCAGGCACGGAACCGAATGCGCTTGCGACGATGTTCAGGGTCGATTTCCATGAGTCTCGTATAGGGGGCGGCGTCTATTTGTGCCAGGGTTTCCGACTGGAAACACTTGACGAGCCACCCTATATAAAGTGTTCGCTCCCAAGGGATTTTCTTTATGAATATGAATGCTCCCATCCCTTTGTCTCGTACCAAGCTCGATGGGGTACTGGCGCGTATTATGCAAGTCGTAAAGCTCAGAGACGGGCGGCGTTTGGGGTATGCGCAGTTCGGCTCGCCCGGTGCTCTGCCGGTGTTCTATTTTCACGGCTGGCCTGGTTCACGGCTTGAGGCCGGGTTCTTCAATATTCCCAACGTTCAAATGATCGGCGTGGATCGTCCGGGCTATGGTTTGTCGGACCCGTCACGCGGGCGTAAGCTTTCGGACTGGCCGCGCGATATCGAGGACTTGGCCGATCATTTGGGTTTCAACAGATTCGCCGTCGTTGGCATGTCAGGCGGCGGACCTTATGCGGCGGCTTGCGCCTATTATCTGAAGGCGCGATTGACGAAAGTCGCGATCGTCGCGGGGCTGGGGCCGCCTGAGGCCCCGGGCATGGGGGGCAACCGCGTAGGCTTTCTGCTAAATTTGGGGCAAAGGCCGTTGCGTTCCGCCGTGCTGATGAATGTCGCCAGAGCGCTGATCCGCAATCCCGCCGCAGAGAAGCACTTTGAGCGAATCAAGCTCAGGATGCCGCGCGCCTCGAAGGACATTGAAGCGATGACGCCTGAGTTTCTGCGCATGCTGCTGATGAGCTTCCGCGAAGGGTTGAGGGCATCGGTGAAGGGGGCATCCTCGGATGCACGCATCTATGGCGAACTTTGGCCCTTTGCACTGCCGGATATTCGAGTCCCGGTCTCAGTCTGGCACGGTAAACACGATGCGCAGGTTCCGGTGTCGATCGGAAAGTACTATGCCAAGCATATTCCCAATGCGCGCGGCACGTTTCCCGACGACGAAGGGCATGTCTCCATCGTCACGAATTATATTGAGGCAATTATCGGCGATTTGCGTGCGCCCTGAGATTCTCTTTTCGCTTTTTGCCGATGTCGCGACGTTGTCGGGGATCGGGCCGCGCTTTGCGAAACTGATTGCGAAGTTGGCAGGACCGCGCTTGGTTGATCTGCTATGGCACAAGCCGGTTTCACTGCACGACTGGAGCCGAAAGGAAACCGTCGTCAGCGCCCCGGACGGCGAAGTCGTGACGCTGACACTGACGATTGTGGAGCATACGCCGCCGCATCGCGCTGGAATGCCCTATAAAGTCAGGGCGAGCGACGAGACGGGTTTTATTGATCTTGTTTTTTTCAGGGGACACAAGGATTACTTGAAGGCAGCTCTTCCTGCAGGACACACTCGCTATGTGAGTGGCAAGGTCGAGCGCTATGATGGCCGCCCGCAAATGCCACATCCCGAACGGGTGCTGGACGAAAAGGCGTTTGCGGCGGCGCCGGTGATTGAGCCCGTCTATGGCGGCACGGAAGGGCTTCCGCCGCGGACTCTGACGCGGTCGGTTGCCGGCGCGGTGGAAAAAGCACCTGACTTGCCGGAATGGCAAGATGATGCGTGGCTGCGCAAACAGGGATGGCCGGGCTGGCGCAGCGCACTGGTGAAATTTCATACGCCGAAGACGCTGACGGATCTGGACGCAAACTCGCCTGAGCGCCGGCGGCTGGCATTTGATGAACTTCTGGCAAGCCAGCTGGCGTTGGTGTTGGCTCGCGCCGGAATGCGGAATGTCAACGGGCGCAGCCTAAAAGGTGATGGACGCTTGCGTGCGCGTGCGCTCGCGGCTCTACACTTCACGCTTACGCGGTCGCAGGAAGAAGCGTTGTCGGAAATTTCCGCCGATATGGCTTCCAGCCAACGCATGCTGCGTATGCTTCAAGGTGATGTTGGTGCCGGAAAAACGGTGGTGGCTTTCCTCGCCATGTTGACCGCGATCGAGTGCGGTGCGCAAGCGGCGCTGATGGCTCCCACGGAGGTGTTGGCCAGGCAACACCGCGCCTCGCTTGCTCCGTTAGCGGAAGCGGCCGGCGTTTCGCTCGCGTTATTGACTGGGCGCGAGCGTGGGCGTGAGCGAGATGACATTCTGCAGCGCTTGCAGTCAGGCTCACTCGGTATACTAATCGGAACACACGCGTTGATCTCCGAGACCGTGGTGTTCAATGATCTGGGCCTGGTTGTCGTTGATGAGCAGCACCGCTTTGGTGTGCACCAGCGTTTGACACTGTCCGGCAAAGGACACCAGCCTGCCGATATTCTAGTGATGACCGCGACGCCTATCCCGCGCACGCTGGCGTTGACGGCGTATGGCGATCTGGACATGTCCAGGCTGAGGGAGAAGCCTGCCGGGCGCAAAGCCATCGCTACCCGTGCCATCCCGTTGGAGCGCCTTGACGAAGTCGTGAATGGAATTGGGCGCGCTGTGGCGCAAGGAGAGCGATCATTTTGGGTGTGCCCTTTGGTCGAGGAAAATGAAGACTTGGATCTCACAGCCGCAGAAGAGCGGTTCAATGTATTGAAGGCGATATTTGGAGACAAAGTCCGCCTGATTCACGGGCGAATGAAGCCGGCCGAGAAAGACGAGGCAATCGAGGCCTTCCGGTCCGGAGTGGCGAACATCCTGGTGGCAACGACGGTGATCGAGGTGGGCGTCGATGTACCGGACGCCACGATCATTGTGATTGAACACGCGGAACGCTTTGGGCTGGCGCAATTGCATCAACTTCGCGGCCGCGTGGGGCGCGGAGAAAAGGCCTCTACCTGCTTGCTGCTTTACCAGTCACCACTGGGTGAAACTGCTCGTGCACGTCTTGATTGTCTGCGCAACACTGAAGACGGTTTCGATATTGCGGAGGAAGATTTGCGGCTTCGTGGGGCGGGTGAACTATTGGGAGAAAGACAGTCTGGCTTGCCTGATTTCCGGCTCGCCGATCTGTCGATGCATGGGGACCTTGTTGCAGCGGCCAGCGACGATGCGCGGCTTATCCTGGCACGCGATCCATACCTTGAAACCAGCCGGGGCGAAGCGCTGCGCGTGTTGCTCTATTTGTTTGAACGCGATGACGCAGTCCGAACCATGAGGTCGGGTTGATATTATGCTGGCTGCAATTCCCCTCAGCATTTTGGTTGGTGCCGTCGTTGTCGCAACCTCGGTAATCTCCGGCATTTTCGGGATGGCCGGCGGGCTTGTCCTGATGCTGATACTCGGTGTCTTGTTGCCGGTACCAGCGGCAATGATACTGCACGGTGTCACACAGTTTTTTTCAAATGGATGGCGTGCGGTTATTTGGCGTCAATGGATCGATTGGCGTATCATCGCATATTATTGCATAGGTGCGTTTCCGGCGCTTATCGTTCCTGTGGCGATCGCGTATGTCCCCGAAAAACCCGTGATGCTCATTTCGTTGGGTCTCATGCCCTATGGGGCGCTGATGCTTCCCGAACGCTTGGCTCTCGACGCGACAAAGCGATCACACGCAATTGTTTGCGGATTCCTGGTCGCTGGACTTCAGCTCGTCGCTGGGGTCGCGGGCCCCTTGCTCGACACGTTTTTTGTCCGTTCACAGATGGACCGGCGCGCGGTTGTGGCGACAAAGGCCGCGACGCAGGCGATCAGCCACACGATGAAGGTGGGATATTATGGGGTGTTGCTATCTCTCGTTCCCGATCTTGGTGCGGATGTTTATGGGGCGGCAATCCTTGCTGCGATTGCGGGGACCACGCTGGCGGGTCCAGTGCTTGAAAAATTGACCAATGAAAATTTCCGGCGTTGGACCCAGAGCATAGTCCTTTGCGTTGGGGCCATCTCGGTACTGCAAGGCCTTTGGCTCCTCTTTTTTTAGTCAACTCGTGCATTGACGCCGTCCACCCCGTCAGCGCAATCTTGGGATGATGTCTGCACCGCAACCCAGTTTCGTACCCGCACTCAACGCCGCCATACAACGGGCTATGGTTGATGTAAGTGCCATTGCAAATCTTCACCGGCTGTCGGGCGGGGCAAGCCAGGAGACGTGGTCGTTTGATGCGCTGACGGGCGATAGTATTAGACCGCTGGTTCTGCGCCGGGCACCAGGGGGAGCGTTAGTACCAAGGTCTGCTACGGCGGTCAGCTTGGCAACCGAAGCGCGCGTCATTCGATTGGCGGAGGCGGCCCGCGTGCCGGTTCCGCCGGTACCCTATGTTCTGCAAGACTCCGATGAGCTTGGTCCGGGGTACATCATGGGCCGGATCGAAGGCGAAACCATCGCTCGCAAAATTCTGCGCGACCCCGAGTATGCGGCGGCCCGGCCTAGGCTGGCCCGGCAATGCGGTGAAATTCTGGCGCTTGTTCACGGGATTGGAATATCTCAGCTTAGTGACCTCAGAGTCGTAACTCCCAAGGCGCAGGTCGCACAGTATCGCGGCATTTACGACGGATATGACTTTCCTCATCCGGTTTTTGAAGCAGCGTTCAAGTGGCTTGAAGGGCGAATTCCGGAACCCCGCGACCTCACCCTTGTCCATGGGGATTTCCGAAATGGAAATCTGATGGTTGGCCAGGATGGGGTCCGCGCCGTATTGGACTGGGAGTTGACGCATATCGGGGACCCTGCCGAAGATCTGGGCTGGATCTGCGTTAACTCCTGGCGATTTGGCGAAACTCACAAAGTTGTCGGCGGGTTTGGAGACGTCAGCGAGTTGCTGTCAGGTTACGCGGGAGCAGGAGGCGCCGGCATGACGGCTGAGCGCGTTAAATTCTGGGAGGTTTTTGGCACGCTTAAGTGGGGCATCATGTGCATGACGATGTATCAAGCCTTTGCACTTGGATCGGACCGCAGCGTTGAACGTGCGGCGATCGGCCGGCGCTCATCGGAGACTGAAATTGATCTGGTCAATCTGCTGTATCCCAAGGCCGCTACGCCATGATGGATCAACCTTCGGCAACCGAAATTCTGACTGCTGTGCGTGAATTCATAGAGAAGCACGCGATGCCGGAGCTCACAGGCCGTACAGCCTTTCACGCGCGCGTCGCAGCGAATGCTATTGCGATCATTGTCCGGGAGCTCGATCAGGGCGACCGCGCAAACGTCGAAGCGCAGTTGCGGCTGGAGCAATTGTTGCAGCGAAAGGGAAGCCTTCTTGAGCTCAATCGAGAACTCTGCCGGAGGCTTCGTACCAACGAACTTGCGATTGATGACGCTGGATTGAGCCAGCATCTAACGCTGACCACACTCGCGAAGGTTGCAATCGATCAGCCGAATTACTCCGGACTATTGCATTCGCCGCATCGCCGCACGGATTAACCTGTTGCAGTCTGACCACGATCCGCAGCTGAATGATGCGCAAGGGCAGCTACTGCACGTGGCCGTGATACGAAGTTGTCCGGCTTGGATTCGGTGGCAACATGGCGGCCAGAGGGCGCAATCTTCAGTTTGGCTTGTTGGGATTGCTCGCCGTTGTCATTCTCGGCGGGCTGTCGGCGTATGCTGCGCGCGACAACATCATTCGATATACGCTCAATCCGAACCGCAATTTTGGGGAAGGCGCGCAGGCTACGGCACCAAACTACGCGCTGCGTTCAGCTTGGGCTGCCCAACCAAGTGTGGCCGCCAAATCTGTCGATGTGTTCTTCATTTACCCAACTGTCTATTTTTCGAGTGAATATTGGAACGCACCGATTAAAAACGCGTCAGTCCGCGAGCGCTTAACCCGGATAATCCGGCCGCTCTATGTGGCGCCGTTTTCCTCAGCGGCGAATTTGTATATGCCGCTCTACAGGCAAGCCGCACCCTACAGTTTCATGGGGAGCAGCGAGGACGGGCGCTCGGCTCGTGAATTGGCATTTGACGATGTGAGCAAAGCATTCCGGTTGTTTTTGGATCAGCTCAATGATGGCCGGCCGTTTATTGTTGCTGGATATGGGCAGGGTGCTCTTTATGGATTCCGGCTCATTTCGGAACTCGACCCATCTGAGCGCAATCGGCTGCTTGCGGGGTATTTGCTGGAAATTGCCATCCCCGTTGAGCTTACAAGATCAATGGCAAAGGCAACTCCGCTTTGCGATTCTCCAGACCAGATTGGCTGCATCGTTGTTTGGCATTCCACCACACAACACACGCGTGGAGACCTACCACGGCAGAACGCGCTTGTGTGGAGACCCGGAGGCGGCTGGGACGCCACCCGTGGCCGCGAGCTGGCCTGTGTCAACCCGCTGACCTGGACAGTCTCGGGGCGCGCAGGAACTCCTGATATGAATTTGGGCGCTGCGACCTTGCCGGATTTTGGCACCCGGAGCACAACCATCACACGCGCATTGACGTCCGCAGACTGCTGGAACGGGTTGCTATTCACAGACATTGCGCCCGATCCGATATTTTTATGGGCGGGGCCGCGATATCAGGAGCTTTTTCCGTCAAACGTAAATCCCTTTTATGCCGATATTTCGGACAATGTAGAACGGCGAATAAAGTCATTCCTGGCACAAGGGAGCCTGTCCGAGCCGCCAGCAGATGAAGGCAGTACGCCCAATGGAGATCTCACCGCGCCTTAGCGAGCTTACGCGCCATGCGCACCAATTATTGCTACCGAACACACATTCATCGAAGGTGAACCGCCTAGATTGTGAGTTAGACCGATATTCGGGTTCTTGAGTTGCCGCGTACCAGCGCGGCCCTGGAGCTGCAAATACATTTCGTAGAGCATTCGAAGGCCACTGGCGCCAATGGGATGGCCGAAGCATTTCAGCCCGCCGTCGATTTGACAGGGCACCTTTCCATCGGCGTCATAATAACCGTCCATCACATCGTATACTGCCCGGCCTTCTTCGCTGATGAACAAATCCTCCATGGTCACAAGCTCGGTAATCGAAAAGCAGTCATGCACTTCCATCATCGAGACTTGCTCACGTGGGCGTTTAATGCCCGCTTCATCATAGGCGCGCTTTGCCGCGATACGGGCCGTGTGGAAGTAACTGCCGTCCCATGAATTGTGCGTGCTCTCAAGGCCATTTGACAACGCGAGCTGCAACGCCTTCACCGTGATAATTTCCTTCTTACCCATCGCGCGGGCGATTTCCGGCGTTGTGACGATGGCGCATGCCGCGCCATCAGAAACGCCGCAACAGTCGAACAGCCCCAGCGGCTCGGCAATAATTGGTGCGTTGAGCGCCATGTCTTCGGTAATAGGCTTTTGCAAATGAGCCTTCTGGTTCTTGGCGCCATTCGCATGACTCTTGACCGAGACGTGCGCGATCGACCTTTTCAGGTCCTCTTTGGACACGCCGTGCTTGGCACGGTAAGCGGAGGCGAGTTGCGCAAAATTTCCTGGAGCCGATCCATTTGCGCCCCACTGCGGCAACAACGTACCAGGCTGGCCTGTTGGCAGGCCGCCGTAGCCAGTGTCCTTCAATTTTTCAACACCAAGCGCCAATGCGATATCGCACGCCCCGGCCGCGACAGCATAGACGGCCCCACGGAATGCTTCGGAGCCAGAAGCACAAAAATTCTCGACGCGTGTTACTGAAATATTGGGTAGGCGAAGGGCCACAGACAGGGGAGTCCCACCTTTGCCCACCGATTGTTCATCAATGTGCGTGGAGAACCATGCCGCCTGAATTTGGCTGGTTTCAACGCCGGCGTCGCCGAGTGCTTCAAGATAGGCCTCAACCATCAACTCTTCGGCGCCCATGTCCCAAAGTTCGCCAAATTTCGAGCACCCCATGCCGAGAATTGCGACCTTGTCTTTGATGCCGGTAGCCATTTTCTGTCTCCAAATTGCTGTGTAGGAACATCTAACGGCGCAACGCCGCCACTGTCAAAAATTGCCGCGCTATACCGGCGTTGCTTTCCAGAAATACCGTCGAAACCCGCGCTTTTCGTCAAAATCCTTCACTCTGAACACCATGCGCATTTCCGCGCCGGTATCGATGGCGCCAATGTCGACGTCTGTGAATTCAGCAAGGAAACGCCCTCCTTCCTCAAAGGTCACCATTCCATAATGCTGAGGCGGGTCTTGCGAGTAGGTCAAATAGTCCGCTGACCAAGACAGGATCTTTCCGGTGAGTTCAGCAAACGAAAATGGTTTCTGCTCATCGACCGCACCGCAATTTGGGTTCACACAAATGCGGGTTCGGGGAAACTGCGCCGTTCCGCACTTTTCACATTTCCCGCCGACAAGGCCAAATAACATGTCTCGCTTTCGATATGTCACACTCAGAGCTGTTTTATTGTCCTTTTCAGCCCGCATTCCCTTTTCCATTTCAACCAGACCGTTGAATGCCAGCCACTTCATGTAGTTGGTTTCCTCCTTGCGGCGCGCAAGAAATCCTTTCACACCGCGCTGCGGGCGATTTTTCCCTATGGCGGCAGTCACTTCGAAAAGAGCGGCATCGCAGCCTTGGCCGAAGGCTGCCACCAGAATTTTCTGCCCAGGCTTTGCATTCTCCAATGCATCAGCCAACATCAATAGCGCATGCGCGGTGCCGCACTCGCCGACGCTTGCTGATAGATTGTCGCGAACCTTGGACGCATCAATTCCGCTTTTTACGGCAATTTGCTGATCAAGTTTCGCAAAGGTGCAGGGAAGGATAAAATGGTCGATTGCAGACGCGGCAACACCTGTTTTCTCGAGTAAGCCCTTTACGGCGCGTGGCACGATCCGGGAATAGCCTTCGTCACGGATCCATCTTTCTTCCCAATTGTAGTCATACTCCTCACCCGCACCGCGAAAATGGTCGATGAAGTCTACCGAAACTGAGTGACTTCCAAGGAAGCGTGCCGCAATGTTCTCGCGTGCAACAACAAATGCAGCCCCCCCGTCGCCAAACTGGAATTCCTGTGCGGAGCCCGCGCGGGTGGATCTGCGATCTGCCGCGGCAACCAGTGCGGATGCGGTCGAACCTGCTGCGATTTTTTCCAGAGCAAAAATAAGAGCGGACAGTCCCGCGCGCTGCGAACCGGTGATATCGGCAGTATGAATGCCTTCAGGAAGACTCAGGGCGGATGAGAGGATCCCAGCATTCTGCCGGTCGGCAAATGGCATTGTCGTAGACGCAAAATAAACTGCACCTATGTGATGTCGTGCCGCTATCGGGTCTTTGGCTGGGAGTGCATCGCGTGACGCCTCGACGGCCATTGTAACGGAATCCTCATCCCAATTTGCCATTGTGCGCTCGCCCTTTCCCAGCCCCATAATCGACGGGTTGAACCAGGCGTTTGCAACGGCCATGGCCTTTCGCTGCAAGCGTAGGCGCGGCAAGTACGCACCAAAATTTGTGATCCCAACTGTGTGTCCGGTCATGATGGCAATTCCCAAAAGCACGCGAAAAGCTGCGCGCGATGGCGCGGTGTTGCCATGTCGGGTATCAGATTTGAAGTGCTAGCTCAACTTTGCAGCGCTAACGCCGCACGACAATACACGCAGAGCCTTTGTCCCGTAGCGTCCGGCATAGGGAAAGTGCCGATTGGCGGTCGGGCAGCGTACCTGCATAGAGTCGAAATACCTGTCCAATGTTTGGCAATTGAACCGCTTCGATCGTGTGGTTCAGGCCGGTTAAAAGCTCCTTTGCCGCGTGAGAAGCCTTGGCCAAACCTGTTTGAGCCAAATGCCTGGTGTTGAACGAGCCCAACTGGATGAGATATTCGACGTCACTGCCCCCTTCCCCGTCAGCTGTCGAGAGATGGGCCGGCCCGACCGGCGGTGGCGGCTCCACAACTGGCACTTCAGTCTCTGGTGGAGATATGACCGCTGGAGGTGTGTGCGTCGCATCTTCAACAGCGGGCCGCAATCCCACACCAGGTGCCTGCGCTTCTATAGGTTGCTCCGTGCTCAAGAGGGAGGGCGCCTTACTGGGCGGAGGTACCCATGGCGCGGCGCTCAGGTTGGTGTCTGCGCCTGGAGCGCGAGACTGATTTCCCGGCGCACCTATTATGATCAAGGGACCGCCAATTCCTTGTGCCTGTTTGCGGCGGCCTCCAATCCCATTAAGTGTCTGCACGCGGTCTAGTTTTGCGAGATGCAGTTTTGCCAGTTCAAATCCCGGGTCAATCGTTAGCGCGCGCCTGAACACATCTGCCGCTTCTTGACGTTTTCCCAGCGCTTCGAAGGACAAACCTTGCCAGGCAAAAACAAACTTCGGATGGGGATGACCACTCTGTAACGCCATGTTGTAGTCGCCAATAGCTTCGCTATGGCGGTTAAATTTACGATGAAGGTTACCCCTGTTCGCATAGGGCTCTGCGTAACTTGGGTTCAATCTGATTGATAAACTATAGTCGCGAACTGCGGTCTCGTAGTCACTGATGGCCTCGAAGGCCAATCCACGGTTGTTAAGTGTGCGCGGCCTAAAGTCTTTTGGAAGATCCTCATGCCAAAGTGCAATTGTGTAGTCCAAAATGGCGCGGCCAGCTTCACCGTCCATGTAAAATGCCATGCCGCGGCGATGGTAAGTGAGCGCAAGGTTCTCTTGTGACAGGTCTTTACTTTGAATAGCGCGTGTAAACAGGTCTATGGCAGCGCGCGCGTCGTTTGCTCCCATCCTGGCAACGCCGGCATCCGCGTCGGCGGCACCGCCTGCGAACGACGGTAAACTCAGGAGTACGATTGCCACAAGGGCTAGAAGAGCGCGCAACATGGGAAGCAGGATATAGTGATTCGGGTAAAACCCGTAACAGCGATGGTATAGAGTTGCAGCTGAACCATGCGTGTGGCACGAAATCTGTTACTTCAACTTACGGATGAACTCTGGATGATCAGGCCTGACGGATGAACACAATACAAAGTGCACGACCCGTACGCAAAGCTGTTTTTCCTGTGGCCGGAATGGGGACACGCTTCCTTCCGGCTACCAAGGCCGTCCCGAAGGAGATGCTGCCTGTCGTCGACAAACCTGTAATCCAATATGCGGTCGAGGAGGCGAAGGCTGCCGGAATTGAACAGTTCATCTTCGTGACCGGACGCGGCAAGCACGTGATTGAAGACCATTTTGACCGGGCGTACGAATTGGAAGCTTTGTTGTCGTCCCGGGAAAAAACCACCGAGCTCAATAGCTTGCTTGAAGCCCTCCCGCCGAGTGGCTCCGTCAGCTTTACGCGCCAGCAAAACCCCCTGGGGCTTGGTCACGCGGTATGGTGCGCGCGCCATTTTGTGGGCAATGAACCGTTTGCAGTTCTGCTGCCGGACGAGCTTCTTGTGTCCAAGCCCGGATGCTTGCAGAGCATGGCTGAGGCGTACGCGAAAACAGGCGGATGTATGATGGCGGTGCGTGAAGTTCCGAAAGAAGAAACCCGGCGGTACGGTATTATCGACCCAGCTGGCGAGGCGGATAATTTGATTTCTGTCCGCGGGATTGTTGAAAAGCCGGAACCACAAGCTGCACCTTCGCAGCTGGCCGTGATCGGGCGCTATATTTTGCCGCCTCAAGTCTTTGAAGAACTTGAACGGCACGAGAAAGGCGCCGGCGGAGAAATTCAACTGACCGACGCATTGGCACGGCTCATCGGCCGCACGCCTTTCCACGGGTTCCGCTTCAATGGGCAACGCTATGATTGCGGGGACAAGGTTGGATTCTTGCACGCCAATATCGCGGTAGGCCTTAGCCACCCTGACACGGCAGGTCCGTTGAAGGAAATACTCAGGAACCTTTCACTCTAATTTGAATGGATATCTGCAATGCGTGTGGCGATGATCGGCACAGGATATGTTGGACTCGTCTCGGGCGCGTGCTTCTCCAATTTTGGACATCACGTCGTGTGCGTCGACAAGGACGCGGAAAAGATCGAGCGGCTCAAGAAGGGCGACATCCCCATATTTGAACCCGGCCTCAACAGGTTGGTGGCAGACAATGCGGCCTCCGGGCGTTTGTCGTTTTCGACCGATTTAACATCAGCGGTACCAGATGCAGAAGCCGTGTTCATAGCGGTCGGCACGCCGAGCCGCCGTGGCGATGGCTTTGCTGACTTGTCGTATGTCTATGACGCCGCAAGCGAAATCGCTGACTCATTGAAATCTTATACCGTGGTCATCACCAAATCGACTGTCCCCGTGGGCACCAGCAACAAAGTTGAGCAAATCATTCGTCAACGCCAGCCGGGGGCCGAGTTCGACGTTGCCTCCAACCCGGAGTTTTTGCGCGAAGGTTCTGCGATCGAGGACTTTCAGCGGCCTGACCGCATCGTCGTTGGCGCGGACACTGACCGTGCCCGCAATGTATTGCGTGCTCTTTATCGTCCGCTATTTCTGAACGATAAAACACCATTTGTCTTCACATCGCGCGAATCGTCAGAGCTTATCAAATATGCCAGCAACGCGTTCCTTGCTATGAAGATTACTTTCATCAACGAGATGGCTGATTTGTGTGAGAAGTCTGGGGCCGATATTCAGGACGTTTCACGGGGTATAGGACTTGATGGACGTATTGGATCAAAATTTTTGAATGCGGGACCCGGCTATGGCGGCTCCTGCTTTCCGAAAGATACGTTGGCGCTGGTCCGATTGGCGGAGGAATATGGTGCGCCCTCACGGCTTATTGAGTCTGTCGTGGACGTTAATGATAACCGCAAAAAACGTATGGCTGAGAAAATCATTAGCGCTTTCGGTGGCGTGAAGGGCAAGACGGTCGCTGTCCTGGGTGTAACCTTCAAACCCAACACAGATGATATGCGCGACAGCCCGTCTTTGGACATCATTCCGGCTTTGCAGGCGGCGGGAGCCATCATTCGCGCGTTCGACCCCGAAGGCATGGTTGAGGCTGGTAAAATGCTACAAGGTGTCGTCTGGGCCAAGAACACTTTCGAAGCCGTGTCAAAGGCCGACGGCGTTGTAATCTTGACGGAATGGAATGAGTTTCGAGCGTTGGACTTCACGCTTTTGAAGTCTTTGCTGAAGCGCGCCCTGCTTGTGGATCTGCGTAATATCTACAACCCACGAGACATGGTTGAAGCCGGTTTCGAGTACCACAGCGTTGGTCGATCTTCTGTAAAGCCCTGATCAACAGCGGTACAAGTCACGCAATCAAATTTTCCGCCCGCAATTTTTCGATGATGGCGTCGGCAGCCGCTTCGGGAGAAAGGTCTACGGTGTTGACGTGGATTTCGGCCGCGTCCGGCGGTTCGTAGGGCGAGTCCAGACCGGTGAAGTTTTTGATCTCGCCCGCTTGAGCACGCTTGTACAGTCCCTTGGGATCACGCGACATGCAAACCTCAAGCGGCGTGTCGACATAGACTTCCAGGAACTCGCCTTGCTGAACCAGCTCACGCGCCGTGCGGCGCTCGGAGCGAAACGGTGAAATGAACGACACCAATACGATGAGCCCCGCATCGACGAACAGTTTGGCGGTCTCGGCAACACGGCGGATGTTTTCCACCCGATCAGCGTCGGTGAATCCCAGGTCGCGGTTCAGGCCGTGACGGACGTTGTCGCCATCCAGCAAGTAGGTGTGGTGCCCACTGAGGTTCAGCTTTTTCTCGACGATATTTGCGATCGTGGATTTTCCGGACCCGGAGAGACCGGTGAACCAGAGCATTACGGGCTTTTGGCCTTTTTGGCTGGCGCGGACTTGCTTATTGATATCAAGCGCCTGCCAATGCACGTTTGTGGCCCGCCGTAGCCCGAACTCAATCATCCCGGCGCCGACGGTTCCATTCGTGAAGCGGTCGATGACGATAAAGCTGCCGGTGTGACGATTGCCGGCATACCGATCAAAGGCAATCGGCACTGACGCGGAGAGATTGCAAAATCCGACTTCGTTGAGCTGCAGGGTTTTTGCTGCAAAATGCTCAAGGTTGTTCACGTCTATTTTGTGTTTGAGTTCGGTAATGGTTGCCGGAACCGATCTCGCGCCGATCTTGATGAGATATTGGCGCCCTGGAAGCAGTTCCTCTTCCGACATCCAGATGATGTGAGCCGCAAACTGGTCGCTGACCTCGGGACGTTCGCCGGCTGCAGCCAGCATATCGCCTCTGGATACATCGACCTCATCACTTAGCGTCAGTGTAACCGCATCGCCTGCACCCGCCTCTCTCAGATCACCGTTCTGGGTGACAATCCTTGCGACCGTCGACAGACGGCCTGAGTTGGCGACAACAACCCGGTCACCAGAAGCAATGCGTCCGCTCGCAATCGTACCTGCAAATCCGCGAAAATCCAGATTGGGCCGGTTCACCCACTGTACCGGCATCCGGAATGGCATGGCATCCAGGTCAGTGCTGACGTCAATCGACTCCAAGTGGGCTAACAGCGTTGGTCCGCCATACCAGGGCATGCTTAGGCTCTGACTGATAACATTGTCACCGAAGCGCGCCGATAGCGGAATGGAAACGATCGACGCAAAACCGAGCTTGTCCGCGAAGTCGCGGAACTCATGATCGATCGATTCAAAAATATCCTGGGAGTAGTGTACGAGATCGATCTTATTGATCGCCAAAATGACATGCCGAATCCGCAAGAGTGAGCAGATAAATGCATGGCGCCGCGTTTGTGTCAGCACACCCTTGCGTGCATCAACAAGTATGACCGCAAGATCGGCGGTTGATGCGCCTGTGGCCATGTTGCGGGTATACTGCTCGTGGCCTGGCGTATCAGCTACGATGAATTTTCGTTTGCCTGTCGAAAAAAACCGGTACGCAACGTCGATTGTGATCCCCTGCTCACGCTCAGATTCCAGGCCGTCCAGCAGCAATGCGAAGTCGATGTCTTCGCCTGTTGTGCCATGTTTCTTCGAGTCCTTCTCCAACGTTTTGAGCTGGTCTTCGAAGATCAATTTTGTGTCGTAGAGCAGGCGGCCAATGAGCGTTGACTTTCCGTCATCAACCGAACCGCACGTCAGGAAGCGCAGAAAAGATTTACGTTCTTGCGCGGCCAGGTATTCCGTGAGCTCGCCAGGACGCATCAGAAATAACCTTCGCGCTTTTTCTTTTCCATGGAAGCACTTTCGTCCTGGTCGATGACGCGGCCTTGCCGTTCTGACGTTTTTGCGGTCAGCATCTCGGCAACGACTTCTTCAAGTGTTGCTGCGCTGGATTCGATGGCACCCGTCAAGGGGTAGCAGCCGAGCGTACGGAATCTGACAAGGCGTTCGCGTTCTTGCTCACCAGGAGCGAGCTTCATCCTGTCGTCGTCGCGCATGATGAGTGTGCCGCCGCGCTCCACGATGGGTCTTTTGGCAGCAAAATAGAGCGGTACTATGGGAATTCGCTCGGCGAGAATGTATTGCCAAATGTCAAGCTCGGTCCAGTTCGACAAGGGAAATACGCGAATGGACTCTCCCTTGTGAACCCGCGTGTTGTAGAGATTCCAGAGTTCTGGCCTTTGGTTTTTGGGATCCCAGGCATGGGACACTGTGCGAAATGAAAAAATCCGTTCCTTGGACCGGCTCTTTTCTTCGTCACGGCGTGCGCCACCGAAAGCCGCGTCAAATCTAAACTTGTCCAAGGCCTGTTTTAGCCCTTCGGTCTTCATGACTTGCGTGTGAATGGCCGACCCGGAGTCGAATGGATTGATCCCGCGTCTGGTTCCTTCCTCATTGATGTGTACCAACAGGTTCAGGCCCAGTTCGCTTGCCGTCTTGTCCCGGAACGTGATCATTTCGCGAAACTTCCAGGTTGTGTCGACATGAAGCAGCGGGAAGGGAGGTTTCGCTGGATGGAATGCTTTCATTGCTAGGTGAAGCATCACGGACGAATCTTTGCCGATGGAGTAGAGCATCACCGGATTTGAAAATTCTGCCGCGACTTCGCGCATGATGAAAATGCTTTCAGCCTCAAGCCTCGCGAGGTGCGAGCGCGTTGGCGGCAGAAGTTTTGTGCTGACTGTCGGCGAGGAATTCAACTGGCAAGCCTCTCGTGACGGGATTTGGGCATCCCATATTTCTAATGGTACTGCCTGTCAATTACGCTGGGGCCGTTGATCCTTAGAGTGGGACATATCCCAACTCGATCTCAAGCCCGGCACACAGCATTTGACCCAGCGTTATGTGCATTTCCTGGATTCGCGCAGTGGTGGTTGATGGGACGACAAGCTTGTGATCGGCGATTTTTGCTGCATCCCCGCCGGTTCCACCGGTGAATACGACGGTCACAATGCCAAGCTTTTGAGCGGCCTCAAAGGCGCGCAAAATGTTCGGGCTCCGGCCGGATGTTGTAATGCCGATTGCTATATCTCCATGACGCCCCAACGCTTCGATCTGACGCGAGAATATCTTGTCGAAACCCAGATCATTTCCTGCAGCCGTGAGTGCGGAAGTATCGGTCGTCAATGCCAAGGCCGCAATCGGCTGGCGATCCCTTTTGTAGCGAATGGTCAATTCCGTCGCGAGGTGTTGGGCATCTGCGGCGCTGCCGCCGTTTCCAAAGAAGAGTAGTTTCCCCTGGTTTTTGATTGCTAGCGTGCATACGGCAAGCACGCTTTCAAAAGGGCCGCGCAGTGCATCTCTCGAGGCGGTGGCGACTGCGATGTGCTCGGCGAATTCGGACTCGAAAAGATTGCTCATTCCGTCAGTTTGTCATCTCGATGCCGGACGACGCAAGTTCACTCTTATTTATCATCTGAACTGGGTGCAGGGATAGGATTTGAACCTATGACCTTCAGGTTATGAGCCTGACGAGCTACCGGGCTGCTCCACCCTGCGTTAGTTCAGAAGACTGGGTTCAGGTATCTGT
>Ga0163150_10001045_pt1 | contig 49079 bp, 49 predicted proteins | sample OliLakLV19P2IB_FD_148628 | JGI IMG/M metagenome (GOLD analysis project Ga0163150, IMG submission 148628) | Freshwater microbial mat bacterial communities from Lake Vanda, McMurdo Dry Valleys, Antarctica - Oligotrophic Lake LV.19.P2.IB | ecosystem: Environmental > Aquatic > Freshwater > Lake >... | reverse complement strand
CGCGGTGACCAGGGCCAGAGAACGTTTTTGAAGCGGGAGAACATGTGTCATCCCGACTGTACAAACAGAGTGTACATACAAAGTACATACAAAAGATGTGCAATGTATGCTTCGCGCAATGGCAGTGCGGTGCAACCGGGGTCACATCGTTGACATGAACACGACCCCGGAGGGGTCGAACCGTTGCGGCTGGGAATGATCTCCGGTTCAACCCCATTCGGGGTTGAGATACGCGGTCGCCCTGATCCCCGGGTTCGCTCGTGCCTCGCGACCCGGGGCTATTCATGTTCAAGCCCTCCGGGCTTGCGGTAACACAGAGTCGAATTCGCGTTCAGCAAGCCAACTCTCCTTTCCAGCATCAGAAAAAGTCTCAGCTTGCCGTCATGGAAGTGCATCCGCTGATCCGGCGTGAGATTCAAGCTGTATTCGATCAGCGACATGTCGATGCCCAGCGCCGCCGCTGTATCCCACGCATCCGCGGGGCGGTCGTTCATCATCATTGGCTCGTTGGAATTCTCCGGCGTCATGCTCAATGCGTCATCGCGTACACGATGATGTTGATGCCGAGCGGGAAGGCGCGCTTTTCAGAAAAATTCAGGAAGAACGCCCCGTCTCCCACCGTCTCGCGCTCCCAGCCGTCGCCGTTGTCGCAGTTGTGCGTGGCGATGACCATGATGCGGCCCTTGTCATCACTGAGCGCGCGAACGTGCATTTCCTCGGCGCTCGGGCCGCTGCGATGCTCCCACGTGACGCCAAAGTAAGGGCTGCGCGCATCCAGACTTTCCATCGCGTCGCCCACATTTGGCGTCTGCAACTGCTGCTTGGGCATCGTGAGATCGAAGACAGTGTGAAAAACAGGATGACTCATCTCCAGTTCCTTGAACTCGCGCTCGGGAAAAACCTTCTTCATCTCGCTGGCAAAATTTTCCCACTGCAAGTCGCCCCAGAAATCATCCGCCATCAGAAAGCCGCCGTTGTTCAGGTAGTCGCGAAGAATCTTCACCTCCTCCTCGTTCAGCACCAAACGCCCCGGCTCGACCATGTAAATCCAAGGAAAGCTGTAGAGTTCCTTGTTGTTCAGGCGCAGGAAGCGGCCATCAGGACTGACCTTCAGCGACGTCATTTCCTGGAGGCGAAAGGACAGGTTCATGTCGCTGTCGGGAAAGTCCGTTTTCCAGCTTCCGCGCGAGAACCGTCGCCCACCATCCGCGCTGATGAACCGCGTCCGGCAGAACGTGAACACGTCCTTTTCAAAGCCCGGCGCATTCGTCCAGACCGGCACATCCGTACTGTGAGCGGTCACTTCCCGCGCCGAGTTCGCGGTCTCCTCGTCAAAGCGCACGCCTGAAGAGGTGCGCATCACCCGTCCCCCGCGCACCAAGATGTCACCCTCGGTCCAATGCACGGTGTCCTCGCGGTCGTCATTGCCGTCATCGAAAATGCGCTGCGCCAGCGCGAGCGTGAGGGAGAAAGCAGTGACCGCCAGGACGAGAGAAAACTTTTGCCGCCGGGTCATTTCAGAGTGGTGGGCGCGTCAGCAGGTTTGTCCTGTGGCCGCTCCTTGCTCTGCAACTCGCGCAACAGCTTCAACGCCTCGCGGTAGCGCGGTGCTTCTTCCAAGGCTTGCAACACTTGGCGCTTCGTTTCGGGATCGGACTTCTTGTTCAACAGCCGCGCCAGACGAAAATGCGTTTCCGCCGGGTCGGGCGGATCAAGTCGCAGCAGAATGCGGTTCGCGGTGATCGCATCCGGGTCGTGACCTTCCGCCTCCGCCGATTGCGCGAGCAGGCGATGCGGATGCGGCACCAGCGGATTCACGGCCAGCGCGCGGCGCGCATTGGTAAAGACCAGGTTCCAGTCCTGCGCGCGCACGCCCAACTCAGCGAGGCGGAAATAAACGTCCGGCAAATCACCATCCAACGCGGCGGCCTTCATCAGCGCGGCCCGCTCGGCATTCGTGTTGTTCAACTCGCGGTGCGCGCGCGCGAGCAGCACCCAGGCGCCGTCCTCGCCGCCTTGCGTCGGGAAAAGTTCCGTCAGTTTTTCCAGCACGGGCACGGCATTGCTCCACTCCTTCGCGGCGAACGCGTTCACCACGCGGCGTTGCAGCGCCCAGTAGTTAGTCGGGTTTTCCGCCAGCCATTCTTTCGAACGCATGTCGGCAGGCTCGGGCTTGGCGAAGTCGAGTTCCGGCGCGAGCGCCTCAGCCCGTTCGCGCGCAAACTTCGCGAAGTCCTCCTCCAGCTTGTCCATCTCGCCCGTGTGCGTGGCGATGGCCTTGTTGATCTCAATGCCTTCGCCGAGACCGCGGAGGATTTTCTTGATCGCGTCGAAGCCGAAATTCTTGACGATGAACTCGATGGCCAGCGCCGACTCGTAGTAGGCAAACTGCAAATGCACGGGCGTCTTCGGCGCGAGGAACGCGCTGCTCAGTTCACTGATCGGCACGAAGTCCTCGCCCAGAATCATCTCGCGATACCGCACCGTCATGCGCTGGCCCCACGCCGGATTCTCCTGCAACTCTTCGTGAACCGAAATGCCTTCGCTGAGCCAGCGTGGCATCTTGTTCTTCGTCATGGTGAGCGTGATGACGTGCGCGAACTCGTGCCAGAGCACCGCCTCCCAATTCGCCGGCGTCGCCAGTTGCGTCGCCGGACTGTTGGCCGTGATGACCGCGCCGAAGCACACACCGAGGAAGCCAGGATTGTCCGGGATGCCGAAGGTGCGCACGCCGAAGTCCCGTTGCTCGGCAAAGATTTCCACGATGGTCTGGCGCGGCAATTCGATGCCGTAGCGCGCGGTGAGATTCGACTTCGCGCGCGTGAGCAGCGCCAGCACCTGCTCCCCGTAGATCAACGCTTCGTTCGTCGTCATGCGGACGATGAAGCCGGCGTTGGTCAGCGTGCGGTATTTCGCCAGCTTGTCCTTGAGCGTGACGAGGTTGAAGCTGGTCACGTCGTATTCGTCGTGCTTGTGCGCTTCTTCGGCGAGCCGCCAGCCTTCGTCTTCGTCGCCGAGCCGCAGCAAATCCTCCGCGAGCTGAATGCGCGCCGGGACGTAATTCAGATTGAACGACAGCGCGCGCCGCTGATACGCCGCGCCCTCGGCGAAACGATACTTCTGCGAAAGATTCTGCCCGATGAGGTAGTCCACCTCGGGATTGGTGCGCCAGAATTTCAGCGCGTTGTCGCGCGCGTTCTTCTCGCCCTCCGCATCGCTGCGTAAATGCGCCATCACCGCGCGATAGGCCCACGCCTCGGGCTGCCAGGGATTCACCGCCAACGCGCGCTCCAGCAGGCTCTCGGCATCCACGTATTCCTCGCCCGCAATGAGATGCCGCGTGAGCATGAGGAGCGCGCCGACGTGGTTCGTGTTCTTCGTCAGCGTGGCGTTGAGATTTTTCAACATCTCCTTGCGGTCGCCGGATTGGAACGCCTCCGCGAGACCGAAGTGCATGTCCGGGTCGCCGGGAAATTTCTTCAGTCCCGCACCAAACTGTTTCGCCGCGAGATTGTAATCGTGCTTGGCGAGCGCGAGTTCGCCCATCGCCAGATACACGTCACGGTTTTCGGGCGCGGCCTTGCGCGCCGGCTCGAAAAGGTTGTCGAGGACTTTGCGCGGGTCCGCGCCGAGCAGCAGGATGGCGCGGCCAATCGCCACCATCGTGTCGGCGGTGCGGGCGCGGTTGTCGGTGCGGGAACTGACCAGCGTTTCAATTTCGCGCAGCACTTCGTCGGCGCGATTTGTGGCACCGGCGTAGGGCAGAACTTCATGCGCCAGCAGCCGCATCGGGATGCTCCACGAGTAGCGGTCGAGCGCGTTGGAAATGATTGTCCCGGCCTTCTCGTATTGCCCGGATGCGGCGAGCGACTTCACCAACAGCACGCGCCACTCTTCCTCGTATTCAAAGCTCGCGATGGCCTGCTCGCATTCCGCGATGCAGTTGGAATACTGGCCGGTGATGAATTGCTGCCGCGCGTTGGTGAGTTCCGCTGCACGCACGCCGGTCGTGATGAGGAGCGTGAAGACGAGGAGCCAAGCCAGTCCGCCGAGTGAAGTGTTCGCACGCATTCGAGTCTTGCCGCACAAGATGCGCGAGCGAGCGAGAAGCTCAAGCGGCAAAACAACGTGCCCCCGGCGTCCCGCCGGGAAGCGGTGCATTGACGACGGGAGCAGCTCGCAAGTCCGATCTTTCTTCGTCGTAATCAAGCCTCCACCCGGCGGGACGCCGGGGGCACGCTGGCTTGCGCCGCGTCTGACAAACTCTCATCCTCCGCACCCATGAAATCACAACCGCTCCGCACCACCGTCATCGGCAGCTATCCGTTTCCTTCGTGGCTGGAATTTGCCTGCGAGCATCTCGACCGCTTTGGCGAAAGTGATCGCGCGGAACTCGTCGATGACGCCGTGAGGATCGCCGTGCGCGACCAACTCGACGCGGGACTGGACGTGATCACCGATGGCGAGCAGACGCGGCTGGATTTCAATTTGTCGTTCTACGGTTTCATCCAGGGCATCGAACTGGAGTCCGCCCCGCCCCGCCGCTTCGGCCCGCCCGCCCACGACCAACGCGGGAAGCACAAGGTCACCGGCGAACTCCGCGCCCCGCGCGGCCTCGGCACCGTGGAAGATTTCCAACGCCTGCAACGCCTCACCAACTCTCAACTCTCAACTCTCAGCCCTCAACCCACCCTCAAAGCCAGCGTCCCCGGCCCCTACACGCTCAGCGGTCGCCTGCTCCCGAACGCCCAATACCGCGACCGCTACGCTTTGACCGAGGCGCTGCTACCGCTGGTTCGCGCTGAACTTGAATCACTCGTCCAAGCCGGCTGCCGCGAAATCACCGTCGATGAGCCGTCGATGAGCTGTTACGCCCACAAGGAAGACCCGAAACGCTTCGTGGAAATCTTCAATCGCACCGTGGAGGCCGTCGTCGGGAAATGCCATCTCTCCACGCACCTCTGCTTCGGCAACTACAAAGGCCGCGCCATCGGCCCGCGCCAATACGCGCCGATGTTCCCCGCGTTCCTCGACATGGCGGTGGATGAAATTCACGTCGAGATGGCGAGCCGGGAATTTTCGGAACTGGAATTGATTCGCACCATCGCCGCGAAGAAAGACGTGGCCGTGGGCATCATCGATGTGAAGAGCTATTACGTCGAAACGGTGGAAGACGTGGCTGCGCGCGTCCGCGCGTGCCTCCAATTTGCACCTGCCGACCGCCTCTCCTTCGCGCCCGACTGCGGCCTGAGCCAGACGGCCCGATGGGCGGCGCGGCAGAAGTTGAAGAACCTATGCGAAGGTGTGAAGGCCGCGCGGGCGAAACTGTGATCCTGACCTGGCCGCACTGGTCATTGTCATTAGCACCGTGGCTTTAGCCGCGACATGGGCGGCGGAACGTCCACCGGCCAGCGTGCTCGATTTCAACGGAGGCGATTTCGAGCGGGCCGCACACGAGTCGCACGCCGCGCGCGGTCTCGCTTCTCCCGCCACGCTCAATCAAGTGCTGGCGGAATTTGCTTCTGATCCTACGCTACGCCCATGAAACGCAGCATCGAACTGCTCCTGCTGAAACTCGCCGATGGCGGGCGCGTGTTGCGCATTCATGAACCCGCCTCGGAGCTGTGTCTGGAGAAACGGCTCGATCCCGCGCAATCCGTCGCGCGGCAGAAGGAACGCTGGAAGCAAGTCTTCGTGGCCATGCTGGAGCGTGAGTTGGGCGCGGCCTGATTCTTTGGCGAACCGTTGCCACGGTTTGCCGGGAAGCGTGCGTGCCGCGATTAGCTGGCAAACAGTGCGTCTAGCGACAACTTCACCTCGGGCAATGTTGTGCTGACGAGCAGGCCGCTTGGGCCGTGGATGGAGTGTTCCGTGTATTGGCCATTCTTCGGCTGACGATACACTTCAATTTTTTTCTCCGGCCCGAGGACGAACCAGCATTCCTTCACCTGCGCCTCGGCATAGGCCGGCAGCTTGGAACGGTCGTAGCCGTGGCTGGTAATGCATATTTCGATGACCAGTTCCGCCGTCTGCGGGTGATCATTCCGAAAGTCCTCCTTGCGTCCGGTAATCACCGCCAAGTCTGGCTCCGGCTCCGAATGACCGCAGGTGATAGGCTGCTCGGTACGCAGAAGCCGTCCGGCCCGCAGGCAACTGCTGATGGCTTCCTGCAAAAACTGGAGCAGAAAACTGTGGAAGGGTGATTTGGACATTTTCGTATAGACGAACCCGTAGAGCAGTTCGGTGTTCTTGGGAATCAGTCCCGCCTCGCCGAGCGTGCGATAGGCCGCCACGGACAGCGGCCAGAGTTGTCCTCCAAGCAAGGGCGTCGGTGGATTTTGAACCGCGTTCGTCATGCCACGAATCTTATCCCGACGCGCGGCCCCGGCAAGGGGGGAATCGTGGCGCGTGCTTCCTGCCGCTCAACGTTTTGCCCCCCGGCGGGGTAGCACAGGCTACCAGCCTGTGCCGTCCGGCCACTGGCCAGACGGAATGGCGATGACGATGAAAATAAGCGCACGTTCCGAGTGTTCGAGCGCGCTCCCCATTCCGTTGGGCAGGTTGCCCAACGGGACGGGCTGGTAGCCCGTTCCACCCAGCCCGGCGGGGAAGCGGTTGAAACGGATCGGCCCTCGGCCTCCGACACGATCACCGGGCTGAAGCCACGGGGCTAATGAGTGGGGTGCGTTCATGTTGATTTCGCTGCGATCATTCTTCGGACCTGTACCCCGCTGCATCCTTGCGTCACATGACGCCGCAGGATACGCTGCGCCCGTAATGAAACAGCCCGCGCGCAAGTCCGGCAAACTGGAGTATCCAGACGAAACCAACGGCACGCGTTGGGCCGCCGAGGCGCGACGCATCGCGAGCAAAATGTCACCGGCGGAACGCGCCGAACATTTCCGGCAGGGGATGGTGAAGATTTATGGCGGCCAGCCCAAGAAAACAACTGGCGCTGGACGCTAACGTCCTGCTCGACCTCGCCGAAGACAAAGACTTCGCGCACGACTTCCGGGAGCAATTTCAAACTCGCGGTTACGAGTTCCTCCTTTCGCCGACCACCGTGGCTGAGCTCAACATCCTCAGCATTTACGGTGGCGAACCGCAGAAACATTTTGCCGACCTCGCGCTCCAGAAATTGCGCGCCTGGAAATGCCGGCCCTTCCTGCTCTCGGACACCGAGACTGCCATCGCGGAACAGTTCCGCCGCCGGTTGTCGGAGTTGAAATTGATTCCCGACGAGGAATGGGACGACGGATTGATTCTGGCGGAAACCTCGCTGGGCGACATCCCCATGCTGGTCACGTCCGACGCGCACCTGCTGGACATCGACGAAGACGCGCTGCTCATGGCGTTCAACGAAGCGGACCTGCCGCCGGTTCGTCCGGCACATCCGAAGCGGCTGGTGAAGGCGTTGCGGTGAATCGAGGTGGGTAGCACAGGCTACCAGCCTGTGCCGTCCGGCAACCTGCCGGACGGAACGGCGGTGACGCTGGAAAACAAGAAAGTGTCCAAAGCATTCGAGCGCGCTCGCCATTCCGTTGGGCAGGTTGCCCAACGGGACGGACTGGTAGCCCGTTCCACCCAGCCCGGCGGGGAAGCCGTTGCCACGGCTCGGCCCTCGTCCTCCGACACGATCACCGGGCTGAAGCCACGGGGCTAATGAGAGGGGTGCGCTCATGGATGCTGACCGAAACCGTATTTCACGCAGTAATCATCAAACGAAGAATAGTTTGGGATGCCCTTGCCTCGATTGATGCTTCCTAACCTCGTCTTGCCGATTTTGACCTGTAGCGTTTCGGCCAACCGATCGAATTGATTGAGAGGCACTCGCTCCCAGTCTGCGCCGAACTGCTTTTTGATGAGCGCGTAAATCGCGGCGAAAGAAAACGGCGTTCGTCGGTTGGGCTGTTTGCTCGCAAATTCGTTGTAACGATCAATCAGATGCTTGACGTAATTCCTGCGGGGAACGTCGAAACCTATCGTTCCATCGGCAGGAAGGACTTGCACCTTGTGTTTAGTGGTCTTGATGTTGACCGTCTGTCCCTGCACTGCGCCCGGGCTATTCATCATGACGTGACCACTAGCCGTGATGTTGATGTAAATGGCGCGATAGTCCTTCAAGAGTGTTTCGGCCTTGATGGCGTCCGCTCGCGACAACTCAATTGAACCGTTGCGCTCATGCTCGGATTTGCGCGCTGTCAAATACTCGACGGTGAACCGCTTTGGTTCTGAATCGATCAGTTTGCTGTGCCGCGCGCACAACAAGATCAGGTTTTCAAAACTGTTTCTTAGTTCAGGCGTTTGCTTTGAATCGTATCGAGGTCCACCCGGACTCCGTGCCTTGATGTGACAAATGATGCCGGTGGGTGTCCCGGAAACTTCAACAATGGGCGATTGACACTCTGGAAAGGCGCAACGATTTCCAGAGAAGGCGAAAAGCCTTTTGATCGTTGGCAGTGTCGGCTCGCTCATGCCTTACCTCACACCGTCCTCGCCTTAAACTCAATCGCCTGCGCCTCCCTACCTTCATGCCTGTGCTCCTGCGGCGGTTCCGGCGTCGGCGCGACGTAGTGCTCCAACTCTTCACCCGAGCGCACCAATCGAAAACTGTTGAACACCACGATGAGCGAGCCGACGACGTGCAGCACGGCGGCGACAATCGGGTTGATGTATTTCAGCGCGGCCAGCGTGAGCCCGCCGATGACGAACAGGATGCCGAGCACGAAATTCTGGTTGATGACGCTGCGGGTCTGGCGCGAGAGCTTCACGAGGAACGGCAGGCGGCGCAGGTCGTTGTTCATCAGCGCAATCGTCGCGCTGTGGATCGCCACTTCGCTGCCGGCGGCGCCCATCGCGATGCCGAGGTCGCCGGCGGCGAGCGCGGGCGCGTCGTTCACACCGTCGCCCACCACGGCCACGCGATAGCCCTTGGCCTTCATCGCGCGCACGAACTCCACCTTGTTCTGCGGCAGGCAATCGCCCACCACTTCCTCGCAACCGATTTCCGCGCCCACGCGCTTCGCCACCGGTGTGCGATCGCCGCTCACCATCGCGATGCGGCGGACGCCGTTGAGTTTCAACTCCGCCAGCGACTCGCGGGCCTCGGCGCGCGTCTCGTCCTGCAAGCCCACCCAGCCGATGAACTTTCCGCCGCGCGCGATGAACAGCAGGCTGAAGCCCTGGTGCGCATCCAAATCCACGGCGCTCTCGAAATTTTCCGTCACGCCGTTGTCCTTCAACCACTGCGCGCGCCCGATCAAAATCGCCGCGCCATCGACACTCGCCTTGATGCCGAGGCCGGCCGTCTCCGCGAAATCCTTCGGCTCGGCCAGCGGCACGCCCGCTTCGCCCGCGAGCGTCGCCAGCGCCTTGGCCGTGGGATGATTGCTGTATTTCTCCGCGCTCGCCGCGAGGTGCAGCAACTCCGCCGGCGTCACTCCCTCGTGCGGCGCGAGGCGGCTCACCGCGAGTTTGCCGCTCGTGAGCGTGCCGGTTTTGTCGAAGACGAAGGCGTTGATTTTCGCCGCCAGTTCAATGTCCGCGACGTTCTTGATCAAAATGCCGAGACGCGCGGCGGCGGACAGCGCGGCCACCATCGCCGTGGGCGTCGCGAGCACGAACGCGCACGGGCACGCCACGATGAACACCGCGATCACGCGGCTCAAATCCTGCGTGAAAGCCCACACCAGCGCGCCGATGACCAGCACCAGTGGCGTGTAGAAAACCATGTATTGATCCACGATGCGCATGATGGGCAGCCGCGTTTTCTCCGCGGCGAGAATCAATTCGCGTACGCGGCCCAGCGTCGTGTCGGTGCCGGCGCGGCTCACTTTGATTTCGAGCACGCCGGTCAAATTCTGCGTGCCGGCGAAAACGTCGTCGCCGGCTTTCTTGTCCACCGGCAACGATTCGCCGGTGATGTTGGCCTGATTGAAACTGCCCTGGCCCGCGACGATCACGCCGTCCGCCGCCACGTTGTCGCCGGGACGGATGCGAATCACGTCGCCGATGGCGAGGTCTTTCACCGCGACTTCATCTTCCTTGCCGCCGCTGATGCGCCGCGCCTTGGTGGGCGTGAGCTTGATGAGCGATTCAATCGACATGCGCGCGCCCTCCGCCGTGCGCGTCTCGATGATTTCGCCGATGAGCATGAAGAACGCGACCACGCCCGCCTCCTGATAATGCCCCGACGCGAACGACGCCGTGACCGCGAGCGCCACGAGTTCGTTCGTGCTCAGCACCCCGCGCCGCAAGTCCTTGAACGCCGTGATGAGAATCGGGATGCCCAGCACCAGCGCGCCCAGCGCCGCGCTGATGGCGGCAATGGGATTGCCCAGCGTCGGGTCCACCGCGACCAATTGCCGGTCGAGAATCCATTCCACGAGAAATGAATTCACGATCAGCACCACTCCGAAGACGGTGCGCGTGAGATTGAACTGCGTGTGCGAATGGTCGTGCCCGCAATCCGCGCAGCCCTCGTGCGAGTGGTCGTGGTCGTGCGCGTGCGGCTCCGTGCGACTGCTGAGAAGCGATGTGACGTTCATAGTTTTTGTAGCGGCGTCTCGTGAGAGCGCCGCTGATTTAATTCCGAAAGAATTTTAACGCAGAGGCGCAAAGACGCGGAGACGCCAAGGGGGAAAAGATTCAGAACGCGTGCCTCTGGACTAACCTCTTGAGAATCACCGGTGCTGGTAGGGCGCGGTGTCCTCACCGCGCCGCGCCGGAATCGGAGAGACGTTGCGGAACTTGCCCACGCCTCACCCCGGCGCGCTGAGGACAGCGGCGCCCTACCAACGCCCGCCTTCTCCGCGTCTTTGCGCCTTTGCGCCTTTGCGTTGAGACCAAATGCTCCGAAGTCCGAGGCCCGCAACCTGGAAGGTTGCCAGAAATTAGCCGGGGGTTGAGGAGCGCGGAGCGCGACGACACCCCCGGTCACGCCGCCCGGCGTCCCGCATTCTGAAGGGATGCCAGAACCGTGAACCCGTCGCGCGGCCCTCGCACCTCTGGCACCCCTCCGGGGTGCGGGAAATTTGTGGACGCCTACCGGGGGTGTCGCTGCGCTCAACCCCCGGCTAATTTCTCGCAGCCCTCCGGGCTGCCCGGCCCGGAGCGCCGAGCATCGTTCGCCCCCGATTTGGAGTGCGGCGACTTGTCGCCGCTTTTTCGCCGGGCGACTTGTCGCCCGGCCCGGCGGGACAAGTCCCGCCGGAAAAAGGCGGCGACAAGTCGCCGCACTCCAAATCGGCGCTCCAATCCCAAAGGGATTCGGAACGGCGCGATGGGCCGGTGCGGCGAGGCCTGAAAGGCCGTCATTCGACAGCCCAGGGCAAAGCCCTGGGTTGGATCGCGCGCGGGTCTCAAGCCCTGAAAGGGCGGCACAAGAGCCGGGACGATGCGCCGCGAACGAGTGACGCCCTTTCAGGGCTGGAGCCGACGGGGCGGGTTTCCCAGGGCTTTGCCCTGGGCTATCGAATGACGCCCCGTTGGGGCTGGGGCATGGGCGGCGAATGACGATGGGTAGCACAGGCGCCCCGCCTGTGCCGTGCGGCAACCTGCTGCGCGGAACGAGGAGCGCGCCACGAAATTCCTGTGGCGTCAGGTCAGGACGCAGGTTCATAGCATCACCAGCTTTCTAGTGAGGTAAAAGCCCTGCTCGAAGTACCAAAGCATAAACAAGGCACCCGCAATCAACACCACCAGTCGCGTCGCACGCCAAAGCCGTGACTGGAAATGCAGAAGGTAAATCGCGTTGTAGGTCACCGCGAAAATCAGAACGACTGTCAGATGGGAAGCGGTCCACAACATGATGCTTTGCGCACGCACCGTCTTTTCGTTCACTACGGCCCATCGGAATCCCATGCTCTCGACGATCGGTTTGTCTTTCACTGCCTGGAAGCCCACAAGAAATCCAAACACCGCCAGTAACAAGGGTAGATTCCAGCCGAGAGCTTGAAAGCCCCTGCTCCGAAAGATCGATTTGACCACGCGCACGCAAAAATCAGGGACAGGAATTTCAATGGTGCGCTCCATCTGTTTCCTAAACCAACTGTTGTTGCCATCATTCAATGCCCATCCCCCTTCACCGGTTCCGGCGCGGGCTTTTGCTTCAAAGGCGTGCGGCTCAGGGGCAGCCAGAGCGTTTGCTTTTTGCCGTCGGTTTTGCCCGCCATGTAGATGCGCTCGTCGGCGTTGGTGAAGACGCGTTGCACCACTTCGGCCCGCCACGATTCCCGGAAGAACTCCGGGTTGGCGCGGTATTGCGGCAGCACGTCGGAGAAGCGCTTGGCTTCCGCCGCCACGGCCTCGACGAGCCGCGTGCGGTCGCTCTCGGCGATGCCCCGGCGCGACGCCGCCTCGCCCTGCGCGCGACTGGACGCCTCGTTCGCGTAGCTCTGCGCCTCGCTCATCACGCGGTCGCTGCGCACGGCGGCCTCGGTCGCGGCCTTGAACCGGTCGGCAAGCTGGCGCGGCGGAATGACGTTGAGCGTGACCTGCTCGACGGCGATGCCGAGCTGTTGCTGCGCCGCGACCGTGTCGATGCGGCGCTCGATGCGCTCGCGGAACGCGGTCTGGTTGCGCGTGAGGGCGTCATCCACGTTGAACTGCGCGGCGGCGAAATACATGGCGTTGTTGAGCGCATTGGTCACGAAGCCCGGCGTGTCGCGGAAGGCGAAGATGTAGCGCAGCGGATCGACGATGCGGTAACGCAGCGCTCCGCGAACGTGGATGATGTTCGCGTCGCCGGTGAGCAGATGTCCGTCGCGCGCGGGGTCGAGAGTCTCGCGCGGCGGCGGCTCGGTCTTGGTGAGTTCCTGCTCCAGCGTGGTGGCATACCAGCCCACGGTGGAATTCGCCGATTGCACGGCGCTGAAGGGAATCTTCACGACTTCATCAATCGGCGGCGGGAACGACCAGTGCGCGCCGGGGCCGAGCAACGCTGTGTCTCCTTCGCCGACTGGTTTTCCAAAACGCAAAACCACCGCGCGCTCCTGCGGTCCGACGGTGAAAAATCCCGACGCGAAGAACAGCACGACCAGCCCGGCCATGAGAATCTTGACGATGAGGAAGCTGCTGCGCAGCGCGTCCGAGAGCGCGGTGGAGCCAGCGTCGTCGGGAGCCAATGGCACGGGGGCTTGTGGCTCGTCGTGGGAGTGGTGGTGAGTGTGATGTTCGTGGTCGCTCATGGCTGTGTGGGGAAATCCCAAATCCCAAATCCCAAATCCCAAATAAATTCCAAAATCCAAGCTCCAAACTTCAACGGGCGGAGTGCGGTCGGGAGCGGGTTCGCAATCCTGAAGGGATTGCATCCATCAGCCCAGGGTTGCGAGGAACGAGCTACCCTGGGTGTGGGCGAAAAGTGGTCTTCAACCCTGAAGGGGTTGAATCGTCCGGCACGGATTGAGCGGCGCGTGAGTGATGCAACCCCTTCAGGGTTGTGAAATGTTTGGGACGTTGACCCAGGGTAGCGCCCGGCGCGCAACCCTGGGCTGAGTGATGGAATCCCTTTGGGATTCGGGGCGACGGCACGTTGCGCGTGAACTTGCCGATTTGGAAATCGGCGCTCCGTTGTGAACTGTGGAAAAGCGGCGCTAAAGCGACCGCACTCCAAACGCTGGCGCGCAGCACCAAGTGCCTCGAACTTCGCGAAGCGTTTGGAGTGCGGTCGCTTTAGCGCCGCTTTCGAACGGGCAGCAACGCCAGAAGGTCCGACCGCATTCTCACCACCAAGCGCCGGTCCCATTTGGAGTTTGAAATTTGTAAGTTGGAATTTATTTGGGATTTGGATTTTGGGATTTGGAATTTCCCGCCCTCGCAGACAAAGCGATTGCCTCACCGTCTCAACGGCTACCCACGAACATGGTTCTTGGCGTGGCATCATTTCTTCTTCGGGTTCAACAAATCCAGCGGCGACGTGTTCTGATCAAGAATCAACGTCGTCTTCTCCTTCAAAAACATTTCCAGCCCGGTGAGGCGCAACAGGAAGCTCGCCAGTTCCGGCTCCTGATTCATCGTGCGGAGCGACTCGGCGGCCTTCGATTCCGCTTCGCCGCGGATGCGCAGCGCGTCGGCCTCGGCGTCGCTGACGAGCTTGGCGGCGTTGCGGTCGGCCTCGGCGCGGATGTTCGCGGCGCGGGCGTTGCCTTCGGATTCAATCTTCGACACCAGCACCTGGCGCTCGGCGGCCATGCGCTGGAAGACCTCGCCCGTCACGCTCTCGGGCAGGCCGAGCTTCTTGATGCCGAGGAACGCCACATCAATGCCGTAGTTGTTCGTCTGCAACCGGCCGCGCACGCGCGTCAGCATCTCGTTCTCGATCTCGGCGAACTTCAGCTCCTGCGCGTTCACGGAGATGAAATGGTTGAACGGGTGCTGGCCGATGACGGCACTCTTGGCGTCGCGGATGATTTCTTGGAGCGCGCGCTCGGCCTCGGTCACGGAGCCGCCGGCGAACTTCGGGAAGAACGCCGCCGGCTCGCTGATGCGCCAGCCGGCATAGACGGCCACGAGCAGGTTGTAGCCGTCGGGCGTGAGCGCCTCGTCGAACTTGCTCTCGAAATTCTGGATGCGCTTGTCGAGCTTGTGGACTTTCTGGATGGGCCACGGCCACTTGGCGTAAAGGCCCGGCTCGGTGATCTGGCGCGTGGGCTTGCCGAAGGTGGTGACGACCGCGACCTCGGAAGTGCGGACCTGAAACAGGAACAGCAGCAGCGCGAAGATGACGATGAGCACCGCGCCGACGGCCATGTTGAGTGGGTTCTTTTTCATGCTGAAATTATTTACTTCTCAGGAAATTTTCTGCCGCAGACCCGACCAATCATTCAAATGCATTGAGAAGTCTCGGGTGGGCAAAACGCCGCTAGACCTCTCCGCGTCTCGCAGGGCACGCCGTGGTACACCGCGAATCTCCCAACACTTTGCCTCAGGTCCGTTTCCGATCACCGAAAAGTAGAGATTGTACAAATCGCGGGGCCCGTGGATTTCTTCACTTCGGCGCAACAACTCAGTCGGACTGATAATTAAGAAGCGAGCGCTTTTTGAAATCAGCGACCAAAGAATAAGCACCCAGTAATCGGCCGGTGATTTTTCGATCTTCTGGCGTTTGAACTGAAACCAGCCAACCGTTCTATCCAAGGGATCCTCTACTTCAGCTTCTGCGTAGTCCCGCGAAAACTTAATTTGCAAAGAAGCCACTTTTGAACAGGCATTGTCGGTAACAAGAAGGTCAATTCCGCCATCCTTCGACGGAACCCAAACACGACAATCCCGGAACTCTCGTTCCAGATATTCCCCGACGATATACTCGCCTGCGTGGATGGTGAAAATCGGCGTCATGAAGATTTCACGCCACGCCATTTTCCGGCGCAGGAATTTTTCCGAAAGTCCTCGTCGTTCGCGCGGTGAAGCGGTCCCGCTCGGTGCGGGACCGCGCTCCGTTCCGCCCCGCGCCGATTTGGAAATGGGCGATCCGAGTCGGGCAGGCCTGAAAGGCCGTCATTCGACAGCCCAGGGCAAAGCCCTGGGTTAATCGCCCGAACAGACTCCAGCCCTGAAAGGGCGGAACAAACCGTCCGCCGGAGTCGCGCCCTTTCAGGGCTGGAGAAATGTTTGTCGCTCGAACCCAGGACTTCGCCCTGGGCTATCGAATGTCGCCCCGTTGGGGCTGGGAAATGCGTGCTCCGTTCTGCCCCGCACCACGCCGTGGTTTCGCACGGTTCCAAAGCGGCGCTAAAGCGACCGCACTCCAAACGCTGGCGCGCAGCACCCAGCGCCTCGAACTGCGCGAAGCGTTTGGAGTGCGGTCGCTTTAGCGCCGCTTTCCCCAAGGCGTCCAACCACTCCGCGCATCCAATTGGAGCTTGGTGCTTGGAGCTTCTCTGGAGCTTGGTGTTTGGTGTTTGTTGTTTCACTTCTTCGGAATCTGCACGTCCAGCAGACTGCGCTCGTACTTCTCCGTCAGGTCGAATTGAATCACGTCGTCGGTGTTGGTCGTGGCGATGACGTATTTGCGCACGTTGCCGGCCTGGCGGGCCAGCGTCTGCAAATAGGCGCGCGTGGTGTAAATTTCCGGCGCGGCGCGGTAGGCGGGAATCTGGTTCGTGAACGACGCGGCGCGGGCCAGCGCAATGGTCTTGGTGCGCGTGGCTTGGGCTTCGGCATTCAAGACAGTGCGGCGGGCGATGGAGCCGGCAAGCGCGTTCGTGGTGATGGCGTAGGCGAGCGCCGTGTTGACCTTCGCCTCCGCCGCCTGCCGCGCGCCGACGACCTTCTGATACGCGCCCGCCACCGCGACCGGCGGATGAATGTCCTGCAAACCCACCATGATGATGCGCGCACCAAGCTGCCGCTGGTCGGCAGCAGACTGGATGCGCTCCCGCAATCCCTCCGCCGCCGCGCCGCGTCCGGTGGACATCAACTCATTCAAGTCCGCGTTCACGAGGTAGAGCACGACTTCGCGCGTGGCGATCTTCTCCAGCAAATGATCCGGCTCGGTATTGTTGTAAGCCCACGCGTTGAGGTTCGTGATTTGGAACTGCACCGGGATGCTGACCGTGAGCAAATTCACCGGCGGACTTTTCGTCCCGCCATCGAGATTGGTCACGCTCTCGCGGCTGGCGACGAGTAGGTTGAACTCCTCCTTCGCGTGGCTCACGGTCCAGAGCACGGTGTCCTCCTGCTCCGCGCTTTCGTCATGCTCCAATCCCACCTCGAAGGTCTGCACCCGCTCCGTCTGGTAGCGATGAACCTTGTCGATGGGCCAGGGCATCTTGAAATGCCAGCCGGGATCGAGAATGGCGCTGCCAGCGACGGGTTTGCCGAAGCGTTCGAGCAACGCCTGCTCGCCCGTCTCAATGACGACGAACGTGGTCGAGAGGATCAAGAGCGCGAGTTGCCCAAGGAAAATCCACGCGAACGAGCGCTGGAGAAACTGGAAGAACCAGGTGTCGGAGACCTTGAAGCCGAACTGGTAATCGAGCGCGTGCGCCGCCGTGGTGAAGAGGCTTTCGGGCTGCGAAATCAGGCTCATCATGCGGCTGTGATAGAGCAGGCGCGTCTGCTGGCCCTTCACACGCGGACGGTAAATCTCCAGCACGAGCGTGAGCAGCGTCTCGACCGCGAGCACGCCAAGCAGGATGACCAGCGCGTGCGCGACAAAAAGATCAGCGCGGGGAATCCCGGCGCTGAACAGCCCCACGACCACCGCCGCCAGCGCGAGAAAATACGCGGACGACAGCACGGACACGGCGGGAGGTTCGAGCAGCCGTTGTTTCTCCAATCGGGCCAGCGCCACGGAGAACCGTCCGATGATGAACAGCACCAGCGCAAGCAGCGCGAAAATGGCGAGACCGAAGTAAGGCCGTTCCATCGGGACGGTGGCCTTCGCCAGCCAGCGCCAGAGGAAGAAGACGCCCGCGCCCTCGGCCAGCAGCAGCGCGAAGGTGAAACCCGGCACGATGAATTTCTCGAACTGTTCGCGCGAGCGGCGCGCGGGCAGGCCGGAGGTTTCATCCTTGTTAAACAGCGCGGAGGCGGTGGGCGACTTGGTCAGCTCATCGTATTCGAGGCGCTCGTTTTTTTCGCGTTCGAGCAGTTGCATCAGCACGTAGCTGAGGAGCGTGACGAGCAGGCCCACGCCGCAGAACACGGCGGCGACGGTGGCGGTGAGGATGTGCGACGTGAGCGCCACGCCCAGCGCTGCCGCGCCCGCAAGGAGCAGCACGGCGAGGTTGAGCAACGTCAGTTTGGTTCGGTTCGGTTCCATCAGATTTTTTTTAACCACGGATGACACGGATGGACACGGATAAGAAAACAGCAGCGCAAACTTCCCTTCTTCCGAATCCGTGTTTATCCGTGTTCATCCGTGGTTAAAATTTTTAATCCCCTGTTCTTCAGCCCAGTTCGCGGTCTTCAAACAAACACAGCGCCACGCAGAGCGCCGCGCCGACGTAGCAGACGGTGTAAAGCAGCGAGGTGCCGAGGTACGAACTCCACGCAATGGACTTCTTGGCGATGAGGGCGTCGCCGCCCCAGAACAACTGCCAGTTCGGCAGCAGGGCGTAGGGAATCTGCGCCCACCACACGCCGGCTTCGACGCGCTGGCCGAAGACGTAATCGGACATCAGACCAAGCAGGAAAAATCCGGAGCAGATGGCGAGCGTGGAAATCATTTCCAACCGTGTGGAGCACGCGAGCGCCAAGCCCGCGAGAATCCAGAGCGCGAAAAGAATCAGCACCGAGGCCGGCACGATGCGCCAGTCCGTGATGCCGCCGGTGTCCGCTGAGTTGATTTCCTTGGGCAGAAAATGAATGACCAGAAACGCCACCGTGATCATGGCGACCACGGCGAAGAGCGCGTGCGAGACGAAGGGGCGGCGCAGAAAGTAATTCGCGAACCCCGCCGCCGCGTACGCCAGCACCAGCGCGCCGAAGAAAATCCCGAGCGCGCGCAAGTCCGCCGAGCCGTAGGCATCAAAGGTCATGCGGCTGGCGGTGAGCGCGGCCACCATGTTGATGTAGTTCAGCACCGTGAGCGCCGCCGCGAGGCCGGTGTATTTGGCGAGCAGGAATTGCGCGCGCCCGACGGGTTTGGACAGCACGGAGAGCGCGGTGCCGGTGCGGATTTCGCGCGCCAGCGTGTTGCTCGCGCTCAGAACCGCGCCGAGCAGACCGACGAGCAGCATCACGGCGAGCACGGATTGCTTCACCAGGATCGGATCATCGCCGAACCCGAAGTAGGGCACGCTGGCGAGGAACACAGAAAACACGGCGGAAGCGGTCGCGAGCAGCAGAAAGATCGGCTGCCGGACCAGTTCCATAAATGTGTTCGTCGCGATGGTTGCGAATTGCCGCATGAATTTGGGTTCGGAATTTAGAAGTTAGATGCGCGGTTGCAAATGCTTATTCCCGGCGGCGGAGAAGAAAGCATGGCGTTCCGGCGAACACGAACCCGAGGCCGGAAAGCCTCGTGACCGGCCGGCTGGAAAGCCGGCGCTACGTGACGCCGGCCTTCAGGGCCTGCTCGAAGACGCGGACGTATTCGCCACACGTCCGCTCCCACGAAAAATCCGCACGCATGGCGTTGTTCCGGTAATGCGCGAGCAGCTCCGGGTTGTCGTAAAGCACCAAGGCCTTGCGGATGGCGCGGGCCAGCGCGCGGGCGGAGCATTCGCTGAACTTGATGCCGTCGGCACGCTCGTCGTTGTCGGTCAGGTCGGTCACGGAGTCATCAAGTCCGCCGGTGCGGCGCACAATGGGGATGGTGCCGTAACGCTGCGAATACATCTGGTTCAGCCCGCACGGCTCGAAGCGCGAGGGCATGAGAAAGAAATCCGCGCCCGCCTCGATGCGATGCGACAGGCCCTGATCGAAGCCGAGGCGCACGGCGACTTGCGTTGGATGGCGCAATTGCATTTCGCGATACGCCTTCTCGAAGACCGGATCGCCGCTGCCGAGGAGCACGAACTGCATTTTCGCGGCGAGCATTTCCTGAAGCGCGGCGAGCTGGATGTCCACGCCCTTTTGATCCGCAAGCCGCGTGACGCTGGCGAAGAGCGGGATGCGCGGCTCGACGGGCAAACCCATTTCCAACTGGAGCGCGGCCTTGTTCTGATCTTTGCCACGCAACTCCTCGATGGAATAGCGATGCAGCAGATGGCCGTTCTCCAAGGTGTTCCACTCCTCGTAGTCCACGCCATTGAGAATGCCGGTGAGGACGTGCTGGCGGCGGCGCAGCACACCGTCGAGTCCGCAGCCGTAAAGCTCCGTCGTGATCTCGCGCGCGTAACGCGGGCTGACCGTGGTGAGCACGTCGGAAAATTCGAGGCCGGCCTTCAGGCAGTTCAACTGCGCGTAACTCTCCGCGCCCTCAGGATGATAATATTTGGCCGGCAGATTGGTCAGCGCATACGTGCTGGCGGGGAAATTTCCCTGGTAGGCAAGATTGTGAATCGTGAGACAGGTGCGCGGTGCCTTCTGCCAGCCGTCGCGCGCGGCTTGATCTTGAATGAGCAGCGGCACCAGCGCGACCTGCCAGTCATGGACGTGGACGATCTCCGGTTTCCACGGCAGATAGCGCGCGAGGTTCACGGTGGCCTTCGCGAGAAACAGAAAGCGCTCGGCGTTCTCCGTCCAGTCCCAGTCGCCGGTGTAAAGCCCGGCCCGGTCGTAGAAGTGCGGCTGATCGATGAAGTAAATGGTGAGGTTGTCCGCTGGCTCCAGCATGAACACGCCGCCTTGCACTCGCTTCGCGCCGAGCGGCAAATCGAGCTGCCAGTCAAGGTGCCGAAGATCGGGAAATTTTTTCTGGATGCCGCGATAGAGCGGCGTGACCACGCCGACCTGATGTCCCAGCGCCGCGAGCGACTTGGCGAGTGCGCCAACCATGTCGGCGAGACCGCCGCTTTTGGAGAACGGGTGGAGTTCGCTGCTGGCGAGGAGGAGTTTCATGCAGACTAAATTCCGAAATCCAAATCCCAAATCCCAAACAAATCCCAAGTTCCTAAATCCCAAACTGACCGGAACACCGTCACGCCCATGCCCGCTTGGAGTTTGGGGCTTGGAGTTTGGAGCTTGTTTGGGATTTGGAATTTGGGATTTGGATTTTTCCTCACGCAATTCTCTCCGCCTTCAAATACGGCTGCAACGGTGCGGGAATCAACACGCTGCCATCCTCCTGCTGATGCGTCTCGATCAGCGCCACGAACAACCGCGCCAGCGCCGTGCCGCTGCCGTTCAGGATGTGCGGCAATTTATTTTCGCCCGCCTCGGTCTTGAAGCGCATGTTCATCCGGCGCGCCTGGAAGTCTTCGCAGTTCGAGCAGCTCGACACTTCGAGATACGTCCCCTGCCCCGGTGCCCACACTTCGATGTCGTAGGTTTTCGCGCTCGCGAAGCCCATGTCGCCGGTGCAGAGATTGATCACGCGGTAATGCAGGCCGAGCAGTTGCAGAACCTTCTCCGCGTTCTCGACCATCTTCTCCAATTCCTCGTAGCCGTCCTCCGGCTTCACGATTTTAATCAACTCGACCTTGTCGAACTGATGCACACGAATCATCCCGCGCGTGCCGAGTCCCGCCGCGCCCGCTTCCGCGCGGAAGCACGGACTGTAAGCGACGTAACGAATCGGAAGCTGTTTCTCGGCGAGAATTTCCTCGCGATGAATGTTGGCGACAGGTGCTTCGGCAGTGGGAACCAATGCCAAACGTTCCATATCTTCAATATCCATGTTCAAAAGCCCGATGCTTTCGGACAATTCGTTTTCTAGTTCGACGACCCTGTCATGATGAGCGGAAACGTCTCCTCTCTGCTCACGCAGAAAACTGGCCAATGCTTGTGCGGCGGTTGCGATCTTCTTTCGGCTCTCCCACAGAGAAATGACATTTGCTCCCTCGGTCACCGCATAGGCTTGGTCTTTGAATTTGGGGAATTGACCAACCCCTTCCATGCATTCGGTCTTTACGATAAACGGAGGGGATACCTCGGTGTATCCGTGTTCGGTTGTATGCAACTCGAGCAACATGTTGATTAAGGCGCGCTCCAGCTTTGCACCCCAACCTGTGTAGAGCAGGAAACCGCTGCCTGAGAGTTTGGTGCCACGCTGAAAATCGATCAGTTTGAGTTGCTCACAAAGCTCAACGTGCGACTTGGGCGCAAATGCAAACTCCGGCTTGGTACCCCACCGACGAACCTCAGGGTTCTCCTCCGAGGTTTTGCCTTTCGGCACACTCGAATGCGGCAGATTTGGAATCGGAAGAAGAAACTTTCTCAGGCGGCGGTTGAACTCCTCTGGGGAGGAAGTATCTAACAGGTCAATTTGTTCTTTGATAAGGCGAACCTCATTCTTGCGCTGCTCAGCTTCTTCAACTTTTTTTTGCGCCATGAGAGTGCCGATTTCCTTTGAAATACGGTTCCGCTCTGCGCTCAGTTTCTGTACTAGCGCTTCCGCTTGTCGACGCTTCCTGTCGAGCTCAAGCACCTCATCAATTTTCGTTTCGTCGCCGCTGTAGCGCGAAGCGAGCCGCTCGCGGACATAATCGGCGTTTTCTCGGATCAAACGGACATCAAGCATCGCGCGAGTAGAAAACAGCGGCGGGGCAAATGGAAATCCCAAAATCACAAACTGCGGACAGCCTCACGCCAAGTCCGCAAGAGACGCAAAAGAACCGGCTCCCGGAATTTCGGAGCGCTGGCCCGACTGCTTCCCATTCTTTTGCGCCAATCCGTCTGCTCAATCACCAACTGCTGGCAGACGAATTGGGGCAGACGAATCAAGGCCGGCTGGTTTGATGCGTTGGCGCGGCCTTTCCACCAAACCAATTGCAAATTCGCCGCCGCCTCCCTTCACTCCGCGCCGTGCTGGTCATCGCAAATCATGAAGCCGCGCTCCGTCAGCTCGGACTGGAAACGATGGAGGGCGTGAAATCTTTTCGCGGCGAGCTGATCAAAAACCACAAGGGCCGCCGCGACATCCAGCGCATCACGACCAGCGCGAACGGCCGGCCGCTCACGCTCTTTCTCAAACGCAACTGGCAGCCCTACAAAAAAGACGGGATGAACTCGCTGTTCACGCGCGGCGCGGTCTGGTCGCAGTCGCGCACGGAATGGGAGAACTCGCTCGCGCTTCAGCGGGCGGAGATCGCGGTGGCGGAGCCGGTGGCCTTCGGCGAGGAATGCGGCCCGCTTTGGGAAAAATTTTCATTCATCATCACGGCGACGGCGCGCGGGGAAATCACGATGGACAATTTTTTGGCGGCCAACCCGGAGGCGGCGGAGCGGACGCGGGTGCTGGACGCGCTCGCGCGCTTCGTGCGGAAGATGCACGACGCGGGGCTGGCCTCGCCGGATCTGTTCACGCGCCACATTTTCCTGACCCGCGGCAACACGCTGGAGTTCTGCCTGATCGACATGGCGCGACTGGATCGGAGAAACAAACTCACGCCCGCTCTGCGCGCGCGCGATCTCGCGGCGCTGCACGTCACCGCACCGTTGCGTTTCCTGACCACGCCGGAACGCCTGCGTTTTCTGGAAATCTACGGCTGTCCAGAACTTCAACCACGCATTGAGGCGCGCGCCCGGCATCTGCTTCAACGGAAGAAGTTCAAAGATTTTTCCCTGCCGGCGGACGCTCCCAGTGGCGGCGGGCATCCTGCCCGCCAGTGAGGGCCGGCTTCCAGCCGCTCGGAACGAGGCGTGAGTCCGCCGGCCATTGCTGAAAAATTTCAAACGCTTTTCTAATGGGCGGCCTTTCCCGCCGGGCTGGAAGCCACGGCTCACGGGCAGGCAGGATGCCTGCCGCCACGAAATAAATTTCAACCCGCCGAACGCACCAGCCGCTTCGCACGCTTCACCCACACGCGGTTGCGCTTGCGGTCGAAGGCCGGGGCGTAGGCGTCGGTGTCGATGACTTCGCGCAACTGTTCGCGCGCCTTCTCCTTCTCGCCCTTCGCAAGATACAGCTCGGCGAGCTGCACGCGGGCGCGGGAGTAGGAGTAGTTCTCCAGCACGCGCTCCCAGACTTGAATGGCCGCATCGGTGTGGCCTTCGGCGGAATACGTTTCCGCCAGCGCCATCCTGGTGTGGCCGTAATCATGTTTGGGATCTTCCTGCACCACGGCTTCGAGCAGCGGGCGCGCTTCCGCAGGTTTCTTTTTTCGCAGCAGGCATTGGCCGAGATGCGCGCGGGCGTCGCGGTCGGCGGGATCGCGTTCGAGGGAAGCGCGATAGTGTTTCTCCGCGAGGTCGAGTTTGCCCTGCTGGAAATAAATATCGCCGAGTTGCTGGTGGTGGTGCGGTTTGTCGAGGTGGTGAATCTGCGCCTGGAGTTCCTTGATGCGCCGCCGTGAGTGAGCGCCGGGCAATTCAAAGCCGCGCGTAGCCAGCCCGCTTCCGCCCGCCGCGCGATAGACCATGAAGAAATAAAGCAGCGCGCTGAACACGGAGAAGAAGAGGATGAAAAAAGCCCAGAGCCATTCGCGCCGGCGCACGGCGTCGATGCCCATCCAGAGCTGGAAGATCAGGCCCACCAGCACCAAAGGCGAACTGAGGACGTATTGCAGATACGAGCCATCCCCGGTGAACACGTCGAGCATGGGCGCGGGTTTAGACGAAAAACTTTTCGCGGGCAAGGCTCCGTGCGTAGGCTCCCGCGCATGTCGGAAATCAAAGGCCGCGTCGTGTCACTGCATTTGCATCCTGAAAAATCAGGCGAGCCGCTGCGCACCGTCAAACGGATCGAAGTCGTCGAACAGAAGGGCATTCGCGGGAATGGACGTTACTTCGGTCGCAACAGCCGCCGCACCGGGCAGCCGAGCAAACGGCAGGTCACCCTGATGGAGCGCGAGCAAATCTATGCGCACGCGACGACGCTCGGGCTGGAGACGATTGCGCCCGGCGCGGTGCGTTCCAACCTCGAGACGCTCGGTGTAAATCTCATTGAACTCATCGGGCGCGAAGTCCGCGTCGGCGAAGCCACCCTGCTCTTCTACGAAGCGCGTTTGCCGTGCGAGAAAATGGACCGCATCTGCCAGGGCTTGCGCGGGCTGATGGAGAACAACAAACAAGGCGTGCTCGCACAGGTCATTCACGGCGGCGTGATTCGACTGGGGGATGAGATCGCGGTGGTTTGAATTTCTGCCGGACCGGGATTGACCACGGAAAACACGGAAGACACGGAAAGGAATTTTCAGCCTTCGCCCATCCGTGTTTTCCGTGTCTTCCGTGGTTCCTCTCCCGATGTAGTTTTGAAGAAGGGTGGTGCCAGAGGCAGGAATTGAACCTGCGACCAAAGGCTTATGAGTCCTCTGCTCTACCCCTGAGCTACTCTGGCAACCAGCGGGCCGGGATATTTCGTGAAGATTCCGCCCGCTGTCAAACGGTTTGCTGGGCGGGCCGCTTGACCTGCATGACGCCGCACGTTATGGAGGATGACGAATGATACGCAGTTTCGCCTGTGCGGAAACCGAGCGGCTGTTCAACGATGAATCGTCCCGGCGTCTGCCAACGCAAATTCAGCGGACGGCACGGCGCAAATTGCTGCTTTTGAGTCAGGCGCGGCGGCTGGATGACTTGCGCGCTCCGTATGGCAACCATTTGGAAGCCTTAAAAAACGACCGCAAAGGACAGCACAGCATCCGCGTGAATGACCAATGGCGGATTTGCTTCCGCTGGGAAGGCGCGGATGCGTTCGACGTAGAAATTGTGGACTACCACTGACGAACATGAAAACGAAGAAACTGGCCCCGATTCATCCGGGCGAAATTCTCGCCGAAGATTTTATGCAACCGCGCGAACTCTCACAAAACGCACTCGCGCGGGCGTTACACGTCCCGCCGCGCCGTATCAATGAGATCGTCCAAGGGAAGCGGGCGATTACGGCGGACACCGCCTTGCGACTGGCCCGCTACTTCGGGACAACGGCGGAACTCTGGACGGGATTGCAGGCCGATTACGATTTGCGCTTGGTGCGTCACGAGAAGGAACGGCAGATCGAACGGGACGTGGAACCGTTGGCGGCGTTGCAACTGGCAGCGGCGTAATCCACCGCGCGTTTCACTTCTTCTTGAGCAGCCGCTTAATCTCCCCGCGCGCTTGCTCCAACTTTTCCCCCACCTTGGCCGCGCCTTGCGCTTCCAATCGCTCAAAATCCTTGTGCGCGAAAATGGGCGATTCGATGCCCGCGCCTTCGCCTCCGTCCGCGTCCTTGAGCGTCCCGGCCATCGCGGCAACCAGCCCATTCATGTTATCCACGTTACGCCGCAGGTTCGCCACGGAGCGACGCGGCCAATACTCGCCTTCGTCGGTGATTTTCACCCACGCGCCCAGCGTGCGCCACTCCGCGAGCGATTCCACCACGGCGCGATGACAGCGCAGAAAATGTTCCCAGCCGTGCAGGCTGGCGTATTGCGTCTTGCTGAAACCGGCGTAGCGCCAGCCGCCGCCCATTTTCGTCGGCACGCGCGCGCCCTGGTGCGTCACCGTTTCGGGATAACGGCACAAGCCGAGCGTGAGCGGTTCGCAATCTGCGCCCACGTCCACCGTGAAAAGGAATCCTTCCACCGGCCGCACCTCGATTCCGCTGAACGTGTTCTCGGTGCCGGGAATGGAATACATCACCCATTGTCGCGCCAGGGGATGTCGCGTCACGTCCTCGCGCACGGCGTTGACGCGGCGCACTTCGCCGGCGTGCTGGCGGCGCAACGCGAGCGCGTGGCCTTCTTTAACGACACGCTGCGCCGCTGCCCTGTCGAGTTTTAGCGCGGATAATTGGTAATGGACGGTCAGACCCATCGCTCAAAGCAATTCCTCAAACTGTTCCTTGCTCAAGCCCGCCTCGCGGATGAGCGCGCGCAGCGTGCCTTTGGCGAGTTCGCGATGATTTGGTACCGTCAACCGCCGCAAGCTGGGATGCCGGAGAATGATGTGGCTGCCGGTTTGGTGATCCACTTCGTAGCCCATTTTGCGAAACGCCTTCACCGCGTCTGCGCCGGAGCACACGCGCAGTTTGCTCATGCCGGGACTTCGACGACTTCCTCATTAATCGGGAGTGGTGCCGCCTCGTTGTGTTTGGCGAGGCTGGCGAGGTAGCCCTGAATCGCGTCGCGGATATTCACCACCGCTTCGGCGCGCGTCTGCCCTTGCGAGATGCAGCCGGGCAAAGACGGACACTCCGCGACGAACACGCCATTTTCGTCGGGTTCAATGAGGACGCGAAATTTCATGGCGGCAAAATACCCCGCTGGCAAATGGCGGTCAACGGCGGCAGCTAAAGCATCTCCCCATCTTGCTTAGCGCGGGAAGTTTTTGGCTTCTTCACCTTCGCGGCCTTCGCTTCTTCGGCGGCGCGTTCCAGGTTTAGGGCGAGAAGTTTTTCGAGGATTTGTTCGTCGCTGAGATTGGCGGGCCAGCCGTAGACGGCGGCCACGGCGGCGTCGAGTTTCTGGTGGGCGGGGTCCAGCCAGGCGGGGCGCTCGTTGTAGAGGTTCGTGAGCGTGCGCTTTTTCAGTTTCGCGGCGCAATCGGCGTCGCGCGGAACGAGGCGCGGATAACGGGCGAGACCGATCTTGGAGTGCGCGGACTTGTCCGCGCTTTTTCGCGGCGGGACTTGTCCCGCCGCCGCGGGCGACAAGTCGCCAGCGGGGGAAAGCGGTGACAAGTCCCCGCACTCCACGTAACGCGCCCACGGGCCATCCACGCTCGCGGGGAACTCCAGGTATTCCGTGCGCGTCCATTCGGGCGGATTTAGCCAGCGTTCGCGCAATTCGTTCAACTCCTGCGCGGCGGCGGCGATGGCGGCGCGGTGTTGAGCGGGCGTGAGTGGGCGGGCTGTCCCGCCGGCGTGGTATCCGGGCGGCTCCTCTCGCATGGTCAAGAAGCGGCTTTCAATCGTGCCTTCCCAGCCCGAAGCGGTTTCCGGCTTCGATGGTTTTGGCGCGGACGGCGGCAAGGACAAATCATTCGGGAACGGAAACGGAAAAGTCTCAAAGCACTCGGTGGGGTTGTAGGTCGCATCGTTGCCTTTCCCGTGCCAGCCGCACATCGCAAGGGTCCAGATTTGGTGAACACGCGATTGTAGAATGCCAAAGCGATAGTCGTCATCGAAGGCGATGGCGATGACCTTCGAGTCGGGCAGAATCACCGAGTCCAGCCAGACGAAGAGGCGATGCTTCGCGACGCGCGCGGTGGCGAGGTAGCGCGTGAGATTGGCGGTGGCTTTACGAAAATCCGGCAATGTCCGGCCCAGGAGCCACCAATGTTTGCGACGTCCGGGGTCGTTGTTGCGCTCCCGCTCTTCTTTGACGTTCTCGACGACGTGTTGGAACGGCAGACGATACCGGCCCGCCGACTCCTTGGTGCGTCCCACGCCAAAGTCCACAATCCAACGGTCGGAGTTTTCACGCACCAAATCGCTGCCATTTCGAAACGGGCGGATCACATCGCTGTTCGGCACGCCGTCCGCGTTGCGCGCTGAGAGAAGCGCAACTGCTTTCTCCGACGGAAAGTCAAATTCACCCACTTTGGTCGTGCCCATGAAGCAGAGCTTCACGTTGGCGGACAAATAATGCTTCCCCGTCGTGTCGTGGCCGCTCGTCAGGTCGGGATGGATGTCGAGCACTTCCACACCATCCAGCATCGGCTTGTCGGTCGTCACGCGACCGGCAAAGGCCACCATGCAGATACGAACGGCTGTGCCCGCGTCGAACCAATCGCGATCCGAAATTGCGAAGAAAATCTTGCCGCTCGCCTTGATGCGCTCAAAGGCCGCGCGCGAACTGATCTGCTTCGAGCCGGTCGTGCCCAGCAATCCGGCGCGCCCGCACTGGCCCCGTTCGATTTGTTCGCGCGCCTTCTCAAACCAGTAGCAGCAAAAGTCCGACGTGGCGGGAAGCCGGTCGCCGAACGTGTCGAACACCGCCTTGGTGTACGCGTCCCCGAGTTCAGAGCGTAGGCGTTTGTTTCCGATGAACGGCGGGTTGCCCACGATCACGTCGCACTTCGGCCATTCGCGTTCGGTGTAGAACTTCAACGCATCGTCGCCCTCGTGTTCGCCCGCCTGCGCTTCCTGCAACGTCTTGGCTTTGCTGCGGAAGTGCGGCACGAGCAAGGCGTCTTCGTTTTGGAAGCCGTCAAGATTTTGCAGCACGGGCGAGCGGTCGTTGTCGAAACCGTTGTCCCGCCGCCATTGCAGGAAACCGATTTGCACGGCCACCTGCGCCAGCTCGAAAGCGTAGGGATTGATTTCGATGGCGCGGATCTGTTGCACGTTCACGAGAGGCTTGAGCGCGAAGCCCAGTTGCGTGGCAAAGGCGAAGACCTCCTTTTCCAGACTCAAGAGCAGTTGCAGCGCGACGTAAAGGAAGTTGCCGCTGCCGCACGCGGGATCGAGCACGGTGAGGGTGGAAAGTTTCTTTTGAAAGACGGCGAGCTGGTCGCGCTGCGCGGCGTTGCCCCTGCCCTTTTGGTAGGCGGCGGCGAGTGCGCCCTTGAGCGCGGCCCACTCGTGGCGGAGCGGAGCCATGAGCACGGGTTCCACGAGCGTCTTGATGTCCGCCTCGCTCGTGTAGTGCGCGCCAAGCTGGGAACGCTGCTCCGGCTCCAGAGCGCGCTCGAACAGCGTGCCCATGATGCTCGGCTCGATGAATTGCCAATCTGCTTCGCCCGCGTCGGCGAGCTTTTTCAATTCGTGTTCCGTGAGTTCAAAGACGGTGGATTCCTCAAAGAGATGGCCATTGAAGTGGCGGATTTTGTCTTTGCCGAACGTGCCGCCCTTCGCCATGACCGCGAACAAAACTTCAATCGTCTTGGCGAAGTGCTTCAGGTCGTTCACGCCCGTCTTGAGCAGGTCGCTGAAAAGATTTTTCGGCAACAAGCCGGTGTCTTCCGCGAAAAAACAAAAGACGATGCGATTCAGGAAACGGGCGATGCGGAGATTCTTCCGCTGCGCGAAATTCATTTCCTTGCGGGTCTTCGCGTCGGCCAATTCCTCGGCTTCGCGCTTCTGCAACGACTTGGCGACTTCGGCGATGGTCTCCGCGAGATTTTCGGTGACTTGCGCCGTGGTGCGTTGCGGCTTGAGGAAATCGGGATCGGTGAACAGCGCGCGGAGCACGCTGAGATTTTTCGGCGTGTCGATTTCCGCGTTGGTGAACTCGTGAACCTCTTGCACCGTGCCGTTGAAATTCGTTTTGACGATGTAGCGGTCAAAATCGCAAACCACAAGCAAGGGCGGATTGAGCAGGGATTCGCGATAGCGGAGAAGCTGTTTGTACGCCTCGTCCAAGTTCTTTTTCTTGCCCTTGTATTCCCAAGCGAAGCAGTCCTTTTTCCAAACGTCGGCGAATCCTCGCTCCGTCGGCTCGCTGGCGTCCGGCGCTTCCATGTCGAAAAGCTCGGCATCCTTGACCACGCGCTTTTGAAAGCAGAAGAAATCAGAGCCGCTGGGATCGGCTTCGTTTGGCGTTGGCTGTCCAAGCAACCGGCACAAGTCGTCAAAGTGGCTCTGGTACGCGGAAGTTTCCTTGCCCTGATAGCGCGACCACTTCTTTTTGAATTCGGCTGGCGTCATGGAAAAAAACGGAACGGCGCGGTTATGACGTGAACGCCAGCCGATGACAACGCCGCAATGGCCAACCACTAGGGCAGAAGCATCAAAACTCATCGGGCTGCGGAACCGAGGATCAGCGAGGACGTTTTTCCATTCGTCTGCCCCAATTCGTCTGCCGCTCCGCTGCGGCCTGAAAGCTGGCAAACGAATTGGGGCAGACGAATGAAAACCCAGAACGAGCAAAGCATTTAGATGCGTTTGCCCTGGGCCAATCACGGTTCCTCCGGTTGTGATTGGCAGTGGCGGTCAAGCCGAGCCGGTCGAGCTGTCCCGTGGAGCCGCAGGCTTTGGGACTGCGGCCAGAATTGCCGCTCTGGATCCCCGCCGGAGGCGCGTCCCTGGGAGGCCGACGCTCCGCTGGAATCCAGAGCTGCGATGCTCGCAGCAGTCCCAAAGCCTGCGGCACCACCGGCCGGGCCTGCCCGCCGCTGGCCGCCCCGCTCCACCGGGACGGGGGTGTTGAAAGGGGCGGCAGGCGCGACGCCTGACGCCACCCTCTTGACCGCCACTTCTAATCGTACCCGGTTCCTCCGCCAGCGTTGCGTCCGGGAAATCGTTCGTCTAGCTTCCGGGCCGTGCTGTTTCGCCACTCCATTCTGCTGATGCTCTGCTGCGCGTTGGTTCTCGCGCTGGCGGGCTGCCGTCCCGGCGCGGGCGGAGGCGACGAGCAGAAGGAACCCTACTTCCTGCGCGGCAAGAATCGTCTGCAAGCCCGTGACTACGTGGGCGCGATTGCAGGTTTCGAGAAGGCGCTCGACGTGAATCCGCGCTCGGCCTCCGCGCATTTCGAGTTGGGCATTCTCTACGAGCAGCAGCAGGGCGATTACGCGGCGGCGCTTTATCATTACCAGAGGGCCGTCACGTTGCGGGGCGACATGCCCTCGGCGGATCTCGCGCGCCAGCGCATCCAGGAATGCAAACGCGAATTGGCGAAAACGGTCGTCATGCCCGTCTCGACGCAGAACTTGCAGAAAACCGTGGACGACCTGCGCGCGGAGAACCAGGTGCTCAAGCAACAATTGCAATCGTGGCAGGCGTACTATGCGAGCCGTGGTTTGCCGACCAACGCGCCGGCGTACGTTCCGCCCGTGACGCCAGCGCCCAACCCCGCGCGCGCGGAAGTTTCCCCGTCGCGCCTTGAGCCCGCACGCACCGAGACCCCGACGCGTCCCGACCTCACCCCGCGCGCGCCGACGCCGCCTCCTTCGGCGCGCAAACTGCACACCATCGCCTCCGGCGAAAACTTTGGCAGCATCGCCCGCCGCTACCGCATTTCCACCGCCGCACTGCAATCGGCCAATCCCACCATCGACGAACGGCGTCTGCGCCCCGGACAGGCGCTGGTCATTCCCGCGCCTTGACCCATGCGCCTGCGCCTCTGGCTTGTGGCCGTCACGCTGTTCTGGCTGGCGATGACCGTCTGGCTCTGGCGCACGGAATTTGGTGAACGGCGTCAACCCGGCGGCGTGCCTGCTGCCGTCGTCTGGAAAAAAATTCTCACCGCGCCGGATTCCTCCAACCTGGAAATTCGTCGCGGCACCAACGTCATCGGCTACTGCCACTGGCGGCCGGACGTCGGGCAGGAACTCGCGACCGGCGCACGTCTCGCCGATGACGAAAATCCGCTCGAAGGCATGGTGGAAGCACTCTCGCATTACTCGCTCGATTTCGAGGGCGCGCTGACGCTGCCGGATTTTCCGACCCGCGTGCGCTTCACGTTCCGTCTGCGACTCGATACAAATCAAACGTGGCAGACCTTCGACGCGCACGTCGGCATGCGGCCCGACTTGTATGAACTCTCCGCCAATTCCGTCGCGCAAACGGTGCGCCTGCGCGTCGATGCGGGCGGCGACCAAATCAACCAGACCTTCCGCTTCGCTGATTTTCAGCAGCCGCAAAAGCTGCTCTCCGAACTCGGAGGCCCGATGTTTCCCGCGATGGTTGGCGCGATGGGCGTGCCGCTCGGCACGAACAAACTCTCCGCGCAGTCGCTGGGCCTGCGCTGGGAGGCGCGGAATGATTCCATCCTCGTCGGCGCGAACCGCGTGCGCGCCTACCGTCTCCAGACGAAATTTCTCGACCGCTGGCGCATCACGTTTTTCATCAGTCCGGTCGGCGAACTGTTGCGTGCGGAATTTCCCGGCGACCTCGTGCTCATCAACCACGCCCTGGCCGGCCTGCGTCAATCCACCGCGCCATGATTGAACTCATCCATCTCGTGAAACGCTTCGGCGATGTCGTGGCCGTGAACGACCTCAGCCTCACGGTGAACCGCGGCGAATTTTTCGTCGTGCTCGGACCGAACGCCGCCGGCAAGACGACGACCATCAAAATCCTGACCGGCCTGCTCAAGCCCACCTCAGGCATGGCGCGCGTCGCAGGCTTCGACGTGCAGGCGCAGCCGCTCGAAGTGAAACGCCGCATGGCCTACGTGCCGGACTTTCCCTTCCTCTACGACAAGCTCACGCCGTGGGAATTTCTCCGCTTCATCGGCCCCTTGTTTCACATGGATGCGGAGAAGATTCAGAAGAACGGACGCGAACTGATCGAGCGTTTCAGTCTCGGTGATTTTTGCAACAAGCCCATCGAGGGTCTTTCGCACGGCACGCGCCAGCGCGTGGCCATCGTCTCGGCGCTGCTGCATGAGCCGGAAGTGTTCGTCATCGACGAGCCCATGGTCGGCCTCGATCCGCAGCACGCGCGCATCGTGAAGGATGTGCTCAAGGAACGCTCGCGCGCAGGCATGACCGTCTTTCTCTCCACGCATCAGCTCAGTGTGGCGGAGGAACTGGCGGATCGCGTCGGCATCATTCACCAGGGAAAAGTCGTGGCTATCGGCACGGCGGCGGAATTGCGGAAGCAGAGCGGGCAGGGAGAATTGGAACAGGCTTTCCTCGCGCTGACGGCGGAAGCGGCAAAGTGAGCGGATTGCAGGAGCGCGGACCGCCGAGTCCGCGCGATCATGTCCAACCCATCGTCAGCATTTTTTGAGTGATGATGAACACGCGGACTCGGCGGTCCGCGCTCCGAAAGCGGCGCTAACGTCACCGGAAGTTGACCTTCCCTTCCCTCGCCTTCCCGCCTCCCCGTCGTTACACTGCTCCCGCCATGAATGCCGCGCCTGTAACCATCCAGAAAAACATCATCGCCACACGCCGCAACCGCTACGTGGGCGAGGTCGTGTACATGTTCGCCTTCGACGTGGCTTACGAGATGAACCGCCATCCCGTGCGCGAACTGCTCGGCCAGCCCGTGGCGCAATACGTCGTCGATGCCAGCAAACGCAACCCGCGCCATCTCTTCTTCTTCCGCCCGCAAATGGTCCGCCTGCCGGCGCAGGAACGCCTCGGCCCGCACGGCCCCGTGCGTGTCGAATTCGCCGTCAAACTTCTGCCCGTCGGTGCCATTAGCATCACCGTGCGCGTGCCCTTCGCCGTGCCGCATGTCGAAGATCTCGTGGTCTATCATGATCTGCAATTCAGCAACGGCTCGTTGAGCGATGAAGTGCGCCGGCTCGCCGATGAAGTGCGCCGCGAGTTGCACGCCCACTACATCCGTCCGCACAAACAGGTTTCCGAGGAGGAAGCTTACACGGTCTTCTGCCTCGAAGCTCCCGTCGTGGACCGCGATGGTCACGCGCAGAACACGGAGTTATGGCTGAAGAATCACCGCCGCCAGGTCGCGGGGTTGCTCAGGCAGGAGCCGGAAGTTGAAAAGCTCTCGCACCAGGAGACCGAGGAATCCACCCAGCGCGCTATCAGCTACTACGAGCACGATCTCGTGGTGGTCGATTGGGACGCCGCGCTCATCATCGACAAGCCCAACTGCTTCGACGAGCCGCTTTACGTTATGGAACTGGCGAACCTCCAGCTCGCCGAACTGGAAGCTTACGACCGCCTGCTCGATGAAGCGCTAGAACGCTCCTACCGCGACCTGAGCGCCCAGCGCATCCGCAGCCAGCGCGACGTGATGAGGGAACTGCGCGAACTGCGCATCGACCTGGCCCGCTTCAGCGACGAATTGCAAAACATCACCAAGTTCTTCGGCGACTGGCACGTCGCGCGCATCTACCAGGCCATCGCCGGACGTTTCCACCTCAGCGACTGGCACCACACCATTGACGAAAAAGTGAAAACCCTGGGCGAGCTTTACCAGCTCGTGAAGTCCGACCAGCAGAACCGCTGGATGCTCATTCTGGAAGTCGCCATCGTCGTCCTCTTCATCATCGATCTGGTGGCGCTTTTTTGGGTGAAGTGAGGCGGGATGATTAAGATTCGGATGACGATGAAGAGGCTGCTTGAAAATTCATGGGCGGACTGCGCCCCTCCTGATCTTGATCGGTGTCACGGACGCGGGCCGGCCGGATCGGACTGGGCAAATTCCTCGTACACTTTCATTTCCGCCCGGAGCGCATTCAGCCGGCGGGCCAACAGCGCCTTGGTCGCCTCGAGGTAGCGCAGACGTTCGGACTGGCTCGAGGCGTCCGCGCGCGCTCGCTGCACTTTCCCGACCCACTTCGGCCCCATCTGGCTGCCGTAGAACCGGGCCAGCGTCTCGGTCCGCGCGGCCAATGGCCCAAGCTGTTCCTGCATCAGGTTGATCTGCTCCTGCAACCGCTTCTCCGTCGGGTCCACGGTGGAACGCGGCGCGCTCGCGACCGTCGGCGCCTGGACATCCGTGACCGGCCGGGTGCTCTTGGGCGGCGTCTGCGGCTTGTGTCGGCATCCCGCGCCTAGGAACACAGCCAGAGCCAGAGCGAAGGCGAGCGCGGGGCGGATAAAAAATTGCTTGGTGCTCATGTGTGGCCGTCACGCTACGCGGGAGGCGCGCGGTGTCGAGGGAGTTTTCCCATGACCGAGGGCGTCTCTGAATCCCGCGCCGCAGTGGACGAGCGACAGCCGACACGGCCGCCCCACTCGCTTGGTGCGGCCAAGTCGCATTTCGGTGCGCTCACGGCGAAGGCTGGAACCGCTCGCGAACCGTTGTCGCGATTTTGTCGTGGATTGTCGGCGGCTTGCGCTGATTCCCACCTTGCCACGCTCTCTGCGCCCGCCTAATTTTTGCCTCGCGTGGATCATGCCGCCGACCAATTGAAAGCCGACGATTCCTTCGCTCCGCTCTGCACGTTGAGCGAGGTGCAGGCCGGCGATTCCGTGCGCATCAAGCAGCTCTCCGCCTCGCCTGAAGTCTCCACACGCCTGCGCGAAATGGGCTTCTGCGAGGAACAGCGCGTCAAGCTCCTGAGCCGCAATCCCAATCTCATCTGCCAGGTCTGCAACGCGCGCCTCGGCCTCAGTTCCCAACTCGCGGACTTGATCTGGGTCGAGAAGATCAAACCGCATCGCCTCGCCGCCTGATGTCTGCCGCCGCCCAACCGCTGACTTCGCTCGAAGTCGGTTCCCGTGCCGTCGTCACCGAGATCCGGATTCCCGCCGAACATCGCGGACGCATTTTGGAAATGGGTTTAATCGTCGGCACCCCCGTGGAACTCGTCCGCTTCGCGCCCCTCGGTGATCCGGTGGAAATCAAAGTGCGGGGCTACAACCTCTCGCTGCGCAAGCATGAGGCGGAGCAGATTCTTGTGGTGAGGAAGTAAGGAAGCTGTGATGAAAAAATCCAAAATCCAAAATCCAAAATCCAAACAAATTCCAAATCCCAAACTCCAACCGCGCGCGGGGTCGCCGACGGGGCCTTTGGAATTTGAAGTTTGGAATTTGTTTGGGATTTGGAATTTGGGATTTGGAATTTCCTGATCGATGGCCTCCACCGCGCCAACCTCCAGCCACGTCGTCCTCACCGGCAATCCCAATTGCGGGAAGACCACGCTGTTCAACGCGCTCACCGGACTGCGCGCTAAGGTTGGCAACTACCCCGGCGTCACCGTCGAGCGCAAGGAAGGCCAGCTGCTCGGCACGCCGCCGGATGTCACGGTCAAAATCCTCGACCTGCCCGGCACCTATTCGCTCAGTCCGCAGTCGCTCGATGAACAGATCGCGCGCGACGTGCTGTTCCATCGCATCGGCGAAGTGCCGCCGCCGCAAGTCGTCGTGGTCGTCGTCGATGCGTCGAATCTTCAGCGCAATCTTTACTTCGGCACGCAGGTCATCGAGCTGGGTTACCCCACCATTCTCGCGCTGAACATGATGGACGTGGCGCGCGAGAACGGCCACGACATTGACTGCGATGCCTTGGGCAAGGCGCTCGGTGTGACCGTGGTGCCGCTGGTCGCGAGCAAAGACGAAGGCGTGCGCGAGTTGCGCGAAGCCATCACGGGGCTGCTGAAATCCACGCGCGGCAAAGTGACGCCACGACTGTTCGCGGAACTGCCGGAAGCCTTTGGGAAGGAAGTGGCGCAACTGGTCACACTGCTCGAAGCCACTTTTCCGCAGACGCATTTTCAGGCGATGGCGGAGGCGCTGCTCATCCTGAGCGATGAAAAGTTCGTCGTCTCCAGCGGCACATATTATCCGAAAGAGATTCGCGATGCCGTGGTCGCCGCCCGCGCCCGACTGGAGCGCGGCGTCAGTGTCGGTAGTGGGGCAGCCGTCCCGGCTGCCACCAGTCCGACAGGCGTCCCGCCTGTCGAACCACCAGGCGGGACGCCCAGTGGACGGAAGGCAGGCGAGACGCCTGCCCCACTACCATCCGCAGCCACACCAATTGACTGGCGCAGCATTGCCATCGAGGCGCGTTACGCGCGCATCTCCGCTATTCAGGAAGCGGTCACGACGGAGACGCTGATCGAGAAGGAGAATTTCAGCGACCGGCTCGACCGTGTGCTCACGCATCGCGTCTGGGGCGTCACGATTTTTGTCGGCATCATGCTGCTGCTGTTTCAGAGCATCTTCAGCTTCGCGCAATGGCCGATGGACGCGCTGACGACGCTCATTGATGGACTCGGCAACATGGTCGGCGACGCCATCCCGCCTGGTGATGTGAACGACCTGCTAGTGAATGGCGTGATTAAAGGCGTGGGCGCAGTGGTCATCTTCCTCCCGCAGATTCTGCTGCTCTTCTTCTTCATCGCGATTCTGGAAGACACGGGCTACATGGCGCGCGCGGCGTTTCTCATGGACCGGCTGATGAGCAAGGTCGGGCTGCACGGCAAGAGTTTCATCCCCATGCTCAGTTCGTTTGCCTGCGCGATTCCGGGCATCATGGCCACGCGCACCATCGAGTCGCCGAAGGACCGGCTCGTGACCATCCTCGTCGCGCCGCTGATGAGCTGCTCGGCGCGGCTGCCGGTTTACACGGTGCTGATCGCGGCGTGCATTCCGCAGACGAAGCTCTTTGGCTTCCTCGGCTTTCGCGGGCTGACGATGCTCGCGATGTATCTGCTCGGCATCGTGGTGGCGCTGCTCATGGCGTGGCTGTTCAAGAAGACGCTGCTCAAGGGCGCGACGCCCATGCTCATCATGGAACTGCCGCCTTACAAACAGCCGTTGCCGAAGGTGGTGCTGCGCCACATGTGGGATCGCTCGAAGCTGTTTCTGAAGCGCGCGGGCACGGTGATTCTCGGCATTAACATTGTGCTGTGGTTTTTGGCGACGTATCCAAAGCTCGAACGTGCCCCCGGCGTCCCGCCGGGTGGAACGCCTCAAACGAACGCCGCCCTTCGACTCGCCGACACCCCGACCCGGCAGGATGCCGGGGGCACTTTGAAGAACGCCGAAGGTGGCGATCAATTGCGCCACAGCTTCGCCGGACACATCGGCCGCGCCATCGAACCGTTCATCAAACCTCTCGGCTTCGACTGGAAGATCGGCATCGGCATCGTCGGCTCGTTCGCGGCGCGCGAGGTTTTTGTCAGCACCATGTCCACGGTTTATAACGTCGGGGAAGTCGGAGACGACGACGCCGGCACCGCGAGCCTCGCCACGATGTTGCAGGAACAGCAGCGCCCCGACGGCTCAAAACTCTACACGCCGCTGCTCGGCGTCACGCTCATGGTCTTCTACGTCTTCGCGCTGCAATGCGTGAGCACCGTGGCCGTGGTGCGCCGCGAGACGAACTCCTGGAAATGGCCCATCTTCCAATGGCTCTACATGAGCGCGCTGGCCTGGGTGCTGGCCTTCGTGACCTGGCACGGCGGGCGGCTGCTGGGGTTTGGGTGAGCGGAGCGCCGGCTTCCAGCACGGCGCAATGGAAGTAATGAAGCCGAACGCGCCGTGCTGGAAGCCGGCGCTCCGCCCGAGAAATGTTCTGGCCCTTTCCTCCTTTCCTCGACGCGCGACTTGATTAGTCTCGCGCCCATGAAAGCCACTTTCCTTTTGCTCCTCGCCGGAGTTGTTGCGGCCTGTGCTGCGGAATCCATCACCGTTGAGGCCGGCGATTTTGATCGGGACGAGACGGTCGTGGAATGTCAGTTGCCCATCGGCGTGAGCGGATTGTATTCGCCGGACGACCATCCGCTGGTGCAGCACGACGGCGGGAAAGCGTGGTTCGTGGTCCGCGATCTGAAGCGCGGGGAGAAACGTACGTACACCTTCGCCAAGGCCAATGGTTCGCGCAGCGTCAACGCCGAAGCGAAGCCCGGCACCGTCACGCTCTCGGCCTTTGGCAAAACCGTGCTCGTCTATCGCACGGAGAAAACGGAGCTGCCGAAGGATCGTCCCGACTTGAAGCCGATCTTCCAGCGCGGCGGCTACATTCATCCGGTGCTCAGTCCGGGCGGCCTGCAAGTCACGGACGATTATCCGTCGAACCACAAGCATCATCACGGAATCTGGTTCGCGTGGACGCACACGGAGTTCGAGGGGCGCAAGCCGGACTTCTGGAACATGGGCGACGGCAAGGGCACGGTGGAATTCAGGTCGCTCGATCAATCTTGGAGCGGGCCGGTTCACGCCGGATTCATCAGCCAGCACCGGCAGATGGACCTCACGGAGAAGGGCGCGGACGGAACACCGTTGAAGCCGAAGACCGCGCTACTCGAAACTTGGAACGTAAAGCTCTACGCCATCGGCCATGAGGCGAAGCAACCCTATTTCGTCTTCGATATGGAGATCACCGACACCTGCGCGCATGGACCAGTCAAGCTGCCCAAGTATCGTTACGGCGGCATCGGGGTGCGCGGGAACTGGGCGTGGAACGGCGCGGGCAAATTAAATTTCCTGAACAGCACCGGCACCACCGACCGCAGCAAGGGCGACAACAACGAGACCGTCGGCACCTGGGCGCACCTCGGCGGACGGGTGGATGGCACGCTGACCGGCCTCGCCATTCTCGGCCATCCGGCCAACGCGAACGCGCCGCAGCCCCAGCGCATTCATCCCACGGAACCCTTCTTCAACTTTGCGCCGCAGCAGGCGGGTGCTCTGGAAATCGCGCCGGGCAAACCGTTCGTCGCGCGCTACCGTTTCATCGTCGCCGACGGCGCACCGGACAAGGCGGAACTCGACCGCCTGTGGAACGACTACGCGCATCCGCCGAAGGTGGTGGTGAAGTAGGAAGGCAACAGGCCGACCAGTTCGCTTCTGGCTGATATGCTAACCGTTCGGCAGCAATGGATTTTCTTTGCGAAGTCACTCGCAGTCGGGATTGGTCTGATTCTCTTCGTCGTTTTCGTTATTGGTTGGGCAGTTGGTCCTTACGTGGACACATACACATTTTTCAGCGATGGGCCACCGACTTACCGATTCCGCTTCGTTCAACCAGCGTGGGTCCGCAATCCCAACCACTGGCCACTGGCTGAATCCATCGCTCGGGTCGCTTTGGTCGGACATGGCTTGTTAGCCATTGCAATGTGGCGTTGGTGGAGGCGACGAAAGAAGCAACAGCCCGAAGCGTCAGTCTGATCCGCCTTCACTTCCCGCGCGGCGCGGGCGCGGTGATCACCGGACGCTCCGGGTAACGCACCTTCACATGATGGAAGGTCTTCGTCTCGGTCTGGTGTATCTCCGCCACGGCGATCTGGTTGGAATTGAGACCTCGAACCGAGCCATACGACACCAACAATCCACTGACGCTCTGAACAGTGTTTGTGATGACCGGCAGATGCCGCCGACCCTGCGGGTCGAGAAAACTGAGTGAGCCGGGAACATGATAGCTGTGCACGAGGAGAAACTGCGCATTGGTCACGCCGTTCTGCACCTCCGCACTCGTTAGCACCAGCTCCACTTTCCACCACGACTGCGAGACGGACTGCGCCTTGTTCGTCACGCCCTCGGCGAACGGCCCGGCGAGACGCAACTCGGGCTGGCCGCGTTCGGGCGGATAAAACGACAGTGTCACATCCACGAATTCCACCGGCCGCTGCCCGCCGAAGAAGAAGCCCGAATGCCAATACAGGTCCGCGAAGACCGTCTCCAGCGTGTAGGCGCGGCCCGAGGTGATGAAATTGGTGGGCAGCGATTCCGAAACCAGGCGAGACGGGCGGCTCATCACATAATAATTCACCGGCTGAATCGCCACGCCCTCGGGCAGTTCCAGGACGAAGTCGCGCCGCAGCGTGTTGCTGCCCCACGCGTTCGTCTTCACACCGTCGAAGGGCCGCGTGCCGCTCTTGCGCCCCTCGACATCGTAGAGATCACCACTGGCATCGGGTCGCACGGCGAGGAGGCGGATGTCCAGTTCGCTCCCGCTGGTGTGAAACTTCTCCTCCTCGAAGGACAGCGCAATCCAACACGCCACGCCGATGAGCACGGCCACGAAACTGACGGCCATCAGTTCGAGCCGCACGCGGGCGCAGCGGGCGCGCGGTGAGAAGCGCAAGTTCACGCCGCGCAGTGTGCAGGGAACAGAGGAGGAATTGAACTCCACAGTTCAGTCGGAGCGCGAGGGACAATTTCCGCGAAGTGCGTAACAGGGCGTTCAACAAGGGTGCTGCCTCACATCCTCACTAACTCGCCAGCACCTTGTCCAACCGCGCGGAAAACTCCTTCAACGCCTCCGCGTCCTTGGTCTGCCCGCCGGGCTGCTCGGTGATGGCCCAGCCGGTGTAGCCGATCTTGTCGAGTTCGGTCATCACCGCCGGCCAGTTCACGCTGCCTTCCATCAGCTTCACGCCGAAGCCGGGCGTCTTGCCGCTGGCGTCGGCGGTGTTGCCGTAGTCTTTGATGTGCAGTTTGAGGATCTGTTTGCCGAGGACTTTCACCCATTCCTCCGACGGGCCGAACTTCACCATGTTGCCGATGTCGAAGTGCCAGCCGACGAGGGGGTGATTGATCGCGGCGAGATAATCCTTCGCCTGCTGCGGCTTCATCAGGAAATTGTTCCAGACATTCTCGATGGCAATCTTCACGCCCGTCTCCTCGCACAACGGCAGCGCCGCGCGAATGCCCGCGATGGAACGCTCCCAGCATTGCTCGTAGGTCACGTCCTTGTTGACCACGCCGGGCACGAGCAGGATGGAAGTCGCGCCGTAGCGTTTCGCATCGCGCACAGTTTGCTTCAAGGCTTCGAGTCCCTCCGCGCGCACCTTTTCATCCTGCGACGAGAGCGGCTTGCCCCAGTGCTTGCTGCCGCAAACGCTGGCGCACTTCAGGCCCGTCTCGTCAAAGGCGCGGGCCACTTCGTCCTGGTTCATGTGACTGGAAGTCTCGACGCCGTGGAAGCCCGCGGCTTTTAGCGCCTGGAATTTTTCCAACACCGTGCCCCTCATGCCGAAGGTGTCCCACATGATGGCCTTCTGATACTGGCGCTTCGGTTGGTCGGCGGCGAAGAGCGGTGCGCCCAGCGCGGTGGTAGCGAGGGCGAGCGAGGTGCGTTGCAGAAACTGGCGGCGTGAGGCTTTCATAATTTTTAGGAGTCGGCGGGACGTTGTTGTTGGTTCAGATGAATCTGGTCTTGCCCGGCATCGCGACAGGCGTCACGGGGAACTCCGATTTCAAATCCCAGTTCTTGGGCGTCAAATCCTCCGTCGAGTTCAGCGCCTGCTCCCAAGTTATTTCCTTGCCCGTGTAAGCCGCCATGCGGCCCATGATGCCCACGAGCGTCGAGTGCGCCATGCGGATGCCGTCGTTGATCGGCTTGCCGTCGCGGATGCTCTTGAACAGTTCGTTGTGCTCGACCTGATACATGTCGGGCCGCTCGCCGCTGTAACGCCACGCGTTCTCACCCTTCTCGTTCTTGATCCACGGCATCCCGCCGAAGCCGAGCACGCGGCCCGTGCCCTTGCTGCCGTAAATCCAGTCGGAGTTGTCGTTCGCGCAGTTCGACTGCTGGCGGCAGAAGTTGAAGCCGCGCGCGTTGTTCGGATATTCATACACACACTCGAAGTGGTCGTAGATGTTGCCGTACTCCGGCGCGATGCGGACCTGCCGACCGCCGTGGGCAATGCATTTCAGCGGCGGCACGTCGTTGAAGGCCCACGCCATCTTGTCCACGGTGTGAATGCACTGCTCGACGAGATGATCACCCGACAGCCAGGTGTAGAAGAACCAGTTGCGGATCTGATATTCCAGATCGCCCATGCCTTCCGTGCGCGGCACGTTGCGGCCCACGAGTCCGGTGTTGTAGGTGCCGTAAAAGCTCCGCACGTCGCCGATTTCGCCCTCAATGATGCGCTTGAAGATGGCGCGCTCGGCGTAGTTGTAGCGCCAGCAATAGCCGGCCACGATGGCCAGATTCTTCGCCTTCGCCTTGGCCACGCTTTCGAGAATAGAACGCACGCCCGGCGCATCCGTCGCCATCGGCTTCTCGCAGAAGACGTGTTTGCCTGCATCAACAGCGGCCTTCAAATGCATCGGTCGAAATCCCGGTGGCGATGCGAGCACGACCAAATCCACGCCGCTGTCGATCAGCTTCTGGTAGGCATCGATGCCCACAAAACATTTTTCCGGCTCCACGCGAATCTTGTCCTTCACCTCGTTGTCGGCCTTCAACGCATTCAATCCGCGCTGCAAGTTGCCCTCAAAGGCATCGGCCACCGCCACGAGCTGCACATTCGAGTCCGCGTTCAAAGCCTGCTTGGCCGCACCCGAGCCGCGCCCACCGCAGCCCACGAGGCCGACCTTGATGGCGTCGCCCGGCGAAAGCTCGGCGCTGCGCCCGGTGAGAACGAACGGCGCGGCCATCAATCCGGCCGTGACGGCACCGGAGGCGCGGATGAATTCGCGACGTGAAGTAGAGTTATCCTGATTCATGTTGTTTGGGACGTTGCGCGCGACTCTTTCATCAAAAGTTTTTCCCGGCAAGCGACGAAGTGGCGAAGGGTGTGATTGAAAGTGGCGGGCAGGGGCGCGGGCGTCCCGCCCGCCCGAATGGAACCAAGGGCCGTTCCGCCCAGACCGCGTGGAGAGTCCGGAAACATTCCGCGCGATCCGGCGGGCGAGACGCCCGCGCTCCAGCTTGGGTGCCAGCCACTCTCAATCGCACTCAGTGGCGGACGCAACGGCGCCGGCCAGTCCCTCGCCTCGCAGCGCGAGGCGTTCCACCTCCGCCCCGTTGCAGGCGCACGCCCCAGCCGGTAGCCTCTCGCCGTCATGTCGGTTTCATCCAACACTTCGTCGCTGGCTCAGCACCAGAGTCAGCGGCTCGCGCCGTTGCTGCAAATCAACGACGCACAGGCCCGGCTGGCGCGGCTGGTCGAGGAAGCGCGCCGTCGCGCGCCGCTCGCACCGGCCTGGCGCGTGGAAGCGAATCGCGTGGAAGGCTGTCTCGTGCGCATGTGGTTCGTGAAGGAATTCCGCGAAGGCAAGTGCTTCTTCCAGTGCGACTCGGACGCGGTAAGTTTGAAGGCCGTCGGCGGTTTGCTCTGTGAACTCTACAGCGGACATGAGCCGGAAGAAATTTTGACGAGCGGCAAAGCTGGCGTGCTGGAGCCGTTGCATATTCTTCATCAGCTCGCGGAAAACCGGCAGCGCACCCTCGCGCGCATCGAGGAGAAGATTCGCGGCTTCGCGCAGGCCCAAGTTGGAGTCCAAGCTTCAGCTTGCCCCGGGACACGCTAAAGCGTGAACTCCAACTCACGCTAAAGCGCGGACTCCAACATGCGACTCTACGACGCCCACAATCACTTGCAGGATTCGCGGTTCACCGCCCCGGAAAAAATCATGGCGGCCACCGACGGCGTCGGTGTTGTCCGCATGGTCGTGAACGGCGCGTGCGAGGAGGACTGGCCGCTGGTGCGACAACTGGCGGAGAAATTTCCGCAAGTGCTGCCGTCGTTTGGCTATCACCCGTGGTATCTGCACGAGCGCACGGCGGAATGGCAGAAGCGTCTCGTGGCGTTCCTCGATTCGACACCCGCCGCCGTCATCGGAGAAATCGGACTCGACCGCTGGAAACCGGACTTGCCGTACGTCGGCCAGGAGGAAGCATTCGTGTGGCAGTTGCAACTCGCGGCGGAGCGCAACATCGCGGCGAGCATTCATTGTTTGCAGGCGTGGGGCCGCATGCACGAGTTGCTGTGCGACACACCGAGTCCGGCGCGCGGGTTCTTGCTGCACTCGTACGGCGGCTCGAAGGAAATGGTCGCCCCGCTCGCGAAGCTCGGCGCGTATTTTTCCTTCCCTGGCTACTTCATGCATGAACGCAAGGCCCGCCAGCGCGCCGCCTTCGCCGCGGTGCCGCTGGATCGTCTGCTCATCGAGACGGACGCGCCGGATCAATTGCCGCCGGATTCCGCGAACCGTTTCCCGTTCCACGATGCGGGTGGAAAAATGATGAATCATCCCGCCAACCTGCGCGCGATCTACGAGTTCGTCGCCACCGAACGCGGCCTGCAGCTCGAAGCACTGGCGGCTCAGGTCGAAGAAAACTTCTCGCGGCTGTTTGGCCCTGCGCCCGCGCTTGACTCCGTAATGCGCCGCACGACCTGAGCGGCGGCGGCGAAGCCGAAGGCGCCCGTGACAAACGTCGCCGTGCCAAAACCGGAATCGCAGTTCAGTTTCATCGCGCCGCTTTCGCGCCGGTCGCACACGCCGCCCGTGCTGGAGGGATAGACCGGCGGTTCCGGCGAATACACTGCTTCCACGCCGAACGGCTTGCCGGCTGAGGGAAATCCAAATTCTTTGCGCAACACGTCACGCGTCTTCGTCAGCAACCGATCATGCGTGGTGAGCGCCAGGTCCACCATGCGCACCTGCGTAGGATCGCGACGCCCGCCGGCGGCCCCACAGGTCACGATGGGCACCCGCTGATCGCGGCACAACGCGATCAATCGGCACTTGTTCGTAACGTCATCAATGGCATCGATGACATACTCGTAGCGGGTGCTGAACAAACTTGCGGCGTTGGACTCGGTGAAAAATTCCAGCGCGGCCCGAACCTCGCACCCGGGATTGATGCCACGGACACGCTCAGCCATGACCTCGACTTTGGGCCGGCCGACCTCCGCATCCAACGCATGAAGCTGACGATTGATATTGCTGACACAGATTTCGTCGAGATCGACGAGCGTGAGTTTGCCCACGCCGGAACGGGCCAGCGCTTCCACCGCCCACGAACCCACGCCGCCGATGCCCACCACGCACACATGCGCCGCGCGCAGACGCGCCAGCGCCTCCACGCCGAACAGCCGCGCGATGCCGCCGAAACGAAAATCATAGTCGCTCATCGGCGGAAAGATGACGGGGGCGGAGCGGAGCGTAAAGGCGGCGATGGGTTCCCGGAGTAATCCCAAATGCCAAAACCCAATCCATTGAAAAATCCAAAGTTCAAATCCCAAGGGCAGACGGCTCCCGCCGTGGCGGAGGTGGAGTTTGAGACTTGGAGTTTGTTGAGTTTTGAAATTTGGAATTTCTTCCTTGGCACCGCCTGTGGTATGAAACCGCCATGCAAGCGACCAACCGAATTCTGCTGGCCGTGCTGGCCTTCGCTTTTTTCAGCGCCGGCGCCGGCGCGCAAACCGCGCCCGCCGCGAACAAAAACTCCCGAACTATGGAAACGACCAATCAATCCGCCGCCAAACGCGAAATCGCCACCCTCGCGGGCGGCTGCTTCTGGGGCATGGAGGAAATCCTCCGCAAGATTCCCGGCGTGCTCGACACCAAGGTCGGCTACATCGGCGGCTCCGTGCCCAACCCGACTTACAAACTCATCTGCACCGGCATCACCGGCCACGCCGAGGGGGTGCAAATCCATTTCGACCCCGCGAAAATCAGCTACGAGCAAATCCTCGGCTACTTCTTCCGCATGCACGATCCCACGACGCTGAACCAGCAGCACAATGACCGCGGCACGCAGTATCGCTCGGCAATTTTCTACAACAGCGACGAGCAGAAGGCCGTGGCCGAGCGCGTCAAGGCCAGCGTGGACAAGTCCGGCAAATGGAAGAAGCCCGTCGTCACGGAAATCACCAAGGCGTCCGAGTGGTGGCCGGCGGAAGACTATCACCAGAAGTATCTGGTGAAGAATCCCGGCGGCTACAACTGCCACGTCATGCGGGATTGAAGGAGCGCGGACCGCCGAGTCCGCGCGGTCCAAATTTCTCCAAGGCTTCCCACTGGAGCTTTGCTGAACGCGCGGACTTGGCGGTTCACGCTCCGATGATTCAGTCCTCAGCCTGGACACAACGCATGATCCAAATTGAACCGCTCCACGACGCGGCACTTCCCTCGCTCTATGTGCGTGTGGGCGAACATGCGGGGCTGGGCGAATTGCTCCGGCACTTCTATGCGGATGTGCGGCAGCATGAAGTCATCGGACCGATCTTCAACGCGCAGATTCAGGACTGGCCGGCGCATCTGGCGAAGATCACCGAGTTCTGGGCGCTGCAGGCCGGCGGGCCATCGCGCTACGGCGGCGGGTTTGCCGAGGCGCATCTGCGGCTCGGCCTGGAGCCGCAGCACTTCGAGCATTGGTTGACGCTGTGGGAATTTAACTGCCGCCGTCGCCTGCCCGAGCGCGAAGCCGGGGAGATGATTGCGCTGGCGCAGGAATTTGGGCGCCGGCTGCGGCGTGTCCTGCAACTACCGCCCGCCTGAGCAGGAGTCACTTCACTTCTTCGGCAGGAAGGTGAAGCCCACAGCAGCGAGGATGCAGAGGAATGCGGCGAGGTGGTTCCACTTCAATTTTTCCCCGAGATAAAGCACCGCGAACACAGCGAAGACGATGAGCGTGATCACCTCCTGCATGATTTTCAGTTCCGCCGCCGAGTAGCTCGCGCTGCCCCAGCGATTGGCCGGCACCATGAAGAGATATTCAAAGAAGGCGATACCCCAGCTCAGAAGAATCACTTTCCACAAGGGCATCACGCCGCCGCCGTGAAGCTGGCTGTATTTCAGATGCCCGTACCAGGCGAAGGTCATGAAGACGTTCGAGATGGTGAGGAGGACGATGGGGGTGAGGCGCGAGTGGGTGAGAGCGTCCATAAAGTAATCAGTGAACAGTCATCAGTAATCAGGCTGCGGGCGCGGGCGAACGGCGGGCCACCTTACACCAGCCGCACGGGGATGTTTCTTCCGGCCAGGAAACTCTTCACGTCGCCAACGGTGAACTCGCCAAAGTGAAAGATGCTCGCGGCCAAGACCGCATCGGCCCGGCCCTGCTCCAGCACGGCGGCCATGTGTTCGAGGCTGCCCGCGCCGCCGCTGGCGACCACGGGGACGCCGACGGATTCACTGATGCGCCGGGTGATTTCCAAATCGAAGCCAGCCTTGGTGCCATCCGCGTCGATGCTGTTCAGCACGATCTCGCCCGCGCCCAACGCCACGGCGCGCGTGGCCCACTCGACGGTTTCCAAGCCCGTGGCCTTGCGTCCGCCGTGTGAAAAAACTTCCCAGCGTCCGGGCGTGGTGCGCTTGCAATCAATGGAGACGACGATGCATTGGCTGCCGAACTTTTCCGCGCCCATGCGAATCAGTTCGGGCGTGGCGAGTGCGGAGGAATTGATGCTCACCTTGTCCGCGCCCGCCAGCAGCATCTGGTGCATGTCCTCCACGGCGCGGATGCCGCCGCCCACGGTCAGCGGCATGAAGCACTGGTCGGCGGTGCGCTCGATGACATCGATGATCGTGGCGCGTCCGTGCGCGCTGGCCGTGATGTCGAAGAAGACCATCTCGTCCGCGCCCTGCTCGTTGTAGCGGACAGCGAGCGCGACGGGATCACCGACGTTGCGGAGTTCGCCCGCCTCGGCGCGCCCGAACTGGACGCCGCGCGTGACTTGTCCGCCGTGAACGTCCAGGCAGGGAATGACCCGTTTGGCCAGCATGGTTGCGACGCCTTCCGCATCGGGAAGGAGTTGGGTGGTTTGTAGGTGGTCGCGAACTATTTCTTCAAGGAACCCCACTTGCCGCCGGGATGCTTCTTAAATTTGCCCGGCGTATAAAGCAGCGTGTTCAAAGACCCGATCGGCTTGGCGGCTGCGAACTTGTAGCCGATGCCATCGACGGCCTGCATAATCTCCGGCTTGGTCAGCGGCTTCGTAGCCAGGACTTTGGTCACCGCTTCGTGGAGCGAGAGGGCGTTCGCGATGCGCGCGGCGCGTTTCCTCCTGGGAGCACGACCGGGCGCGGCGGAAGGGGCGGGCGCGACGGGATCGGAAGGGGCCGCTTGGAGAGCGGCGCTGATTTCTTTGAGACGGGCTTCGAGTTGCGCCTTTTCATTGAGCAGCGCGGAGTGCAAAGCCATGTATTGTTTGACCGATGTTTTTTTCATCACGCGGACTTAATGGATCGCGCTCAGCTCTGGCAAGCCCCGAATCAGCCGGAGGGGTGGGGCGCATCCGAACACTGTTCTTAAATCATGGGCGTGGTAGGGCGTCGTCGCTCCGCGCGCGCCGGGCCTGGCAGCGGAGAAGGCTTGCGGAACTTGCTGAAGCCTCACCCCGGCGCGCGCGGAGCGACGACGCCCTGCTATGAGTAGTGTCAAGCACGGCGTGACGCGCGAAGGCCTTTTTTTCGTTTCTTAAAAGCTTCTTCTTTTTTTCCTTTCCGGCTCCGTCCCCGAGTTTCTGTAAAACGTCTTCCTGGCGTGGCGAACAACGGTCCGTTGCTCCACCTGCTATCCGTGCATGGCCGGCGCTCGCGCGCCGGACAGCACCTCTTGACTCATACGGTCACAGCCAGGAAACGAGCGCACCCCATCTACCGTGCGG
>Ga0163150_10001044_pt1 | contig 49132 bp, 39 predicted proteins | sample OliLakLV19P2IB_FD_148628 | JGI IMG/M metagenome (GOLD analysis project Ga0163150, IMG submission 148628) | Freshwater microbial mat bacterial communities from Lake Vanda, McMurdo Dry Valleys, Antarctica - Oligotrophic Lake LV.19.P2.IB | ecosystem: Environmental > Aquatic > Freshwater > Lake >... | reverse complement strand
TCCATCCGCCAAACTCATTGCACCATCCAAACCATAGCAATTTTTTGGGTAAGCATTTCCGATCAGAAAGCGAACCTTGGTTTTTGCAATCACTCAGTCCAGTGTTTTCCTTGTATTTCACGGCTAACATCGATTGCGGATCACGAAAACCACCCACAGTTTCTGCGGAAGAGCCTATTAAAATACTTCTCGAAGAATAGTAAGTGAGGGCCCTTTTCTCAGAGAGGTTACGCGGGAAGGGCTTCCAAATGGCATGATCGAACCTCATGCGCACCCTATCCTTTTCAAGAGCGGGTACCATGGACTTCAGAAAGATTCGGTCGCCGAAGGGCAGAAGCTATTGCGAGACGTCGATATCGATCCTCTCTTTGGTCCCGAGGTGCTCGTGTGGGCAACCGGAGACTTCGAAACCGTCAAGAAAATGCTATCTCAACATCCGGAACTACTTCATGTCGGTTATCTTGAGCCGTGGCTTCACGAAACGGCCAAGAAAGGACAGATCGAAGTTGCAACGTGGTTGCTTGATAGCGGCGGCGACATCAACGCGATTGGCGGAACTTTCCGCGGTAACGTGCTTCATTGGGCAATGTATTATAAGCAACCAAAATTCGTCAAGTTTTTACTTGAAAACGGTGCCAAGTTTGACACACGATGTATTTACAGCAACCCGATAATTACAGCCATCGAAGATGGCAATCTCGATTTGGTTCGACTGTTTCTCAAATTTGGAATCGATCCGAATGTAATGTATACGATTGAGGACGGAGACCTTAGAAATGCGATGTCGTACGCCGAAGATTTGGAGCATACAGCTATTGTTGCAGATTGGTCAATGTTCGATTGGATTCAAACCTTCGGCGATTCGCAATACTCGAATAAACTTATCGTATAATGAATCAATATGCAAAATCCGAAGTTATTTTTGAACGATCCCTTAGAGGCTTGGAGCTGACCGATTGTTTGGATATTCATACTCTCGAGTTGCCTAAAGTACGCTCCTTTGAGCGATAATGAGAATCTAGACGATTCCCTGGATCAGTCGATGGTTTGACGTTCTTTTATATGAAACGGTAATAGTGATGTTCTGTCGAAATCTTGGGACGAGCGGGCCTCAACTGAGCGTGATAGGATTGGGCACGTGGGCGATCGGCGGTGGCGATTGGAAATTTGGCTGGGGCGATCAAGACGACGATGCCTCCATCCGCGCGATTGTTCGAGCGGTCGAGTTGGGAATCAACTGGATCGATACGGCGGCCATCTATGGCGAAGGGCGAAGCGAATTGATGGTCGCCAAAGCAATGGAAAAGATCCCCAAAGCCGATCGGCCGCTGATTGCAACAAAGTGTGGTCGTATTCCATTGGGAGGCGGCGAGATCGGAAAATGTCTTCAAAGAAAAAGTATCATTGCGGAATGTGAGGCGAGTCTTCAACGGCTCAACGTCGACTGTATCGATCTCTATCAGATGCATTGGCCCGAACCTGATCAAGAGATCGAAGAGGGGTGGCAGACGTTGGTCGATCTCAAGCAACAGGGAAAGGTTCGATACATTGGGGTCTCCAATCACAACGTGGCTCAATTGCAACGCTTGCAGTCGATTCATCCGATCGCGTCATTGCAACCTCCGTACAGCATGATTGCTCGCGAGATCGAGCCACAGATACTTCCCTATTGCGAAGCGAACGGGATCGGTGTTATCGCCTATAGTCCGATGGGAAAAGGACTTCTCACCGGTTCCTTCACGCGCGAGCGAGCCGCTTCACTTTCAGAGAAAGATCATCGATCTCGCGACTCGAGATTTCAACCGCCGGAGCTCGAAATCAACTTAATGTTCGTCGATTCACTTCAAGCGATCGCCGATGAGCTTGGATGGTCGGTGGCCGAACTGGCTATCGTTTGGACGTTGCGTCGCTCCGAAATGACGGCCGCCATCGTCGGCGCACGCAGTCCCGAACAGATTGAAAAGACAGTAACGGCCGGTAGTAAACTGCTCGAATCCACCCATTTGAGAAAAATTGACGAAGCGATTAACCATCGCGATCGCCAATTAACCCAGATTAAAAAGCCACGGTAAATACTCGCTCAGAAGTGGAATGAATCGGAGCTGTGAATCAGTCGCCATTGTTAAATTCGGTCGGTATCGGGCGCCCAATAAATCACAACGATGCCCGCAGCGTAGACCAGTCCGCAGATTGCTCCGACTTGAGAATAAGAGCCATCAAGGGCAGTGAAGAGTGCACCGGCTGCGAAGATGCCAGCAGCCGTGACGAAGCGACCAGTGTTAAACGCAATCCCGGTTCCGATTGACCGAACATCCGTCGGAAACAATTCTGGGAAGTAGAGCGGTAACCCTATCAAGATCAACATTCCTAGAAGTGCGGGAGCTGCGGCAAGTTGAAACAACCAGCGCCACGAGTCGGCGGTCACATGCCTGTACCCTGCAATCTGAGAAAGAATAAGTATTCCAGCATTCAGCGCAGCTCCCATCAAGCCGGCAATAACTGGCCTCGAGCGATTGGACTAGCATTCCGAAACCAAGGCTACCGCATTGGGCCAGACTCCGCCAACTCCTAAGCCGACCAGAAATCGTAATATCAGCATTTGTTCTTGCGTTTGTACGAACGCGCCGAACCCTGCGAACATCGAATAGAACAAGATGCTTATGCCAAGTCCTCGCGCGCGACCGATCACATCGCCAAGTCGTCCAATCGCAATCCCACCAACCGCCGCACCAAACATGAGTGCCGCCGTATATTTGGCAAACCAATCGCCGCCCAACTTCGGTGTATACGTCGTACCCAGCAGTGACTCTGAAACCGAAAGCGACACAATCGGCATCAAACCTAACTCGAATCCGTCGAAGATCAATCCACCCATTGCCGCCAATAAAATAGAAAATCGAGCTCGATTCGATAACTTGTTCATGCTTGTGGCTTTGGTCGAAACGTACCCTTGAGGACTTCGATAATCGCGATGTTGTCTAACTCACCCAATCCCATTTCGACGGCTTGCTGAAGGATATCATGGTGCGTCTTCGGATGAGGCAGCGATCTGCCTGTTCGGCGACTATCTTCGAGCATCAATCGGACATCTTTCCAATGCTGACTCAATTTTGCTTGCGGACTAAACTCGCGGTGAATCATCTTTTCACCTTTGCTGTCCATTATTTTCGAGTACGCCATGCTTTGCTTTAGCAATGACAAAGTCTTTGCAAGATCAAGCCCCAACGCTTCGGCATACACAAGCCCTTCGGCAAGTGCAGCTCGATTGAGTCCCAGAACCAAATTGCTCACCAATTTCATTTGCGAACCACTTCCGGGAGGTCCGATATGATGTACTTTCGATGAGAGGCAATCGAGCAGACTCTTCACCGATCGAAAGGAATCGTCCGATGCTCCGACAAACATCACCGCCTCGCCAGCTCTCAATTGCGAGCTGCTGCCGGAAACGGTGGCATCCAGATAGCCGACACCAAGATCGTCCAACCAACCAGCGATCATTGGCACCGCAATCGGATCCCCCGTCGACGTATCGATGATTCGCTGACCCGGCAATGGCTGTTCCGATCAGCCCAACGCCAATCAATCCGATAGGCTGTGTGCCTTTCTCCGTCGTTGTTTCGTTAGTTGTCTTCACAATCATATCCACATGATAATTGTTCTCGCGGCGATTAGCCCGCACGCGTTCGCGTCGGGTTTCTTCGCATCGAAGCGGAAACCGGACGTTAACGCGTTCCGGCTGATAGTCTGTGAGACCTTGTCGATTACCAGATGCGCCCTGTAAAAAAATGGAGTACGACCAGCGCAAGCAACGCTGAGAAAAATGCTTGATACTCTTCGTTTTTTATCCAACGACTGAGCGACCATGGAACCAAGACTTCACGACGAAGGTTTTTGGGAAAGAACCGGCCAGTTGTCGCGCGATAGCTCGGCCAGCTTTCCGAAAAAATCTTCGCCATGTACTTTTCTTCCGACATTACCTGATACCAGTAGAGCAGTGCCATCGGGCCAATCACAAAGGCGAGTGCCAGCCAGTCTTTCAGTAAGAGGCAAAAGCCAAACATCATCAGAAACGAACCGACATAAAGCGGATTTCGAACGAGTGCATAGGGGCCAGAAGTGGCGAGGACTTCGCTCTTCTTAAGCATTCCAGCCGACCAACTACGAATCGCTATTCCAACAGATACTACGCATGTTCCAACTGCCGATCCCAACTGCCGAAAATCTAAGGGGTCCATCGGCGGGTTGCGTCGAACGAGTAAATCGAAGCTGATGATCGCAATAAAGCTAACCAGAGTGAGAGGAACGCGCTTTCGAACAAACCATTTTGTCCAATGTTGAGATCGACTCGTTATTTCCGGACGACTTGCTTCTGAATCCATCGCTCGCATATTATCATAATTTGATTGCGGAATCTGTAGGGGAAAACCCTTGTCAACTTGATTTGACATTTAATAATTCGCCGGTTTATACGCTCAAACCGAATGGAGGTATAAGCCTTGCGAATTTGTAATTTAGCAAAAAGTGGAACGTGCGGACAATTTAATGGCGTGAAACCATGGCAATTGAGTCTCTAAGCCGAAAGCTAGCCAAATCGAGGCAATGAAGTTGACTCGGCCGGCCGTTGGAACCTATACACGACACATGTTTTTATTTTGCCGCTGGCAGGCGAGATTCCATAGCGACGGCACGCAACTATCCATCGATGAATTCATGGCTCGATTATTCAATTGTTTAGGTGGCGTAAACTTCTCATTTGCGATGATGGCTTGCGTACCTTTTACGAGCGGTTGCCGTGTCCTCGAACCACACGCCATTGAAGCTCGCCATTGCAATTTTCCGTCAGACCTCAATCGCGAACATGAACCACAATTTGAACGCGGGAAGCCTCGTCCGGTGATCGATGGTATCGGCTGGGTGACTGGTATCCCCTCCAAATTAGTGCTTTGGAACCGCCGCGCCGAGAATCATCGCATCACGCCGCACACTGAAGAAATCATGGCGGAATACTTGGCAGTGAACGGGCTGGATGACGTCAAGGTTCGATTGAACCAGTATCGTCCAATCGATGACTGGCGGAGACTGACACGCAATACAAGCGTAGCGTGGCCGTGGCGATATACCTTTGGCGCCGTTTCGGTGCTTGGTGAGACGATCGTACCTGGACGACTTTTGGGCGGCGACCACTATAATCCGTACACGGGAACGATCCATCTCTACAGCGATTTGCCATCGATTGCCTTACACGAATCGGCACATGCGAAAGATTTCTCTAGACGAACGTATCCTGGCACCTACGCCGCCATCTATGGATTGCCTGGTGCACCGCTTTGGCACGAAAGAATTGCGACCAACGACGTCCTGGCTTATGTCGACTATCAAAATGATATCCCACTTCGACGTGAAGCCTATGAGGTTTTATATCCTGCCTACGGTACGTATGTGGGTAGCACCTTAGGAAAGGTTCTACCTATTGCCTCAACCCCGCTTTACGTTGGAAGTGTGATCGGTGGTCACATCAACGGAAGATTCCGTGCCGAAGACCCTACGCAAAGCGATAAGGAGCAAGCCGTCCCGTGAATTTAGTCATTTGCGATTCGCCTTGAAACTTGGGGTGTGAGCGGAACGGCGCTAGCTGCCGGTTCTTAGATTGCCGATTCAAAAACCAGCGGCAAGCCTGGATTATTCATAACCCGACGCGTTAGCGAGGTATCCAAGTAAATCCCTCGCTAACGCGTCGGGTTACGAAATACAAGCTGTTTTTAGAATAGTTTTCGAAAGGGTATATTCCGTCATCAAGCCTATCGCTGACGTCGGCGTCGTAAGACAGCACACGCACTGCCGGCGATCATCAACGCCATGGAACTAGGTTCCGGAACGGCCGTAACAATGAAACCGCGCAATTCGCCACCAGCGTTGGCTGCCGTGTGAATGTTGATGTAATAACGACCTGCATTGAGTTCAAGAACCTGGGCAGCCGTCAAGGCAATCGGAGCATTGGTAAAGTTTCCACCCGTTACTGCACTCGATGACCGAGTCAACGTAAACAAAATGCCACCCGTTTGAGTGAATCCACCACCGCCGTTTGGGGCAGCCGTTGGGCCGTGAATGTGCGACGCAGACACTGTGCCAGCCAAGTTAGAAAATCCAGCACTGGCAGAAGATCCCCAACCGACATTGCTGATGGTCAAAAGGTTGGTGAGTGTATCCAGAGTGATTCCTGCACCGATTTCGCCGCCGGTTCCGCCACTAGCGACGGCTGGCTCATTGAGAAAATGTAGTCCAGGTCGATTCGACCCCATGAGATCATATTGAACGATTGCCGCCTGCAACGACGTTCCGAAACTCGAAGCAATCAGTACTGCAATCGCAAAGAATCGATGAATTTTCATAACGCTAAACCTAAAACATGAACGTGGTGAACTTCAAAATAAGCTACTAAGTATGACGCCAACCAATCGGATTTTATCTATCCAGATCAAGCCATCGAAGCCTAGCGTAACGGAAAACCTTAGCTAGTCAAGCATTTTCGCACGATAATCATTGATTTAAGGCTCTTCCGCAGAATCTGTGGGGCAAAATTAACTATTTATCGTTACGAATAGAAAACCGAAGTTTTAACGGATGCCCGTTTCGCATTGGATTTTTGAGGCATCACTCCGATGTCCAAAGTTGAAGAAAAACTACCCACCAGACGATCAGTCCGGCGGGTTGCCGAGCGCCTTTGACGCATCGGAGACCGAGATATTCCTCAGCGAGTTGCTTCCCAGCAGAGCCCGCTTCCGCTTCTCCCGGCACAACCATCATGTCCGATCAAAGACTTTGTGGCAATACTTTGGACATCGGAGCCATCCCTTGTAAATCCATCCGCCAAACTCATTGCACCATCCAAACCATAGCAATTTTTTGGGTAAGCATTTCCGATCAGAAAGCGAACCTTGGTTTTTGCAATCACTCAGTTTCGTGTTTTTCATGGATTTCACGGCTAAAATCGATTGCGGATCACGAAAACCACCCACAGTTTCTGCGGAAGAGCCTGATTTAAAGGACTTTTAAAGAAATATCAGTCGACGGATACTAGTCCTGGATTATTCATCAGCCGTAGTGCGTTAGCACCGGTTCGCTGTAATTGCCGGGAAACCGGGCGCTAACGCGTTCTGGGTGATTTCGCAAACTGTTTGATCAAGGTACTTTTGACTTCAGTTAAATAGGACGATCATTCTTTTTGGAATTGGTTTTCGATGAACCCGAAGGAAATGAATCAACGTCATTCCTGAGAACGTCTTCGAGTATAACGTAAAGACGGTCAAGCAGACATCAGGCTGCCAACGACGCGATCTTGGTCCGTTTTACCCAGCAAGAACCCAGGATTATTAAATTGGTTATTCCCTCCAATTCCTCTGAAGTCGCGGCCAGCTCGAATGTGCCAATCGCACGGAATCTTCACGAAGATGTCATCGTCATCATTATTGGTGCTCTCGTGCTGTTAGTAGCGTGGTTCGGAATTTCTTCGCAGCCGTCTAACGATCCCGCTAGTAAGCCTTCGATTGAAAATCGTTTCAAAGGCACGATTGCGAAGTTCGAAAAATGGAAAAGCAACCCCGTTGAAGCATTTTACGTCAAAGCCAAAGATGGCTCCGGTAAGTTTATGGGGTCCGTTATTCTGTTTACATTCTTGGCACTCCTATTGGCGACAGCTCCAATAGGCGTGCGAGGTCTGTATCAATTGCTGCCATACGTCCTTGCGTTCAGCATCCTATTTATACTCACGATATTGGCCTTTGTGCTTGCCTCGCAAGAAGTAATCAAGCAGTACAATTTGGAGTATGTACTGTGGGCGCTGTTTCTTGGTTTAATCATCAGCAACACGATCGGCGTTCCCAAAGTATTGGCCCCTGTCTTGATTGGGGAGACCTTCGTGAAACTCGGAATTGTTTTGCTCGGTGCTGAAGTCTTAATGAGCAAGCTATTGGCTTTGGGAATTCCGGGAGTCTGCACGTCATGGATCGTTACGCCGATCGTTTTGATTTCCACTTTTTGGTTTGGTCAACGAGTCTTGAAGATTCCTTCACCGTCGCTGAATATGGTCATCTCAGCCGATATGTCGGTTTGCGGAGTCTCAGCCGCCATCGCGACAGGGGCTGCATGTCGAGCCAAGAAAGAGGAGATCTCGTACGCGATCGGAGTCTCGCTGCTCTTTACGGCTGTCATGATGATTGTTCAACCCTACTTTATTCGATGGGCTGGCATCGATCCGATCGTTGGAGCGGCATGGATCGGAGGAACCATCGATTCCACAGGCGCAGTCGTCGCAGCGGGCGCTGCCCTTGGCGAAGAAGCCGAGGCAGTGGCGACAACGGTTAAGATGATTCAGAATGTTTTGATTGGGGTCGTTGCCTTCGGTGTCGCCGTCTATTGGTCTAGCCGCTATCGCATTTCGAACCAAACGAACACTTCTGGAGTCGACGACCAAGAAGCCAGCCACGACGAAGCGTATGTTAAGCCGAGTCTGCTTGAAATCTGGTATCGATTCCCAAAATTCATTCTTGGTTTTCTCGCCGCCTCGCTGGTCTTTTCAGCGTTCCCGTTGCTGATGGAAAATGGGGGAGCGATTTCGGAAGCACTTACTAAGGAAACCACGACGCCATTGCGCACATGGCTTTTTTGTCTCGCCTTTGTCGCGATCGGGCTTCAGACCGATTTTCGGAAACTCTGGCCATACCTGTCCGGTTCGAAGCCGTTGCTTCTGTATGTTATCGGCCAATGCTGGAATTTGCTGCTCTCGTTTCTGATGGCCTACCTGATGTTCGGCGTTCTTTTCGCCAACCGCTTTTCCAATGGCGGAAACTAGAAAATGAACGGAATTAAAAAAATGAACGATAGGCCACAACGTTACTTGAGACTTCTCGCCTGGACAATCTTCACGTCGACGATTTGGCTTTGGGTATTGCCGCAAGTTGCACGTTTGGAATCGGTCGACCAGCATCTTCGTTTGCTCGACGAACGGCGAATCGATGCGAGCGCCATGTTTTATACGGAACTGGAAGATCGTCCTATAACAACTCGTCTTGCTAAATAGCTCCGCAACGTAGTTTCGAAAATTCGAATGAGAAACTATACTCTCGCTTTCATACATTTTCTTCTCTTGGAAATAGATTCGATCGATGGCTTACTACATTGGAATTGATATCGGCACGTCGGGAACCAAAAGTATTCTCATCGACAAGAAAGGGACGATTTTGGCCGAATCGGCTGCCGAGTATCGCGTCCACATGCCAAAGCCGATGTGGTCCGAGCAAGATCCCGACGATTGGTGGCAAGCGACCGTAAAGACAGTCCAAGGAGTTATGAAGAAATCGAAAGTCAAACCGTCCGACGTCAAGGCGATTGGGCTATCTGGTCAAATGCATGGCTCTGTCTTCCTGGACGCAAAGCACAAAGTCATCCGACGTGCCCTTCTATGGAATGATCAACGAACGTCCGCCGAGTGCGAAGAGATCACGACTCGGGCTGGTGGACGCGACCAATTAATCAAAATGGTCGCGAACCCAGCTCTCACTGGTTTCACTGCCCCGAAACTGCTTTGGTTGCGCAACAATGAGCCTAAGAATTTTGATCGATTAAAGCATTTACTTTTGCCCAAAGATGAAATTCGACGTCGACTTACCGGCGAGCTTGCTACCGAAGTAAGCGATGCCAGCGGAATGCTCTTGCTCGATGTCGTCAATCGAAAATGGTCGAAAGAGCTCTTGGGATGTTTAGACATTGACCCGAGTATCTTAGCGCCGGTTTTTGAATCGGAGCAAATAACTGGTACTCTATTGCCTGCCGTTGCTAAACAGCTTGGATTGTCTACCGATTGCAAAGTCGTCGGCGGAGCTGGAGACTGCGCGGCGGGTGCGGTCGGTAACGGAATCGTCAAACAAGGTATCGTAACCACATCGCTTGGCACATCCGGCGTTGTCTTTGTCCACAGCGACAAACCCGAATACGATCAACAAGGGCGACTGCATACGTTCTGCCATGCGGTTCATGGTAAGTGGCACATGATGGGTGTTACTCTCTCTGCGGCTGGTTCCTTGCAATGGTTCGTCAATCAAGTTTGCAAAGAACTGGTATTGAAGCGAGGTGCAGACCCTTACAAAGTCATCAACGCCGAAGCCGAAAAAGTCGCAGCCGGTTCGGAGGGACTTTTCTTCCTGCCTTATCTTGCAGGCGAAAGAACACCACATGCCGACGCCAACGCTCGAGGCTGTTTTATTGGACTTACCAACGCCCATTCCCGAGGTCACATGGCTCGCGCGGTAATGGAAGGCGTTGCGATGTCACTGCGAGAGAGTATGGCGATCATTCGCGATCTGGATATTCCAACGAAAGAAATTCGCGTGAGCGGCGGTGGGGTGAAGAGCGAACTCTGGAAGCAAATCCTAGCCGACGTTTTTGGGCAAGCGGCCTGTACGATCAACGCCGAGCAAGGACCCGCTTTCGGCGTTGCGCTACTGGCCGCCGTGGGTGACGGTGCCTATAAAAATATCGAAGAAGCTTGCAAAGCAACCATTAAGGTCGTCGAAAAGGTAGCTCCGCAAAAAGCAGAAACCAAGCTCTACAACGCGGCATTTCCAGTATATCGCGGTCTCTATGGCCGACTCAAAGATGCGTTTTCACAGATCGCTGAACTTTAAGACTCAGAGCGTGTCACCCGGCCACTTCCTGAAGTTGCACATTTCTTGCTAAGAACGTCGAACAACGGCCGTGTAAAACTTGCTAAAATGCAACGCATCAGCCGCCGAGCAAAACTGCGTGGCGGCAATTCCCATGTTCCCTTCGGTGCGACGAACGGTGTTTTCAAAGATGCAATGCTATTCGGCTATCCGTATATTGAGTTGGATTGGAGCCATGTTGGCGGTCTCGATCCATGCGGGCTGCTCCAACCATTCCAACAACTCAGGTGGCGCGCCTAATAGTAAACAGAATGCCGCAGGCAAGTTACGCATCGCTTTGATTCCAAAAGGGACGACCCATCAGTTCTGGATGGCGGTCCATGCAGGCGGATTGGCGGCCGCGAAAGAACTAGGAGATGTCGAAATTATTTGGAAAGGCTCTGAGACCGAAGCCGATACGTCAGGGCAAATCGGAGTCGTTAAAAATTTCATTACCAGCCACGTCGACGGAATCTGCTTGGCACCCAATCACTCGCAAGCGCTGGTCGACGTCGTTGCTGAATCGGTTGCCGAAAAGATTCCAGTCGTTATTTTTGATAGTGGGCTCGCCCCAGGTGCCGATATCGTTAGTTACGTAGCCACCGATAACCGTCGCGGCGGCATCCTGGCCGGTGAACGCTTGGCCGAGGCGATGGGGCACGAAGGGAAAGTTATCTTGTTGCGATACAAGGAAGGAAGCGAAAGCACCGAGCAACGTGAAGTTGGCTTTTTGGAAGCCATCGCGAAAGAGAAAAAGATTGAAGTTTTATCGTCCGATCAATACGCTGGTACCTCGACTCAAGAAGCATTTGCCAAAGCAATGCAGCTTCTCAACAAATATCGCGATCAAGTCACCGGGATCTTTGCCGTATGCGAGCCGAATGCCAACGGCACGCTAGAAGCACTCGTGCAGTCGGGCTTGGCGGGCAAAGTTAAATTCGTCGCCTTTGATTCAAGCGATAGTCTTATTCGAGGATTAAGTGCTAAAACGGTTCACGGAATTCTTTTGCAAGATCCGTACGAAATGGGGAAACAGTCGGTTACCACTATCGTTAAGAAACTTCGCGGTGAAAAATTTGAGGCGTTGATTTCAACCGGCGAATACGTCGCGACCGCTGAGAACGAACATACATCGCCATTTGACCGCTTACTTCACCCAGAGCTATCTCATTCGCAATGATGCATGCGTCGCTGCCCCCATCGTTGGCGGAACCGGTTGCACGCTTGGTGATGGAGCGTATCGCGAAGCGATTCGGTGCTACGCAAGCACTACAAGGTGTTTCGCTTTCAGCATTTTCTGGTCAGACCTTGGCCTTGATCGGCGAAAATGGAGCTGGAAAGAGTACTCTGATGAAAGTGCTCAGCGGAGCTCACGCCCCTGATCTTGGTTCAATGACCATCGACGGTCGGCCGTTCAATCCACGCGGTCCGCACGAAGCTCGACAAGCTGGTATCGCGATGATCTATCAAGAGCTAAGCATGGCTCCCGATCTTTCCGTCGAAGACAATATTATGCTCGGCAAAGAGCAAGCTTCGATGGGACTGGTCCGTCGGGGCACACAACGACAACAGATTCGAGAAGCGATGAATCTGCTCGGCTATCCCGAGATCGATCTTCGCCGAAGCGTTGGCAGCCTATCGATTGGAACTCAGCAGATCGTCGAGATCGCGCGCGGCATGGTTTCCAATGCTCGCGTTATGATTTTTGACGAGCCAACCAGTTCGTTGCCTCATCAAGCTGTCCGGCAGCTATTCGCAACGATTAAACGGCTCGAACAAAAGGGGCTGGCTATCATTTATATCAGCCATTTTCTGGAAGAAATTCGCGAAGTAGCACGCGACTATGTCGTGCTTCGCGATGGCAAGCCAATCGGAGCAGGACAGCTTGTCGATGTATCCGATGCTCAGATTGTTGCCATGATGGTTGGTCGAAGTGTCGATCAGTTGTTTCCTCATGTTCCTCACGAAATTCGAGAACGTATTTTACAGATTCAGCAATTGAGCGGTGACAAGCTTCCGATCGATGTCTCGTTCGATCTTCGACGCGGCGAAATTTTCGGCTTGTTTGGTTTGATCGGTGCCGGCCGAACGGAAACGCTGCGGCTATTGTTCGGTTTGGAACGCTGCGCGTCCGGTGGAGTGCTTGTTCATGCGAAGCGAAGTCGCGAAACACCCGCTGCAAGAATTGATGCGGGACTGGGATTGGTCTCCGAGGATCGCAAGCGAGAAGGGTTAGCGCAGTCGATGTCGATCGCCGACAATCTAACACTTAGTCGCTTGCAGCCGTATTCCAAAGCGGGAGTTTTGCAACTCAGCAAACGACGATCTGTGGTTCGGCACTGGATGACGCAACTTTCAGTCAAAGCGCATAGTCCCGAGCAAACGATCGGCCAGTTGTCGGGCGGTAATCAACAGAAAGTGGCGATTGCTAGAGTTTTGCATCAAGAAGCCGAAATCCTTTTGCTCGACGAACCGACACGCGGCATCGATGTCGCGACCAAATCAGAGATTTATCAGAGGATTGGCGAATTGGCGGCATCAGGTAAAGCGATAATATTCGTAAGTTCATACTTGCCCGAACTGATGGCGGTCTGCGATACGCTCGGCGTGATGGCTCGCGGACACTTGCGTTCGGTACGACCGATGTCGCAGTGGACAGAAAACGAAGTGTTGTCAGTTGCGGTCGATAGTCAAATCAACGTGGAGAATTCATGACGGAACCATCGCCAGAGAATCGATCGTTTGGAGAGCAACCGAATTGGACGACAACCAAGATTGCTTTCTCGATCTTGCGATCACTTGCCCCGTTGTTGGCATTGCTCATCGTTGTACTTGCATTCGCGATTGCCGATCAACAATGGGGGCATGGACGATTTGTAGAAATGCGAAATTTCCGCGTCATCTTAGTTATGACGGCACCGGTGGCAATTGCTGCCTTGGGGATGACGCTGCTCATTATTTCAGGAGGAATCGATCTATCGGCCGGCACCGCGGCCATGCTTTGCACGACCGTATTGGCTTGCTCGTTGAAAGAAGGTTTGCCGGTCGCGATTACGATTGCCTTGACGTTATCGACGGGAGTTATTTGTGGCTTGATCAACGGGCTGCTGATCGGATTACTTCGCATTCCGCCATTCATCGTGACGCTCGGAACGATGACGATTTTTTTGGGGATCGCCAAACGCCTAGCGCAGGGATCGACAGTTTTCGTCGACCGAGAACGCATTCCGAATTGGCTGTTAGACTTGAGCGCCACCATGCCCCCAGACTGGCGCGGTTGGTCGCCTAACATAGCTTTGGGAGTCTGGATTGCGCTGTTGGTCGCGATCCTCGTTTCGATCCTGCTCAACTACACAGTCATTGGTCGGCATATCTTCGCCTTGGGTTCGAATGAAGCGACAGCTCGGCTATGCGGTATCAACATTCTGAGAACGAAGGTCATCGTTTATGGGCTGGCCGGTTTACTGATTGGAATTGCGGGGATCTATACTTTCTCGTTAGTCAAGATAGCCAACCCGGTCGAAGGAATCGGGCGCGAACTCAAGTTCATTGCGGCGGCCGTGATTGGCGGCGGCAGTTTGAGCGGTGGACGCGGCTCTGTCTTGGGAACGCTTGCCGGCGCCGCGATCATGGGAGTCATTGCCAGTGGCTGCGATCAGCTTGAAATCAAAAACTCGACGCAGGATATCATGATCGGACTGATTATTATTGCAGCCGTCACACTCGATCAATTGCGCCGTCGAATGGGAAAGAATCCAAGCGAAGCGTAGATTCGCTCAATCAATGCTTGGCAGATCGTGCTCGGTTGATTTTGTCAGGTGTTGGATCGGTTCCGTTAACTGACTGGGACATAAATTTCAAAACGCGAGCGTGAAGGCGATCTTGGTCAATCTCACGCAAGCGATCTCCAAGCAAAGCCAGCGTTTCTTGCTGCGATATCGTAGCGGCAAGCGTCGCGTTGATGTAACTGTTGAGCGATACCCCTTGCTCGCTAGCCATTTGCTGCGCCTTTTTTTTCAGGTCATCTCTCATCCGCAAGGAAAGGGTTGCCATGCTTATTTCTCCACATCGTAGCGCGTCATCAAATCAACTGGAGTCATCACATCCCATCCGTACTTTAAGAGTTCACGATTTGCAAAATCCCGAACGTTGTAAGTAACGATAATTGCCGATCCATGTATCGCCGCCTCTACGAATTTGTTGTCGCTTTCATCCAGTAGGTTTGGACGCCAACTAAAATGCAATTGAGTCATGTAGGACAACGAAATCAATTCGAGAACCAAGTCGTTACTCTGCTTTACCGTTAAACCAGTTTGCTTTCGCACAGGTAGTCGCAAAAGTACATCGAGGTATTCACAGATGATCGGCTCGGTGATTATCATTGCTACCCGCTTTTGTAGTACTGCAAGCAATAGGCGATATGCAGGACTGGATGCATGTCGACATGCACCCGCAACCAAGACATTGGTGTCGAGTACAATCGGCGGGCAAACGATTCTCACCACAGATGCACTTCTCGGCTAAAAAAACCCGTGATACCGTATTGTGCTACAAGCGAAGATCCTTGTCAAGCATTCTATTATGATTTCGATCAGACCATTCCCAACGACCTGTCGTGCCTTCGTTCGGCCAGCATCTTATCAAACGCTTCTTCGATTTTCCTTGCAAAAGCTCGGCCATCGTAGAGATCGCTGGTCGCTAACTGGCTTTCGAGTTTTTGCCGAACAGCAGTTATTCTATCGGGCTGAGTCGCCAAGCTAACCGCCAGCGATTCGTACTCGGCTAGACTATTCGTAATCAATTCGGAAAGCCCAATTGCCCGTAATAAACTCCCGGCGACTCGCGAGGCGAAGGTCGTTCCTGACAGAGTAACTAGCGGTAATCCCATTCGCAATGCATCGCTAGCTGTCGAATGCTGGTTGTATGGATACGTATCGAGAAAAATATCGGCGCATCGATGTCGAGCCAAGTGTTCGGGCATCGAAACGGCTTCTGCAAAAATCAATCGCGAACGCGAAACGCCCATCGATTCTCCGCGGTGAATCAAATTCGCCGTGGCCGTTGGATTACCAGCTCGCAGCCAGAGCACGCTTTCCGGAACAGCTTGCAAAATCCGCATCCACGCTTGAAACATTTCTGGAGTCAATTTGTAGTTCGAATGGAACGCACAAAACACGAAGGCTTTCTCAGGTAGTCCATACGCTGTTCGACTCGTCGGAATCAAGCTGATCTCACGACGCGAATCGTTGACCATAAAGCAACCCGGAAGGTACATCAATCGCTCCATGAAAAATCGCTGCTGCTCCGGCGGGACCACATAGTCGTCGACCAAAGCGTAGTCGATAAATTCCGCTCCCATCGTTCCAGGGAATCCAAGGTAGTTCACTTGAATCGGGGCTGGTCGCATGGCAAGCACTTTCGTTCGCGCCGATTGCGTGTGCCCTTGAAGATCGACTAGGATGTCGATTCCGTCCGCCGAGATTTGCTCGGCCAATTCGACGATCGAGGCTGATGCAACATTGCGAAAATAGTTGCAACCGATAACGATTCGCTGACGAATAGCGCTGCCGTCATCGTGTCCCGTCGAGTAAACATAAACTTCGAATCGCTCGCGATCATGCTCCTCGAACAGTTCGGCGATTAAAATACTCACCGGATGCTCACGAAAGTCTGCCGACATATAACCAACGCGAATTCGATGGTCTTTGTGGCGTAAGCTTCCAGCTTGCGGAATCGTACGATTGCGAAGCGCACTTTCACCGATCGCCGAAACAGGCGGAACGCACATTTGCTGCACCCAATTTTTCGAGCACCGCAATTGCTGCTCGGCGGTCGTTGGAATCGACAGTCCGAAAAACAGCATCGGATTGATTGCCTGCGCAGCGTTCGCCGAATGGCTTTTTTCCACAAGCTCTAAAACTCGTGTGCAGGCTTCGAACGACCCATCCCACTGGCAGCACTCTTGCTGTAAATGCACGAGCATCGAAAGCGATGCCGCAGCATCCGGCGATAGCTTCACTGCGATTTCAAAGGCATCGAGAGCTTCTTCGGGCCGCCCCGTGGCGACGTAGGCGTTGCCAAGATTGTGGTAGGCGTCGTACAACTCAGGCGAAAGTTTTATAGCTCGCTGGTACGCCTCGATTCCCAATCCGAATTCGCCCAGTTCGATATGAGCATTGCCGAGGTTCGTCAACGCCTCGACATATTCCGGCCGCAATTCAACGGCCTTTTTGAAAGCGAATTTCGCTTGCTCGACCTTGCCAAGCTCCATGAGGGTTTTGCCGTACCAATGATAAGTGTCGGGATGGGATAGCCCGCGCTGGATGGCCGTGCCGTAAGCATTTACGGCTAGTTCTGTTTGTTGTAAGCCTTGGTAAAGCATCCCAAGATTGTGATACGTCGCGGCCAAGTCAGGTCGAAGTTCGATGGACCGCAGGTAAGCTTGCTCCGCGCTTTCGAATTGCTGTTGATCTTGTAGTACTAACCCAAGATTGCAAAACGCTTCTGAGAAATCAGGACGAAGAGCGATGGCTTGGCGATAGGCCTGCTCGGCCTGCTGTGTATTTCCCATCGCCCGATAAACGTTTCCGAGATTATTACGGGCGTCGGCTTGCTGAGGGTTTAGCATCAAAACATGTCGATAGAATTCGATAGCATTCGCAAGATCACCTGAATGCTGGCATTGGATAGCGGCACTTAAAAGCTCCTCTTCGGATGGCATCGCATTCCTATTCTGGACGAATCGCCAATGGTCTTGGAGATTCTCGACGTTGGAAGACCTCCCACATCAGAGTGTAGGCTTTTTCGATGTTGGTTGCGAAATGCCGCCCGTCGTATAGCGAATGATCGACGAGATTCCTTGCCAACCGACGCCGCATTCCCAACAGTCTGTCGCGCTCGTTCGCCAATTGCGTTGCCAGCTTCTCGTAGTCGTCAACACTGTACGTTATCAGTTCTGGTAGACCGACTGCGTGAAGGAGACTCCCTGCAACACGCGAGGCAAATGACTCCCCAGCGAGTGTTACCAAGGGCACACCCATCCTAATCGCATCGCCAGCCGTCGAATGTTGATTGTAAGGAAACGTATCCAAATAGAGATCGGCAAGCCGATGTCGTGCCAAATGTTTTGGCATCGAAGCCGACTGAGAAAAAATTAACCGCTGTTTTGCCAACCCTCGACCGATCGCATATTCCGAAAGATTGCGAATAGTGGTCGGATTGCTTTGACGCAGCCAAAGCACGCTGTTTGGCGTCGCTTCTAATAGTCTCAACCAAACATCGAACATCTTCGGCGTAATCTTGACCGCCGAGCTGAACGCGCAAAAGACAAATCCATTTTCTGGCAAGCCTTCATCCATTCGAGTTGGTGTCGTCGCGTCGATTTCGCGCAATCGATCGTTGACCATAAAGCAGTCTGGAAGATGGACAATTTGCTCGGCGTAAAAAGATTGTCGATCGGCGGGGACGACGAACGCGTCGGCGATAATATAGTCGATAAACTGGGCCCCCATCGTTCCAGCATATCCGAGATAGTTGACCTGAATCGAGGCCGCACGCTGAGCCATGATTTCGGTACGAGCACCTCGCGTGTAGCCTTGCAAGTCGACCAGGATAGCGATCCCCTTGTCGGCGATCATTTTTGCGGCATCTTCGAAGCCTTCTCGATCGACGTAGATGAGTTGATCGAAGCCTTTTTCGAAGCGTTGGCTGAGCGCACTTTGGTCGGACGGCTTGGTCGCGAATCCGAAAACTTCAAATTGACCTCGATCATGGGCTTCGATAAGTTCAGCGATCAAGTATCCGACGGGATGTGTCCCAAAATCGCCCGAAAGATAACCGAGTCGAATTTTTGCGTGTGGGCTTTTCGGAATCGCAGCGATTTTTGCATCCGAGTTTTTAGTTCGATCGAGTCGACTTACCCAAGCTCGAGCGCAAGCGAACTGCTGCTCCGATGTCGTGACGCAAGGTAAAGCGAGAGCTGTCAGCGGAGTGACTAGGTCGTCAATTGACTGCTTTTCAGGATACTCGATTCGAGTCATAACTTCGCTTGTTAACGCGTCCAACTCCTTCCAATCGCAGATATGTTGCAACTGATGAAGTAAGGCACCAGCACCATATCCCTTTCCAAGGGCGTAGGCATTGCGAAAAGCTTGAATGGCTTCGTCAACCCGCTGCAACTCCTGAAACGCAACACCGAGATTCAGGTGCGATTCAGCATGATCAGGACAAAGTGAGATCGATTTTCTAAAGGCATCGATGGCGGCTTCGGCGCTTCCCATCAGGCTGAGCGAAATACCGAGATTGAAATAAGCATTGGCAAACGAGGGATCGAGTGAAATTGCATCTCGATAGGCATTGACCGCTAGCGCAAATTTTCCTTGGGCCTTGTAGACGTTGCCGAGATTGTTCAACGACTCGATATGATTGGGTTGAATCGCCAGCACCGACTGGTACGATCGGGCGGCGGCATCCCATTGTTGGTTCTCTTGTTGCGCAATGCCCAAGTTATATTGAAATTCAACTAACTCGGGTTTCAATGAGCACGCGGTTTGAAACATGAGCACGGCTTCAACTACGGAACCACATTGCAAACAGACTTTGCCGAGGTTGTTGTATGCCTCGGCAAAGGTCGGGCGCAATCGAATCGCATTCCAGTAGGCTTCTTTGGCTTTGTCAAGCTCCTCTAAAACGCAATACGAGTAGGCAAGATTGTAGTTGGCGTCCGCATTATCAGGGGTTAGCAGCAGACTCTGCGAATACGCATCGCGAGCCGACTGGTGATCTCCTGCCATGTTGAAGGCGATTCCTAATTCGTAAAATGCCTGCGCATTTTCAGAGTCGTGTTGAATCGCTTGCTGGAGACCAAGGATGGTTGCATTGAGTTGTTCCCTTTCCGATGACATCAATTACGATTCTCCTGCAATGCTTAGCGATTTCGGAGATTCTCCGCGTTGATGCAGTTCCCACATGGCTCGAAATGCCTTTTCAACATTTTTAGCAAAGACCGATCCATCGAAGAGCGGACTTCCAACGAGGTTTGCTTCGAGCTTACTTCGGATCGCCGAGAGCATCGGCGGTTGGCTAGCCAACTGTATGGCTAATCGCTCATATTCTTCCGCGGTTCGGGTCACCAGTTCCGGCATTCCGACGGCTTGCAAAAGACTGCTGGCGACTCGCGACGGAAACGTCTGCCCTTCGATTGTTATCAAAGGAACGCCCATGCGAATCGCATCGCTGGCCGTCGAATGCTGGTTATAAGGGAAGGTATCCAGATAGAGATCGGCAAGACGATGTCTGGCCAAATGCTTCGGCATCGAAACATTCGGAGCAAAGATCAATCGCTCTCGATCGATTCCTCGATCCATTGCATATTTGCCAAGGTTATCGATCGCCAACGGATTGGTGATTCTCAACCAAAGGACACTTTTCGGAATAGCATTGAGCAAGCGTAGCCAACAATCGAAAATCGTCGGAGTAATTTTGAAGCTCGAACTAAAGGCGCAAAAAACGAACGCATTTTCGGGAATCCCCGCATCGCCTCTCGACATGGGCGTCACATCGATCTCGCGGAAATGGTCATTGACCATGAAGCATCCTGGCAGATGCACAATCTTTTCCGTGTAGTAGAGACGCTGATTCGCAGGCAAGACTTTTTCGTCTGCCAGGATATAGTCAACAAAGTCGGCCCCCATTGTCCCGGCATAGCCAAGATAATTGACTTGAATGGGAGCGGGTCGATAGGCAAGTATCTCTGTCTTTGCTTCGCGAGTATGCCCCTGCAAATCGATCAGGATGTCGACTTGATCCTTCGCAATTTGCATTGCCGCTTCAGCGGCCGATATTTGATCCAATTGAACGAATCGATCGAAAGCCTTAGCAATGCGTTGACAGATGGCACTTCCATCCGGTTCAACTAATGAATAGCCGATGACTTCGAATTGTGTACGGTCATGCGATTCGATAAGTTCAGGGATGAGATAACCAACCGGATGCATTCGATAATCGCCGGAAAGATAACCGAGGACGATTTTAGAACGAGACGGTCGATCGGTCGCGAGCCCTTCGCCGGTACGACGATCGATCGACTTCATTAAGTTTTGGATGCACGATTTCGCACAGCGTTGCTGTTGCTCGGCGGTAGTTTCGATCGGCAATGCCAGAAAAGAAAGCGGATAGATAAAATTATTTTCCGGATTGCGATCTGGAAAATCGATGCATTCGATCGTCGACCGTGCAAGCAACTCGATTTCCTTCCAATCGCAAATGCTTTGAAGGGCATGGAGTAGTGCCGAGTTCCCATAGCCTGGTCGCAATTGATGGGCGCGGCGAAGTGACTCGATTGCTGCTTCGGTCTGCTTTAGATCTTGTTGGGTGATCGCTAAGTAAAAATGCGTTTCGGGGTGATCGGGACGCAGGGCTAGCGCACGTTCGTACGCATCAATGGCCGACGTCGTCTGACCTAACGCGTTCAATGAAATGGCTAGATTAAAGTAAGCGTCAGGATTCTCAGGGAATATTTCGATGGCTTGCGAATAGGCGAGAACGGCACGCTGATTATCGCCTTGCTTTTTCAAGACATTGCCGAGGTTGTTATAGGCGATGGCCAGGTCTGGCCAATGCTGAATCGCGTTCTCATACGATCTTTTGGCCTCCTCCAGATGCCCGAGTTGCTCCTGGAGGATGCCGAGATTGAAATGACATTCTGCCGACGCGGGGTTCAGCAGTAACGCCTGTTGATACACCCGCATCGACTCATCAAATCGATGACTCTCTTGCAGCAACAAGCCGAGATTCCCGTATGCCTCCGCAAAATCGCTTCGGCACGCGATCGCTCGACGATAAGTCGCTTCTGCGGTATCGAATTTTCCTAATGATCGATAGATATTCCCAAGATTGTTCAACGCCTCGGCGCAATTCGGATTGCTTTCTAATAATTGACGATAGAGCTGCTCGGCTTCACCCAGCTCGCCCGCTTGATGTTTCTCACAAGCATTCTTAAATAACGATTGTTCGTAATTCGTCAATTACATCTCCCTCGCCACAACGATCGACTTCGGGGACTCGCCGCGTTGATGGATTACCCACATCGACCGAAAAGCCTGCTCGAGAGTTTTTGCAAATGCCCGCCCGTCAAATAGCCGATGGTTTTTTAGGTTTTCGGTAAGTCGGCTCCGCAAGGAAGAAAGTAGCGTCGCATCGTTGGCCAATCGCTTCGCAACCGTTTCATACTCTGCGATGCTATAGGTCATGAGTTCCGGTAGCCCGATCGCTTTCAATAAACTCCCGGCCACTCGCGAAGCCAACGTCTCGCCCACCAAAGTTAGCAGCGGAACTCCCATCCGCAAAGCATCGCTCGCCGTCGAATGCTGGTTGTACGGAAAGGTATCGAGAAACAGATCGGCTAGTCGGTGTCGCGCCAAATGTTCTGGCATCGACACTTTCGGAGCAAATACAAGTCGATCTTCGGACACGCCCGACTCTTTCGCAAATCGTCGCAAATTGTCGATCGAAGCCGGGTCTTCCGCCCGAAGCCACAGGACGCTGCCGGGCGTCGCCTTCAAAAGTTTCATCCAAACGCGAAATATTGTTGGCGTTATTTTGAAACTCGAGCTGAAGCCACAAAATACCAAACCTTGCTCGGGCAATCCGGCTTCGCCACGCGACGGCGTTTGCAACGCGATCTTCCGGAAGCGATCATTGACCATGAAGCAACCTGGAAGCTGCACTCGCTTCTCCGAATAGAACGGCTGATGCGATTCCGGAGCGACGAACTCGTCGACAAGAATATAATCGATGCATCGATTCCCCATTGTACAAGGATAGCCGAGATAGTTTATTTGTATCGGAGCAGGACGCCGCATCAAAATCTCAGTTCGTGCTCCGTGGGTATATCCCTGCAAGTCGACAAGGATATCGATATGATCGTTGGCGATTCGATGCGCCGACTCGTCGTCGCTCATATTGTCGAGCTGACAAAAATGGTCGAACGCATTTTGAATTCGGAGGGCAAGTTCGCTTCCATCAGATCGATTCGAAGCATAGCCAAAAACCTCGAACTGTGTTCGATCGTGCGATTCGATCAGATCACCGATTAGGTAACCGACCGGATGCATCCCGAAATCTCCGGAAAGGTAGCCGATGCGAAGCTTGGTTGGTTCCGATGGATTTGGAATGCTCGACCGCGAGCGACGATCGATGCTCGAAGCGATCTTAAATCGACTTGCCCAAATCTGAGCACAGCTCAACAGGCGACTCGGCGATAATGGTGTCGGCAATGTCAACCAGTTAAGCGGAGGAATCCAAGCCAGCGATTCCAACGAAACATTACTTTCGAGTTGATCGGATATTTGACGAGACAGTTCTTCCAGACGATCCCAATCAAATAGCTCTTGGCGGATTCGCACCAACGAAACGGAAGCTGCGATACAACTTGGGTCAAGATGAAGCAATTGCAAAAACACTTCGGCAGCTTTTTGCTTGTCGCCTTGTGCATCGAGCAACTGTCCCAAATTGTACATTGCTTCGGAATAACCGGGGCGACCGATCAAGGCCAATTCATAGCTGCGTCGAGCATCATTCAAGTCACCCAAATCTCGATAGAGGTTGCCCAAGTTATTATGAGCTTCGGCAAATTTCGGTCGCAATTCGATCGCATGTCGAAACGCCTCGATTGCTTTATCATTCGAACCCTGTTGCTGGAAAAGGAGCCCGAGATTGTAATGGGCTTCGGCCATCTTGGGTTGCAAAGCCATCGCTCGTTGATACGACGCGATCGCCACGTCGTATTGGCCAAGTTCGTGCAACGTCAATCCAAGATTGCAGTGTGATTCTGCAAAAGTATCGCGTCGGCGAATTGCCTCGCGATACGCTTGTTCGGCTTCCGACGATCGACCAGTTGCCCGCAATGCGCTGCCGAGATTGTTGTAGGCTTCTACAAAATCTCGGTTGATCGATAAAGAACGCCGGTACGAATCGATGGCCGCTATTGGATCGCCTCGATCGCTTTGGATAATTCCAAGAAGATACCAAGCGAGAAAATGATTCACATCTTGGTTCAAGACTTCTCGATAATGCCTTTCAGCTTCGTCCAGTTTTCCGGCTTGATGCAATTGGATCGCGGTATTCAATTTTTGCTCAGTCCGACTACTCGATGGATCGGAAGCATTGGTGACCTTCGCTGCTGACGAAGCATTGCTCGAATAGCGATCCCACATGCGACAATATTCATGCTCAATTCGACGTGCGAAAATTTGGCCATTGTAGAGCGGATTGCTCTTTAGATTGTGTGCCAGCTTATCTCGAACCGCCGCCAACGCGACTGGATCACAAGCGAGTCGCATCGCAATTTGTTCGTACATTTTCAGATCGGAGGCAATCAGCTCTTTCATACCGACGGCGCGAAGCAAACTTCCGGCGACGCGAGAAATGAAGGATGGCCCGGCAAGCGTCACCATCGGCACACCCATCCTCAACGCATCGCTGGCTGTCGTATGGGCGTTCACCGGAAACGTATCTAGGAAAAGATCGATCCACCGATGCCGAGCTAAGTGTTCCGGGTGCGGTTGCTTGGCGACGAAGACGAGCCGATCGCGAGAAACGCCACGTACTTCCGCTTCCCGCTTCAAATTGTTCTTAGCCACCGGATCGATATCGAGCAACCAGAGCACGCTCCCTGGGACACTTTGTAGCAACTTCATCCAAACATCAAATACGTCGCTCGTGATCTTGTAGAGATTATTGAACGAGCAAAAGACAAAGCCGTCGTCTGGCAATCCGCATTCGCTGCGCGTCGGGGTGTGTGAAGCGACAGGCAATCGACTATCGTTGACTTGATAGCAACTTGGAAGATGAACAAGTTGCTCTGTGTAAAAAGGTTGGTCTTCAGCCGGTGCGATAAAGTCGTCGACCAAAATGTAATCGACGAATTCAGCCCCCATCGTTCCTGGATAGCCAAGGAAATTGACTTGTATCGGTGCCGGGCGAAAGGTAAGAATCTCCGTTCGGCTTTGATGCGTGTAGCCTTTGAGATCGATCAGAATATCGATTTCATCTGCGGCAATCAAATCGGCTGTTTCAACGAACGATTGACGAGCAACGTCTCGAAAGAAATCAAACGAGGCTGTGATACGCTGTCGCGATGGGCTGCCATCGTCAGGGCCATACGAATAACCATAGACTTCGAACTGCTGTCGATCGTGAGCTTGGATCATCTCTGCGATCAATGAAGTGGTTGCATGCGAATGAAAATCGGCAGAAAGATAGCCGATGCGAAGTCTGTTGTGCGGAGATCGCAATTTCGAGGCGTAGCGATTGGCATGGGCTAGATAGGACGATGAAAATCGAGCGGACACCCATTGTCGAGTACATCGCCATTGCTGCTTGGCGGTCGTTGGACGCGGAAGACAAATAAAATGGAAAGGCGTTACAAGCTGCGCGGCACTCTTTGGCGTGTCGTTCTCGACGGACTCAATGATGCTGTTCGTTAGCTCTTTGACGTTTTCCCAATTGGCCAAACTCTGTTGCAAGGCTACCAAGGCGGTCGTGACGACGGTGAAGCCAGGTTCGATTCTTAGCGATTGCCGGTATGCTTCGAGCGCTTCATGCAATTGCCCAAGTTCTTGAAAGGTATTTCCTAAGTTGAAGTACGTTTCAGCCGAATCGGGCTTCAACTGCAAAACAGTCTGGTAGGCTGCGACCGCTGCCGAAAGCTGCCGTGTTTCTTTATAGACGTTGCCAAGATTGTTTTGCGGATCGACGTAATCAGGCCGGATCTTGATGGCGTTTTGGTAGGCTGCGATTGAAGCGTCGAACTGCCCGAGGTCGCCATAGGCATTGCCGAGGTAATGATGGTACTCGGCAACATCGGGCTGGATGCGAATCGCGGATTGATACTCGACAATCGCTTGGCTGACTTCCCCACGCTCATGCAACGCGATACCCAAATTGACACGAAGCATGGCCGAGTTTGGTTGAATTTGCAGAGATTGTCGGTACGACGCGATGGCCTGCTCCTGTTTGCCCTGGGCCCTCCAAACATTGCCGAGCTCATTCAAGGCCTCGGCGTAGTCCGGTTTCAACGACAACGCTTGAAGAAAGCTGCCGATCGCCGCATCGAGCTTGCCGATACGCACTCGCAACAGTCCGCAATCAAAATGAAACTTTGCATTTTGAGGATCGCTCACAACCGCCCGCTCGATCCACTGCACAGCTTCAGCATCGTTTCCTAGTTGTGAATTCAGTACAGCCAGCCCATGAAGTGCCGCCGGTTCGTTGGGTCGGGACCCGAGAATGCGACGATAAATCTGGCTCGCTTGCTCGAACTGGCCAGCTAAGTGGAATTGCGTGGCTCGCCGAAGAAGCTCCGATTCGTTACTCATGCTTTTTCGAAAACTTCCCACATCGTTTGATAAGCTACTTCTATTGTTCTAGCAAAAACTCGACCGTCAAAAAGAGAAGTAGCCTCAATGTTTTTAGATAGTCTCATTTGCAGTTCTCGAAGTTTATCGCGATCCTGCGCAAGTTGCAAAGCGATCGCTTCATACGTTTCGAGGGTAGTTGCAATTAGCTCAGGCAATTCAAGGGCCGTGAGAAGACTGCTCGCCACTCGCGAAACGAAAGTATCGCCTTGTAACGTCAACAAGGGTAGCCCCATTCTCAATGCATCACTGCCCGACGTATGGGCGTTGACGGGGTAGCAATCGAGAAAGAGATCGGCCACGCGATGGCGTGCAAGATGCCCAAGATGATCCAGCTTGGGTGCGAAAACGATTCTTGATGCCGAGACCCCGCGCTCTTCCGCCTCGCGACCTAAATGAACAGCCGCAAATCGATTGGCCTCTAACAGCCAAAGACAACTCTCGGGAGTCTTTTGAAGCAGCCGCATCCAAACATCGAATATCTTCGGCGTTATTTTATAGCTGTTGTTGAACGAGCAAAACACAAAACCCGTTTCAGGCAAATTGCAGTCCGCTCTCGAAGGTATTGGCAACTTCTCTGTCGTCAATCGTGAGTTTACCTGATAGCAGCCAGGCAAATAGACAAGCTGCTCTGAGAAACACGATTGTTGGTGGCGTGGAACAACGATTTCATCGACGATGGCATAGTCGATGAAATCTGCTCCCATCGTTCCAGGATAGCCGAGGTAACTTACCTGGATCGTGGCTGGTCGATAGGCAAGTATTTCCGGGCGTGAATATCGAGTATACCCCTTCATGTCGACTAAAATATCGATTCGATCGGCAGCAATTTTCGAGGCGGCGTCGTCAAAAGAGTGCGACTGCAGATCATAGAATTTGTCGAATGCTCGCGTCAATCTCTCGCGCATCGGGTCTGGCTCCGATGGCCCTATCGAATACCCGATGACCTCGAATCGCTCACGGTCGTGTGCTTCGAAGAGCTCGACGGAAAGGTAGGCTGTCGGGTGGTCATAAAAGTCGGCTGATAGATAGCCAACTCGTATTTTCTTACCCGAACCGCTCGATCGCTCGGTGTTCACTTTCGCTCGTGGCGTAAGCTTCCCGCTTGCGTCTTCTCTGTCGCAAGCTGGAAGCTTACGCCATTTGTGGATCGAGCCATACTTCGCTTTTGACCACGCCCGTGAACACTGAATTTGTTGTTGCGCAGTGGTGGCGATGGGCAAGCAAAGGAAAGAAAAAGGAGAGATTGTCATTCCGGACTCGGCGTATCGAGCATCGTCGACCATTGCAATCAACTGATGTGTTAATGCTTCAAGCCCATTCCAATCGCAAATATGCTGCTGCAAATAAACCTGCAAACTCTCGGCAATTCCTGGTCGCAATCGGTTGGCTTGTCGATAGGCTTCGATGGCCTTTTCCCATTCGAATACTTCCGTCAGTGTGTTACCTAGATTTTTAAAAGCGTCGGCATAATTCGGCGACAGACGCAAAGCGCTCTGGAACGCAAGAATGGCTTCGCCATAGCGTCGGCATTCCATCAAAGCCACACCGAGATTATTATACACTTCGACCGCGTCCGGACTCACTGCGAGCGATGTTTGATACGACTCAATCGCCGCAACATATAATCCTTGTGAGCCCAGCACAACACCGAGATTAAAGTGGGCGATCGCAAAGTCTGGGTTTATCGAAATTGCCTTGCGATAGCAAGCGATCGCCGCCTCGAACTGTCCTTGCTTCTGACGAACATTTCCTAAATTGTTGTGGGCGTCGGCAAAGCCAGGGTGGATCGCTATCGCTCGAAGAAGCGACGCAACGGCTTGATCGAGTAAATTGTGTTCGGTCAGAATCAAACCGAGATTGCTATGAAACGCGACTTCGTTAGGAGCGAGCCGGATAGCTTGTTCGATCATCCGAACAGAGTCCTGAAAGTTCCCTTGCTGCGAGGCCAGCACCCCCATCAAATGGAGCGTTCTGGCATGGTTCGGATCAGCTTCGAGGATCCGTCGGTAGAGCGAATCCGCCGCATCGAAGTGTCCTACTTGATGATGTTCTATGGCTTGCTGCAATAGATCTTCAACATTCGACATATTCAATCCAAATTCATTCGTGGCGCAAGTTTCCAGCTTGCGTCTTCTTGGTCGCATACTGGAAGCTTACGCCACTACTTGGTCGAACGATCCTTAGCGGACATTGAGGTCAGCGGGATGCAGGGCCCATACGACAGGACGCCCTTTAGTCAGTGGGGACGTTGCTCGGACGATCGTTCGCAACACGCTAATTTTGAATCCCGACCCCTGCAACATATCGATTGCTTCCTTCGATAAAACGCGCATCAAAATCTCGTCTTCGTCGCTCTCGCCGAGCAATTGAAAGAGGTCGAGACCCGTCGATGGTTCCGGTCGATGGATGACTTTATATTTTTCGAGTTTGGCTTTCTTGGCAATCGCGTCCAACGCATCGTCTAAGCCACCCAAGTTGTCGATCAAACCGTTCGATTTGGCTTGCGTTCCCGACCATACGCGACCACCAGCTAAAGGCTCGACCTGCTCGACCGTCATGCCCCTCGATTTGCTCACCAATCGTAGGAAGCGTTGATACACATCGTCAATCGTTTCCTGCAGGACGGACTCGTCAACTTCGGACCAAGGCTTTTCGAGTGAGAAAACGGCTGCTGAATTATCCAAGGCGATCGTTTCCATGTGGACACCGATGCGACGCATCAGTGAACCAAAACTTAGCTTGAGCGAAAAAACACCGATCGAGCCAGTCACCGTTCCTCGCTCGGCGTAGACAGGAACTCCGAAACAGCTTACCCAATAGCCACCCGATGCGGCCAACTCGCCCATCGAAACTATCGTCGGTTTCTTGTCGGCGAGCTTTTTTAATGCTTGTCGAATCGATTCACTGGCTGTGGCGCTTCCACCTGGCGAGTTGATGCGGACGACGACTGCTTGTACTTTTTCATCTTCAATCAACGACTCGATGCTCTTAACTATCGGGCCATCGACGATCGCTCCCGGCGATTCTTCCTTGCCATCCTGTATAACGCCGCTCAAGTGCAGCACGGCGATCGACGGATCCTTGACGCGAGCAGTATTTTTCTTCGGCCCGGCCATGATCGTACTCATGACTTCGAAGAACGACATGTCCTTCTCGGTTTTTTTGGTAGGTTCGATCCATTCGGTGGGTTTGTCGATCATCCGATCAATGGTCTCTTTCATCGATCCATAAGGCGCCAATCGATCGACAAGCCCTCGGGTCACGGCTTCTTGCGGGAGCAAAAATCGCTTCTTTTGAATTTCTCGCACGTCGGCCACGGTAAGCCCTCGACCTTTGGCGAGCATCGAGACGCGTGCATCGTTGATCGACGATAACATGTCGAGATAATGACTTCTCAAATGTTCGCTCATCTGAGCATTCATAAACGGCTCGACCGCTCCTTTAAAATCGCCAGCGCGAACGACAGATGCTTTGATCCCGAGCAGATCCATCGCTTCTCGATAAAAAACAGACTGCATCGATGCAGACGGAAAATCGACTCCACCGAAATCCGCCATCAGAATTTCATCGCAAGTCGCGGCGATCAGAAGCTGTTCATTGCTCGCATTTTCCAGCCATGCTATCAATCGTTTTCCCGAAGCTTTGAGCTTGGCAAGGCGTCGCGTTGCTTCTTCCAATTGAGCTGGATTCATTGCAAAGCTTGGATCCGAGATATCGAAGACAACCCAACTCAGGGAATCGTTTTTGGCTAAATCGTCGATGAATTCGCAAAACTTGTAGAATGATTTCTGTTTGGTCGGCACGCTACCGAGCAGCAATGTGGTCGGATCGATCGATAGAGCTTCATTAAAGTCGACGTAACTACCGGAAAGTCGTACGAGCTTAACTTTCGTTTTTGTCGTGGCACTTTCTTTAGTTGTCGCGTCGACTGACTCGGACTGCGAGTTCTTTTTCTTGACTTCGGCGGCTAGTCGATCGCGACGTGCCTTGGCGGTTTCGCTTTCTTCGGCGGCAGGCTTTGCCGATGGGGCTTCTTTGTCCTGGCTATAGCATGGCGGCAGGTTTAGCGACGTTCCAATAACGAGGCTTAGTATCCAAAATCGATGAACCATTGGTTTAACTTTCTCTTATGCTGCGATGCTGATCGAGTCTCGGAGAGACTCGCCTACGTGAAATTAGGAACATTCGTATCTGGTGCTCGCCTTAGAAACCACTAGCATAATTGAAAATGCGATCCGAGGGAAATATGGGGGGCTTAGGCAGTAATGATGGCATAAGGAAACGAACGAAGAACGATCTTGGTTGAGAAATCAATCTTTCCCCGGATAGTTAGAGAATCTAAGCTCCGGCGGAATTCAGGCTGTAATTGCTTGAGTTGTGCTTCGACGCGTACCGAATTTTTTCTTACCCAATTTAACCAGGCGGAATATTCGCTCAAGTACCTACATCCGACAACCGATACAGCAGGAATAAACGAACTTTTGAGTCGCTCTGATGAGCGGTCTCTAGTTGGTTGAACAGGACGCAGCCAACCTAATTTCGACAAAGGACAAAGGAACGCCATGGACGGCACCTCAGATCGCAGAAATAAACCGAGCGAATCCAATGAGCGATTGCGCGCTACAGTCAAACGTACCGATGCTTCGCACTCTCGAAGCAACGTACCCGTCCTCTTCCGGCTTAAGAATTTGCAGCGGTCTAATGCCGGTATCGATGCGACAGAAAACGATGCCACTATTTCGCCCGCCCATGAAAACGGTTTAGCCACGCCTGCGTTAGCCAACAGCAACGTAGCTTCCAATACGTCGGTACGTTCGGATAGTCCGAATTCCGTACCCGCTCCAAAAACGTCGACGGATCCGTCGACATCGCAAACCAAGCGCAGCTTACCCACCGGTTATATCTTGCTGCTCGTCGCCGTCATTGCAGCCTATTCTGTTGGTCGGACTAGCAATAACGCGAATCAAGTCGGCACCAATAATCCGCTCGCTGAGCTAACAGCAAACACCACGGAAACGCCTTCGACTCCGTCCGTCGTCAGCATCGAACTGATCGCACCGCTAGCACCACCTGCGTTGCCACAGATGGCGATGGGTGATGACGCAGATAGGCTATTAAATGTCGAAGCATCGCCCGAATTTGAATTCGATTCAACGGAAATTGCCACGACGAGTAAGAAGTCGACTGCTCCACAAGTCATCATGTTTGATTCCTTTGATAGCGAGACCGAGCCGCAATCCAACGGACTAGACGTTCCGACAATGTTGATATCTTCCAAACCAGATAGAAAAGCGGGTACGGCTAAAGCGAAAACCGCAAATCTCGGTGTCGAGTCAATCGATTCCAATTCAGCCATTGTTTTTGGCGGATCGCCTTCACCCGACGATTCGGAAACGCTGACATTCTCTAGTGACAATACATTTGAGAATTCGCCGACGGACAATCAAGAATTGTCGACCGATCGTTCCGCCGCAAATGTTTCCAACAACAAGCAAGCCGGCGTCGTTTCAACCTCGACACCTAATCTGGATACCGCCCAACTTCTTCAGATCGGTGCTAAGTATCAGGAGATGCGGAACAACTATCAAAGCCAGATGGAAGCGCTGGCACGCGCCCGACAAGCTCCATCGAATCAGGTCGAGTCAACGCCGTCATCGGCACCCAATATGCAATATGCTTCTACGCAGTCGATGCATTCGACTTCACCCAATATCGCTTCGCCGACGCAAGGATATGGTGCTCAACAAACGTATGCTGGGTACGGCGTTAATCCTGCGGAGGTCGCATACGGCAGCGGGCAACCAAATCCAGCTACCTTACCTAACCAATCCAACAGCAATGGCTACGTCCCCATCGGAGCCCAACTTTCTTATCCCCCAAGCGTTCAACCGATGGCACCTGCTCCGACGGCAACCACTTATCAACCCGCGCCGAGCTATCAGCCTGTACCGCCACAACAATCTTATCAACCTGCACCGCCACAACAGTCCTATCAGTCTGCACCAGGTCAACAGCCGTATCAGCCGATTATGACGGGGCCGAATGGCCATCCGTCGCAAGCAAGTAATGCCAATATGACGCAACCTAGCCCGGCTCCGCAAAGTCAAAATTTTTCAAAGCCCTACTAATCTCACTGAGTCAATGTTTGAGGATCGTGCAACATGAGCCAAATTGATAAAGCGTTTTTGAGCGCCTACGCCAAGAAACGTCCAAGTGCGCCTTCCCAAATCGAGACGCGTTCCCTCGTCGACCCTTCCGGCGAACGAGTTCTGAAGATTCACATCGCGACGCCCCCGACTGCCTCGATACAGCCGCACATTGCCGTAGCCCCGACTGCACCATTTAACGCACCATCTGCTGCCCCCAAGGCCACTATTCCAAACTCGCCCCGTTCACATGCTCGCTCGGTTGCCATTCCCAGTATCCCTGCCGCTCAACCATCTGCGGCTGGACCACCCGCCCTTCAATCAAAGCCCGCCGCTCAATCAAAGCCCGTCGCTCAATCAAAGCCCGTCGCTCCAACTCAACCGACAGAACCAGCACCGCGCAAGACGTTGACGAGCTATTTGCAGCAAGCTCGACAAATGGATGCGGCACCTCCGCAACCGATTCAATCTTCGCCTGCGCAACAGAAATTTACGCCGAACGTTCCTTCAAAGAATCTTCCGTCATCCAACTCGGTGGCTACTAACCATCACGTACGAGTCGATACAGCTCATCACTTTAATCCTCCAGTATCTCGCCCGGAATCGGCAATTCCTTGGTCGTTCGGTACGGTGGAACGCAGTGTCAAAGCAACGGCCGACTCCACGTCGGTATCCGCTCGAACCACTAACGACCACAAGACTGCCATTCACTCGGATTTCGAAACGAAACTTGAGACTCAATCGTTATTCAACGTCGATGCCCCGCGTTCACAAGAATCGATTCGTTCTAGCGCACCGAATGCGTCAGCGGACACCATCCGACGACCTGCCGCCTCGGCTAAGAACTCGGATGCTGAAAGCCTTGCAAAGATCGCCGTGCCAATCCAGCCGGTATGGGAAGTCGACGAATTTTTATGGCCGAGTGCCGTTGCCAATTTACTCTCGACGCAAGCAGAATCTTTCAGCGAAATTGGACTGCATCTTCAACACGCTCAAAGCAAAGGCCTTAGGGTGCTTTCGATCACCAGCGGTGAGCGCGGAGTCGGACGTTCGACAACCGCAATGTGCCTAGCAAAGACTCTGTCCAAAATGGGTATGCGAATTGGCTTGCTCGACGGCGACTACGAATGCCCAAGCCTCGTCGATCAACTGAATCTCGAAGCTCAAGGCGGCTGGCAACAGTGCTTGCTGGAAAACTATCCACTCGATGAAATCGCGATTCATTCGATAAATGAAAGCGTCACGCTATTTCCGCTGACCGATACGATTGCGGCTTCACAAGTTGCGGCGCACACGCTTCGAATCAATAAACTAATCAAGCGGATTTCGAACGCTTTTGACATGGTCATCATTGACGCCAATCGCTTAACTCAGCGGCAAAGTCAACTGCTCGGAACTGGCGAAGAAGCCGTTCTCGATGCAGCGCTATTGATCGTCGATGCCGAACTGAGTTTGCGACAGCGAGTTGATGCGGCGATCGACATGGTTAAACAACAAGAAGTCCAATCGATTGGATTGGTTGAAAACTTTCATTCCTGATTGAGTATTTCGAACATGTACGAAGAACATTGGAAACTTTCGGAGCGACCGTTCGAAAATCGATTTTCGACGAACTTTTATTATCCATCGGAATCGCATCAAGCTGCGCTGCTCAAGCTGCGTTTCTCAATTGAAAACCGTCGCTCGGTGGCGATCGTTTGTGGAAATAGCGGCATGGGAAAGAGCATGATCGTACAGCAACTTCGAGGCCAGATGCCCGAAATCGTTGGCGCTGTCGTGCATGTTGCTTATCCGGCGCTTGCGCCCGACCAATTCGTTCATTATATCGCTAGCCAATTGGCTTCGGACGATGCAACTACTCCAACGCCTGCGTCATCGATGTCGGCATCGATTCAGTCGATTGAAAAATCGCTGGCCAGGACCGTTCAATCCGGGCGGCATACGGTATTCGTTATCGACGAAGCCGAGTGGCTTGAAGATCAAGGTACGCTCGATACTCTTCGATTGCTTTTGAACTTGTCGATCCAAGACACCTCTGGCGAAGCAGCCTTCACTGTTCTGTTGAGCGGGCAGCCGTCGCTGATTGCTCAGTTAGAACGGCATCCGGCTCTCGACCAACGGGTCGCGGTTCGCTGTATGTTGAATCGCTTCTTGATCGATGAAACAAATTCTTATATTGGCCATCGATTGCGTTCGGCCCACGGAAGCATCGAAGCGATATTTCAGAGCGATGCGTTGGACGCGATTCACCATCTCTGCGAAGGAGTACCGCGACGTATTAACTCGCTTTGCGATCTAGCCTTGATGGTCGGCTACGCTCAGGAACAATCGACGATTAAGCTCGACTTGATCGAGAACGTCCATCGCGAACTTGCACCGATCGCTTAAATACCTTGGATATTCCATTCACGAAAGTCGCTCGGAAGCTACTTTAGTTGAAATGTTGCCATCACCGGGAAATGGTCGGAGGGCTCGCGTTGAGCAATTGGTTTGGTGTAGCGTTTTTCCCAATGATCGTCGACGGACTCGGTCCCTCGAACGACCGCTTCGGAAACGACTTCGATTTTTTGGAAGACCCAGTCTTTGACGTTCGGAGCATCTTCGATCATCGATCGACTGACGAGAATTCGATCGAACTGGCGATCAAGTACCAAGTGTGTACGACTCTTTTGGGGCGGCAGTTTGGTATTTAGATCGATCAAGTCATCGTCTTTCGACGGCGTGTCTCGACCTGTCAAGCTTTCGATTCCATCATCGTTGGCCATCAATATCCCAGCTTTGCTTTCCAAATTCACATCGCCCAGCATGACGACGTTTTCGCCAGCGGTAATGCGATCGCGAAGAAGGTAGTGAGCCAATTTCGCTTGCTTGATACGTTCGGCTGAAGCTTCCTCTCGAGCTCGCAAATGTAGATTGAGAAGCGTCACACCCTCTTCGTGACCATTGGCATCCCATTCGAATTTTGCCAATAAATGTTTTGACAGGCTATAGAAAATTTTGCTTTCAAACATTTTCGAATTCTGTTCGCGTCGCGAGTATTCGACACATCCATTCTGAAACAAGATCCCAACGTCTTGCTCGGTCGCTCCATCAAACCCGTCGACGTAGGCAATGCGATAGCTTATCTTGTGGTTGTCTTTGAGCGCCTTCGTCAATTCATGAAGCACGCCCTTGCCTTCGATTTCCTGAAGTGCAATGATCGACGGTTGCATTTTGGCGATCGATGCCGCGATGGTGTCGCGCTTCCATTTCCAGGCAGCTTCGTTGGGGGCGGCTTGTTCGTGAGCGATCTTGCTTTGATTGTCCGCCGGGTTGGCGTCGAAAAACCATTCCAAATTCCAAGTCGCAATCGAGAGCACTTCAGGTGCTTTGTCGGCAGGAAAATCCTGGGCGAGCGCTCTCGACGTTGCAGCAACTCCAATGGCTAGCGACAGAAAGAGGATCGCCCAATGAGGGCGCATCGTAAGTGCTGAGTTCATGACTATTCGCTTTCCGAAAATTTACGCGGCGTTGCAATGACACGATGAAAATGGAGTTGGACTTCGCGAGCGACGACGCGTCGAACGCCCTCTACCAAGCAGCTTGGCTCGTTCTGTTCCTGGCCTATTCTAATCACTTCGTCGAGTCTTGTGCCTGGCGAGACGGCAAAGGTTGATTGATGGATCGTCTGATTCCCAGCATCCAACTCGGGCACAATAAAGTGACATGTGGCTCCAAAGGTAAGCATTCTGGCGGCATACGCATCGTGGTAAGGACGCAGGCCAGGAAAGCTTGGCAAAAGTCCATGGTGCAAATTAATAATGCGACCACCGGCAAATTTCCAACAAGTATCCGGCGGGAGGATTCGCATATACCTAGCAAGTACCACATAGTCGATTTGGTATCGATCGAGCAAATCGCACATCAACCCATCATCGGCTGAACCATCATCTTGCCCGATGTACTCCCAGGGCACATCAAAATCGCGAGCTAGACTTTTGCATTTTTCGCGATTGCCGATCAATACAGTGGGCTCAGCGCAAATCTTTCCTTCTCGGATCGCCTCTAAAACAGCGCGTGGGGTCGCATCGAGCAAAGTTACACAAATCGCTAATTTTGGACGCGCCTGACGCTCTTCGGGACTCCAGACCCGAACTTCAAGCTGCTTGCGCTGTCCAATAACCGCCATCGCTTGTTTGATCGGCGCCAGTTCCGCTGCGTCGACATTGGCTCGGCACAGCATGGCGAAGACAGCCGCATCGTCATGATTGTACATCTGGATTTCCGCGATATTCGCACCGCGTCCGGTCAAATCATGAATGATTGGATCGGCTAAGCCAACATTGTCCGGGCCTACGGCCGTAACCACGATTTCCAATGAACACCTCTCCGTCATGCCGTTTATCAAAGGCTAGCCATCGTACCCAAGCTTTGGTAACCTGCTAGCTGGGATTATTTAACCGGTTCCTTGCAGTTATACTAATCCGCGAGAACTTCGAGGTTTTTGGCTTTTCCTATTTAACTTTTCAGTCCAACATTCCAAACGACTATGTCCACTCTTACCTACGATCCGCCGCTTAAAACGATTCAAGGCCGAAAACCGCTACGCGACGAAGTCCCGTCGGCCGATTGCCTTTGCGACTATTGTACCGCACGCTGCTGCCGTTACTTTGCGCTTCCCGTCGAAAGCCCCACCGAACACGGCGACTTCGATTTTATTCGCTGGTATTTGCTGCATGATCGGGCTTCGATGTTCGTTGAAGATGACACCTGGTATCTTCTTGTCCACACGGTTTGCAAACATCTTCAGTCAGACAATCGATGTGGAATCTATCAAACGCGACCGCAAATTTGCCGCGACTACACAACGAAGAATTGCGAGTTCGACGACGATGCGGTCTACGACATGTACTTCGAAACGCCCGAACAGGTTGCCGACTACATGGAAGCTCGATTTTTAACCACCGATCCTGCTTCCATCCGCAGCCCTGAACCCGCCATGCTTCCCATGCTGAACGGCTGACAGTTCGTCCAATACAGGAATGTCATGAGTAGTGATAAACTGATAGAGCCGCGAACCTTGAAAGGATTTCGCGACTGTCTTCCCGAGGTCATGATCCCTCGGGAGCAACTGATGGAAGCGGCTCGACGGGTCTATCGCCGCTTCGGCTTCGTTCCAATCGATACCCCCGCCCTCGAGTATGCGGAGATCCTTGTCGGCAAAGGATCAGAGGAAACCGATCGGCAGATGTATCGCTTCGAGCACGGCGGCAAGCAGATTGGAATGCGATTCGACTTGACCATTCCCTTGGCTCGATTCGTCGCCCAACATATTTCGCAGCTAGGTACACCGTTCAAGCGATACCATATTGCTCCGGTTTGGCGTGGCGAGAAACCGCAAGCGGGTCGATTTCGTGAATTTGTTCAATGTGACTTCGACACTATTGGCACCGAAAGCGTCGTTGCCGACATTGAAACCGCCATCGTGATTGCCGACTTGATGAAGGAAATCGGAATCGATCGCTTTCAACTTCGCATGAACAACCGACAGATCCTCAATGGGATGCTAGAAAAACTCTCGCTTCAAGATAAAAGCGTGGCTGTCTTGCGTGCCCTCGATAAGCTTGAAAAGCTGGGTGCTGAAACGGTACGAAAGGAACTTCAAGATCCCGGCGGACTTTCGGATAGCCAAATCGATGAGATACTTGCACTGGCAAATATTCAAGGGAACACTGCCGAAGTCTTAGATCAATTAACCGATAATCTTCGCGGCGTAGAACTCGGAATGCGGGGCGTCGAACGATTGCGATCCATCGCCGATGCCCTCAACAGTTACGGCATATCGGCTGACAGCTTTCGCATCGATGTTACCATCGCGCGCGGCCTCGATTACTACACGGGAGTTGTTTTTGAAACAACACTCTTAGACCTGCCACGCATTGGGAGCATCTGTAGCGGTGGACGTTATGACAATCTAGCAGGACTCTATACCAAGCAGCATTTGCCCGGTATCGGAGCATCGCTCGGTCTCGATCGCCTCATTGCAGCCCTCGACCTACTCGGAAAGCTCCCACAATCGCGTTCCTCTGCCCAGATTTTTGTTCCCTTTTTCGACGCCGATCGTTTGCACGACTACATGAGGTTGTGCCAAATCGTTCGCCAAGCTGGTTGGAATGTAGAGTTCTATCCCGAACCCAAGAAACTCGGGACGCAACTCAAATATGCTGATGAGCGAGGTTTTGCTCTCGCTTTGGTTGCTGGTTCCAACGAACTCAACGAAGGATCTTGCCAAGTCAAAAATCTTCGGCACAAAACTTCGACTACGGCTTCCTGGCGTGACAACCCGCAACCGTTAATTATGGCAATCACCGACTCGATGGCGATGATCACCGGCACTCGGATCGCTTAGCTTGAAATCACCCGCAAATCAATCCAATGAGGAGTCGAAGCATTGCCATTAGCCAGTCCCGATGATGAAAAAAAGTCGCTAAGTTTTGTGATTCGACAAGCTATCGAGTCCGATTTGTCGGCGATACAACAGTTGCTGCAACCGTTCGTTGAAGCTCGGAAATTACTCAAGCGTACCCGCACAGAAATCTTGACGCTCATGAGCAACGGCTTTGTCGCCGAGACTCCGGATTCCGATGGCAAAGCGATCGTCATCGGTTTTTCCGCCATCGAGATCTATTCCCGAAAGTTGTCGGAAATCCAGTGCTTGGCGGTCGCCGATGGCTATCAGGGGCATGGAATCGGCAGCGAACTCGTTCGTACTTGCGTTGAACGAGCTCGAGATCGCGGCGTTTTAGAAGTCATGGCGATCAGCGCGTCCGATTCGTTCCTTCGCAACCTAGGATTCGATTACTCGCTCCCCGATCAAAAGCGTGCCCTGTTCTACCAACTCAAGACTCGCGAGCAACTATTCACCGAAACCAACGACGAATGATTTTCGAATAATTCGTGTAATTAGTCGATCCAAATCTGCTTGGCCCGAGGCAGCCCGTTGAAATCGGTAGCTCCTACTGCGGCATACGCTCCCATCATCGGAACGACGAGCAGATCGCCAACTTCTAAATCAGGTACCGGATAGTCGATCGCAACGATATCTCCACCGTCGCAACTTGGACCAGCGATCATCGATTGTTTGACGGAAGTATTTTCGATTCGAAGAGGATAAAAATCGAACGTCGTTGCCGAAAAGTATTTGCCCGAGAACGATCCATATCGGCCGTCATCGATCGTGTACCAAGGCTTTCCATCTCGATGCTGCTTGCCGATGACCGTTGTAAGCAGCGAGACGGCCGGAGCGCAAAGAATGCGCCCCGGTTCCGCAATGATCGTTGGTGCACGATCAGCAACATGAAGATCACCAAAATGACGATCAAGGCTTGCGGCGACCGATCGACCATAGTCCTCGATCGATGGCGCTTTCTGGTCTCGATACACTACCGGGAAACCGCCTCCGATATCTAGTACCGACAAGTTGAATTCGTTCGCTTCGAGTGAATCCCACGCTTGTCTTGCTGAGCGTAACGCCACATCAAAGTCGGCCGGATCGATGGCTTGCGAGCCGACATGAAAGGTGATTCCTTCAATCGGAATTCCGAGTTTTCGAGCGCTGGCCGCCAACGCGAGAAGCGATTCTTGCGAGACACCAAAGCGCTCGGAGAACCGAACCGCGCCGGAACGGTCGTCGAGCTTGATTCGCAACAATAATCTTGCTTGTGGTGCCGCGATTGCCAGTTTTTCGAGTTCGGATTCGCAGTCGAATACAAACCACCTAAGACCATCGCGATAACAAGCTGCAATATCCGTCGGACTTTTGCAAGGATGCGAGTGTACGATCGATGGCAAAAAATTGCCGCTGCTGGCCTTCTCGATACACGCTTTCTCGTAAGAGGCCTTCGTCGGTCGAGGATCATTCTCCAAACCCGAGGTTTGGAAATCGTTCAAACCTAAATCGTGTAGCGCGGATTGAACGCGTTGCAATTCGGAATGCGAGGCTATGTCAAACGCACATCCGTCCATGGCGAGTGTCCTTAAAAGCTCGACATCACTGTTCGCTTTCGCCGCAAAATACCAATAGACCGACGGAATCGCGTTGCGGAGACGTCGCAACTGTTCGCGAACGATCGCTTTTGATCCGACCAGCAGCGGTGACCCATTTTGGCGGAGCAAGCTCGAAAGGCAGTCAGGATCCATATTCAACAACCAAGATTCTCGCAAAAGAGCTCGATCGAATCAGCCTCTAAATTGAAAAAAGCAATTCCATCGGGTGAACTCAATAGCTATAATCGAAGCACCTCAATGTTATCAAGCTCTTTACAAATGCATTCATCGAATTTATGACGACCCGACGCCGTGTCCGCGAAGTAGTCCTGCAAGTTCTCTACGAAGAAGACATCAATCCTGCTCGTAAAATTAGTAATTCTTCGCAGTTTCTTGAAACTCGCATGCGGAAGAATAAGCCACTGGTTGCATTTGGCGAGGAGCTTTTGTCGGGAGTTCGAAAAAATCGCAAGGACATCGATCAACTGATTGGGCAAAACGCCGCCAATTGGTCCGTCAAGCGGATGGCGACGATCGATCGAAACATCCTTCGCTTAGCAACTTTTGAGATGATTTGGGCGAATGTTCCCGGTCGCGTCATCATCAATGAAGCGATCGAGTTAGCCAAACGGTATGGACACCATAACTCGGGGCAATTCGTCAACGGAATCCTCGATCGAATCCTACGCGAATCGCTATTGCCTACAAGCGATGAGAGCAATACAGCGCCCGACGAAACTGTCGCGTCCAATTAGCTATCCTTCGGGGTCAGCCACCGAGCGAATGAGTTCACCCATGCGACTGTAGACTTGCAGCATGAGTTGCCATGTTTCTTTGCTGATGATTACATTCGAGGCCAGCTCTGGAATCTTGACGGTCTCGACGATCGTACCGAATTGACCATGAAAGAATTCGAGCAGTTCGGAGAGCTGCGCAGCTTGGCTGGGCGAAAGCCGTTCTGGGATCTTAGGTTCGGGAGCTCGATTGCAAAGCAAGTTTGCTGAATCCGGACTGCCGAACATATCGAAATCAGCGTCTTTGGCAGCCCCCGACGCGGTCGGCTCCGAAGTCCGTTCGTCATCGAGACGAGCTGAGATTTCATCGCGAGTTCCGAAAAGCAGAATACTTCGCCCTACCGTGATAACGTCCCCGAATCGAAGAATGCGAAGTTGGCTATCGACACCATTAACTCGAGTACCATTGGTGCTATCGAGATCGGTGAGCACAATATGGCGATTATCTTCCTGGATTTTGATATGAAATCGGCTAATTCGCTCGTCGTTGAGCTGGATAGCGTTTCCTTCCTCACGACCGATAGTGATCGGCAATTTTAAATCCAAGTACGACCGTCCGCGGTCAGCTCCTTGCATCACACGAAAATTAACCGTTGCCATGAAGCACTCGCACTCAAGATGGAAAATCCATTTCAGCTTATGATGCTATTGTGCGGTCGGACCGCTTCCAGAGCAACAGGGCATCGCCTAAAACCAAGCGTTACTTCGAATGCAAAAACTATAAATCACCAGCAAATCCGATGAATAACCGTCGGCCCTTCAAAGCAACGCGATTAGCGATTATCCGTAAATTCGCCGTCGAGCGTTAGCTCCGGTTTTTAAAGGCCCAGGCCTAGCAGCCACGGGGAGATTGGTGCCAGTTAAATAGCTGCGTTGCCCTTCTTAGGACCTCGACGGCGATTGCCATCTTAAAACGCATCTGCTAAGTTAGGGCCCGACGCACCCGTGGCGCAATTGGATAGCGCATCGGTCTTCGGAACCGAGGGTTAGAGGTTCGAATCCTCTCGGGTGTACTTCTTTTTACGGCCTCGAACGGGTTTTGAGCCTCGTTCTAGAAACAACTGGACAGCAGAATCTGCTGTTCAGTCTCTTAATTCACCTTCTTGGGTGGGGTCATGGCGCGTATCGCAGCAATCTGTGCCGACTGGTCTTTGTGGGTATACCGCATCGTTGTGGCAATGTCTTTGTGACGTGCCAGATTCATTACCACATTGGCCGGAGCATTGGTTTCCCAAGCCTTGGTCACGAATGTATGCCGTAGGGCATGGAAATCCGCAAACCTCCCATGCTCATCCTTGTAGGCGATTCCGGCAACTTTCAGATCGGCCTGAATCATGTCCGCCGTCTTGCGTTGCGACAGAAGCGGAAAGAGCGGTTCACCGGGAGCTAATGAAGCCAGTTGACCGTTAATTTCAGATATGAAATCAGGATGAAGATAAACCGTGTCCCGCTCCCGATGCTTACTATATGCCGCCTCAACAATCAAATGCGAAGGTTCCTGAAGAAAGAAAGAGCCAAGGTGAAGGCTACCAAGCTCGCCCTTCCGAAGGCCGGTACTTCGTGCCATTCGATAAAGGAACGCTCGTTCCTCACCAATCATCCCTTCAATCGCCTTCGGAGACATGCGGGCAGCGTACTCAAGCCTTGTGAATTCGTCGTCGGAAAGCGCTCGCCGTGGATGCCGTATATCAGTTTGAATATTTCGCATCGACAAGTGGATAAGCAAATCGGTTTCGATGCGTCCTTCGCGGTACATCCAGGCAGTCAGTTGCTTGATCGCCTTGGCGTAAAAGTTCTTGGTACGTAGCGAGATTGTCGGGTACGATTCTTCCTTTCGTTTCGGCGATTGCGGTTTCTTCCGCATACCATCGATGGTCTTAGTGACTGACGAAACCGAAAGATCCTGCATCCATTTGATACCAGAGTCATCCAGAGTCCGTTGAATTCTCGAATGTGTTTGATCTGCCTGCTTAACCGACGTACCTTTGGCAAGTTGAAAATCGCGATAGTCCACGGCATGATCGGCTAATGGTTTTCGACGCCATTTGGCATAGCAATCTTTTCGATCCAGAGCTAGTTCGCGTTCAACTTCCTTTAATACTTTTTTAGCTGCCGAATGATCCTTGCAGCCAGTGCTTTTTTTCCGAACAATTCCATTCGCGTCGCGCCAGTTGACATACCACGTTGTCCCACGCTTACTCAAACCAGCCATAACAAGTGCCTCGAAAGAGCCAAAGGGTCAAAACTTTCCATTACAACCGGCGTCCGATTAGCAAACAATTACTTATTTGCATCCCGCAACTGTATGGCTCGGCGAAAAGCTGGCATCGAACCTTCGTTGATAAACGACTCAATATCACGGCGACGCCATCGAGTAGAATTACCAAGTTTGATAGGTTTCGGAATCTGACCAGCGTCAAGCAGTCGGTAGACTGTGCGAGTGCTGATTCCAAGGCATTCTCCGACTTCGGTCACTGTCATTACTAACGAACCGCTTTTCGACTTTCGATCAATTGTCATTGGATATTTCCTTGTATGGATTTCGGAATTAAAAGAGCACACTATTAATAACGCGCACGTGTGCGCAGACGCGAGCGCTGGTGGAGCTAAGCCTCATCCAGGCTGACGGCTTTCATTTCGCCAAACCGTTTTCCAACCTTGGGCTCGACATCGATAGGAACATTGAAATTGTCAGTAGGTGGGAGCGATAAGACCTTAGCAACCGTTCGAACGAACTCACTCAGTTGATCGTCGGGCACCTCAAAGACGAGTTCGTCGTGGATTTGCAGTAACAGCCTCGCCGAGTAGCGATCACAAGCCGATTGACTTCGGATCATCATAATTTTCGCAATGTCAGCCGTTCCGCCCTGAGCAATGTGATTGAAAAGCTGACGCCACGTCCTGTCATAGCCGTCGTAAAACGCTTCCTCTGTTCGAGTCCGAACGCGACGGATCAATCGCCAAGAAATATTCCGAACCGGCAATCGATATATGAGTTTCGAATCATTGAAAAATCGGTACGGGAATTGACTAATTCGACCGTCCACATGATGGTAGATCTCACGCCCCTCGTTTTTGCTGCCATATTTAGCATCGATAGCGCTGAGTACCCAGCAAGTGAGCGTATGACGGTTCGGCCGTAGGGGAACCACACGAAGCCATAGTTTGTCCGCGCCCGTATAGCTGACAAACAGCTCAAGCTCTGGCTCGGACACCATCCATCGATGCGGCGTAATCTGTCGATGATGCCCAGCGAATGTCCAAGACTCGCCGGTGATGGCGAACTCGAATTTTGTCAGGGCTTTGTAGGCATCCACTTGCGGGTACGCTTTTGCAAATGCATCGAGATAATTTGATGCGGTGGTAGAGTCAACACCCAGTCGTTTTGCTAACGCGAGGTAGCTCATGCCATTGACGATCCCTAGAATCGTCTGCTTCATAGCGTTCCGCTCGGACTTGTCTTTCGGGTCGCGTCCCAACATTCGACGAGTAGCTGTCGTATAGAAATCACCAGAACTATTCCGGAAGTCCTCTGCCAATCGGCATGGTTTCGACGGATCGAATTCCGGAATAGTCGGTGGAATTATTATTTGCTCGCCACAGGTCGGACAAGTTACTGCCTGGACGTCGGCGAATGGAGCCTCAATTTTTGTCCAACAGTGATCGCAGCGTATGGTTTTGCGGTTTTGCGGTTGAAGGTAATTCCGACTTCGAGACCGATAGAATTCAATTTCTGGCCTGAGATTTAGCAAACGATCCGCCTGCAATCGACGGATGTGATCCTCGCCGCTGTGTCGAAACGACTCGACCATATGCGCGAGTACGCGAATGTCAGACTGGGCAATGTCATAGGCAACCAGCGTGTATCCCGTAGTCGCAACGACCGCGTTTCGGCTACGAATCGTTACCTCCTTAAACTTCTCACTGAATAATTGCTTCCTACCGCCCGGCGCCAGCTCACCAGCGATTTGCTGAAGGTTCGGGCGGGTGGACGATAACCGTCCCGAATTCTGTGAATCATTGAACGTTGAATAGATACGCCGCGAGTGGGGACAGACAAATTTGTAGAGCGCTTTGAGCCGAGTCATCAAGCTTTGGAGCTGCTTGTAATCGCTGATCAATTCGAGCGAACGACGGACACTCACAGAGTTTGCCTCAAGCCTGAGCTGGGCCAGATCTTGAGTTCGTACGGAATACTGATGATGCTTTCCAGAAGTAATCCGTCGACACTTTAGACCATGAGTATAAATCCAACCGCGAAGGTACCAATCGCCGACGTCCAAACGTTGACCGTACAGTTGCTCGTGACAGACGGAAATTTCGGCCATCACGTCCAGTATTCTCTGTGATTCACTTGCGATGAAATCGACATCGGCTTCGACGCCGCAATTTGTCATCCGCACGAGCAGCGGTGTGATGGGACATACCAGTTGTTGGTTGTATTCCCAGCAGCGTGGACCGACGAATCTGAGTAGGTGTCGGTGCAACATCGACGTAATTACTAAATCTGATTTTAAATATCGAACCAATTGTTCAAGATTTAGCCATTCGACCGAGTCAGGGAAATCGAGAGGCTCGATGTTCAGTACGGTCCGGGCGAGCGGCTTGAGTTTGAAGTTGAGACTTTCGCCAGTACTACGAAGCAATCGAGACCTTTGGCTGCCGCTCCCTGAGGAGTCGGACCACTCTTTGCCGCGATCGCTGTCCTGTAGCTTGAGTAGTTTCATGGTGTCAATTATCTGGCATTTTACGGATATGCCCGCACGCTCGAGCATGCCAGCATCAAACGTGGCGTTGTGCATGACGACTTGCAAATCGCTACGGGTGGAGAGTGGGGACAATGCGACACGCAGCTCATCAAACGATATTCGTCGACCAACGCTGCTGACATTACGATGGGCATCGGTAATAAGAACATGGGCGTCACGCTCATGCAGGATGCCCGCCGCCACGATCTGGTCGTGGCGGTGGAGTCCAGTCGTCTCAAGATCGACGATTACTAAACTGGCTACCTGCAAAGCGTCCGCACACTTTCGAGCGTCGAAGCTCGTCGTGCGAATCGGCTTCATGATTATTCCGCCTCGGCTCCCGAGAATTCATCACCAAGATCAAGAACACCAAGGGATGATTTGTCGAAGTCAAAGGACTCGTCAGTCGGTTCCCGTCCGGCTTCGGCGTTCTCCTTTTGCCGGTTGGTCTCTTCGTACTCGGAGCTGATCCTTTGAAGCACTTCGCGTTGCTCTTCGGGGGTCATGGTGTTTGCCGAATCTAAAAGCTGTTTTTGTCGCAACATCCCGACTGAATTTTCAGCACCCTTTTGAAGCTCCCCTATCATGGCAACCAACGTCGCTTCAGAGTGATCTTGGATTTTGAACTGCATAGCAGGCACAGTGATCGTCCCAGCTTTTTTGTCAACGAGAATACCGAATTGAAACGCAGGATCGTTGCTGAGTTCGGAGTTAAGCTCGATGCACTTGATCCAGTGCTGGACCAACTTGCCATCCATATATTTCTTGACCGTGTTGGATATTCCCGATAATTTCTTACGGACCTTTTCAAAATCAGCTCGTTCCTTTTCGAGTATCTTTTGTTTTTCGGCAATCCAACGAACAAGGCCCTTCTTAAGAAGAGCATTCTGTTCGGGACTCTTGGTCGCCTGAATGAGGCTCGACGCATGGGTCATTCCGATGCAGTTTTCGTATACCATTTTCAATAGCCAAGGAGTCTCAACAACTGCTACGAGTCGATTAAACTGAGTTTCCGAGAGACCAAGAGCCAATGCAGCACGCGGATTCGGCACACCCTGATCACGGCACTTCCGAACGATCGAAAGCCTTTCCTCGTTCGTGAAATCGGCACGAACCGCGTTGTCGCCGATACTTGAACACAACAGGTCCATATCGAATTCTCGTTTGTCTTGGTCCTTCTCTGGAACAACTTCGACCACGGGAATATCCATTTCCTCATTAATCCGCGCGAAATCGAGTCTCTCTCGGATCGCCTTCTGTATTGCGCTATACCGACGGTGGCCGCCGATGATGCGGTACTGTTTGGTACCGTCCGGTGCCGTACCGGATTCAGCAACCATAAGTGGCGTATGGAGACCTTCGGCCACTATGCTTTCAGCCAGCACCTTGATAGAATCCTCTGTGGCGAATCCCTCATGCCGATGGCAAAAATCGTTGTTCGTGTCGACGTTCAGCTGCGACAGCTTAACGGTCAATTGACTGATACTGGATCTTGCGGAATGCAAAACCCCTGGGCGGTTGGCGTTAGCCATAATTCGAATCCTCTTTGTTTGACTACAGAGCCGATAAACGATTGGCAGGCCACGAGGCCTGCACCCTAACCTGTGAAGTCAATCAAATAAGCAGATTCAGAAAGAAGAAACGCTGCGCAAGTTGTTGTGCGACAGCGTGTTGTGATTTATAAAAACTTTCTCGCGATGGTTTACAGCGAGGTTGACAAGCAGTTGACCGTCAATCCTCATTGGGCTTTTTGACAGATCGGCGGCCGGACCTCGTGCGAATAGGTCCGTCGGTTCCATCCGGAATCATATCCTGGCCGCGTGAATCCGTGGGCAATTTTTGTTTTGAATTGGCCGACCTTGAGCCAGCCAACTTCAGCTTGGCTTTTGCAGCGATAAGGATTTTAGATACGTTCTGCGGACTCGTGTCGAGTTGAAATGCGATTTCGCGTTGCGAAAAGCCTCGCCGGTGGAGGTCAAAATTTTCAGACTCTTTATCGGTCAAACGCAGTGTTTTCCTGTTTCTAGTTCGTTTTTGCTTTTTAGGTTGTTTTTGCTTTTTGGGTTGTTTCGGACTCTTCAAGAATCGATCGAGTTGAACTGTCGCGTCATTTTTGAATCCGTCAATCAGAGAAGAAAACGTTGCACCAAGAAACTCAAATTTCCAGAACCCCTCGAGCATCCAGTCCCAACCGTTAACTGGTTTCAGTTCAAAGGCATATCGTCTCATTAACTCCTCATCCGAAATCGTAGTTAACGTGTCGAGTGACAACGGCTCGCGAAAAAGCCAAGTTGACGGATTTCCAAGTGGTTGGGGTAAATCTTGCCAACTCGCGATTACGTCTGCTTCTTTTGCATCTTTGTTTACACTGTCGTCGAGGCTCTTAAAGAACGCGTTTGCGAAAATCCTCAAGGCCGCCTCCGGGAGACGGTTGAACGGGATAAAAATTTCGTCTGCATCCCACGCTCTGAAAAAATCCAGGTCTCGGGGTATTTGATAATCACGGAATGCGTTCAAGACTAATGAATCGTGGGGTCCATTGGCATTGACATTTGGTAGTGCGGGACAAAGGCAAACCTCTTCACTGTTAGCTACCTCAACACAAGCCTCCGAAGCGTCTAACTCGAATAAGTAGTTACAAAGCGCCTTATCGTTTCCCGGCCACGCGCATTGATATAGCAACTCATGAATTAGGGAGGACGACACGCAATTCGACTTAAGTTTTTTCTTTCCATCGCCGTGTGTCCCGAGCAAAAATAACCAATTCAGAATATCGAAACGTCGTCGTCGCAAGGGCGGGAGATAAAATTTGGAATGGAACTGGGCAACAATTTCTTTGTCAATTGTCTTAGACGAGCATTCTCCCTCCGGGATCTGCAGCCGGTACGTCAAGTCGAGGGGCCTTGGCAAGAGTTCGCGCATATTCCGGTGCACGTCCTCGAGTCGGCATCCCGTAATCGCGACGTCCACCGATTGAAGATCTCTGCTCGACGGATCGAGGCGTATGACTTTCGAAGTCGGGATGGAAAAAATGCTCGCAGCGCGAGCACTGAGAAAGGTTCCATCCTCACCAAATATTAGGCACGGAGGTCTCAACGATTCCGCAGGCAATTGCCGCAGGTTGCTGGAAGCAACCGACCAACCAGGAATTCCCAAAAACATTATTTTCTCCCTACATTAACTGCACTTTAGGCAAACAATTGTAGCGTGATTTTTCGATTGCTCTTGCAAAAAAAATGGCTCTGAAGGGATAAGGTGGTTACGAAACGACACCAAACCCAGGAGAGCCAAGGATGGCCAAGC
>Ga0163150_10001043_pt1 | contig 49136 bp, 41 predicted proteins | sample OliLakLV19P2IB_FD_148628 | JGI IMG/M metagenome (GOLD analysis project Ga0163150, IMG submission 148628) | Freshwater microbial mat bacterial communities from Lake Vanda, McMurdo Dry Valleys, Antarctica - Oligotrophic Lake LV.19.P2.IB | ecosystem: Environmental > Aquatic > Freshwater > Lake >... | reverse complement strand
GCCGTCATGGGTTCCGTGGGCTCGATTGGCCGCCCCCCCTGCCCCATCGTCGTGGGCCGGGTCTGTCGCCGCCCTCCAAACAACTGGCGGCGGGAGATATTGGAATAATCTTTCTGATTCATCGGAAACACCCTGGGGGTGACTTATTTGTGGACTTTGGGCGATGGGAGGAATTCCGGGACAGGCTGAAGCAGTGACTGCTCGTGAACTGTCGAGGGTGTGTGGCACTGTTCGCAATTCTGTCGCCAGGGATGTGCCGTTCGAATTCCGAATTGGCCGGTTGTACCATGACAACTCCTACAGTTTTCCCGCATCCAGGTGGAATGCGGAATCTGTGGCGGTGCATTGGCAAAGGCCCTTGGTCCGCCATGCGGCGCAGGCAAGCCGGAAAATGTATTGTTGGCAACCGTAACCGGCATCATGTAAGCGGGAGTGGCTTCGACATGACATTGCGTGCAGTTGGCCATCCACGGGTGACTCATCGCGGGAATCCGCAGCGACGCGGTTCGGGCACCCAGTTGATGACAGGCAGCACAGGACTCCGCCGTCATCTGGTCAATCGGATGAGGTACCGTCGGGGGAGCTCCGTTGAATGCGCGGTTGAGCGAACGGGATTTCAATGCTTCGGTTTTTTCTGCCTCCGAAACCACGAACGAAGCAAACAAATCCGGTTCGCCGGTTCCCAACATATCGAGCGATGTTCCCCAGTTCCCGTTCAGTCCCTGATCCAGTTGTCGCATTTCGGCATAGGTCCGGGCCGGCTGGACTGTGTCCGGATTGGAATGGTCGTGTGCCGGATGTTCCCCTGCAACCGGGGCGATGGTCCCGGTCGTGACCGGATTCATCGGCGATTGCAGACCAACGAAGTATCCGGTTACCGCGACGGCAACCACGATCATGATCGCGACATGGCGAATTTCGCGGCTGGTTTCAACATTCATGCATGATGCCTCCGGCATGGGAGAGTAGAACAATTGTCTCAATTGTTCCGGCGCCACCGTCTGTTCCGGCACCACCATCGGGTTCCGAATTCCGGAAACCGTTGGGGACAACTGTTTTACACTGGTTCATGACGACACCTTGCTGATTCGCACAGCCGATTTCTTGTAGTCCGGCTGTTTCGAAAACGGATCGACGGCGTCCAGTGTCAGATCATTGACTGATACCGTTTCATCAAAGAACGGAATGAAGACAGTGCCGCGTGGCGGTTCACCGCGCCCTTCGACCCACGCTCCCATCTCGACCGCTCCCCGCCGTGATTCGACCCGGACCCGCTCCCCCGTCCGAATGCCATACTGTTTGGCATCCTCTGAATTCAATTCCAGGTACGCGCCCGGCATCGCCCGTACAAGCTGCGGAATCCGCCGTGTCATCGATCCCGAGTGCCAATGTTCCAAAACACGTCCCGTACACAACATCAGGGGAAACTCCTCGTCCGGTACTTCGGCGGGTGGGACCCAGGGGTGAAACCAGATTTGGGCCCGGTCGTCTTTTGTCGATGAATGATAAAACTGGATCCCTTTGCCTGCCGCTACATACGGATCCTGGCCTTCGGAAAACCGAAAAGCGGTTTCCTTCCAGGTTCCGTCGTCCTGTTCCACAACGGGCCAGCGTAACCCGCGAGCCTTGACGTATTCGTCGTAGGGAGCCAGGTCCTTGTGCTTCATCCGCGTGAACTGGCGGTACTCCTCAAACAGGTGCCGGTCAACGTTGACATCGTAATAGTTTTCCCAGTTCCAGACCGGAACCGGCTGGCCATCTTCGCCGGTTACATTGAACAGGAATTTTCCGTCCCGGTCCTTCATCCCTTCGTTGTCCATCTCCATCAACCGGTGGGCAACGGCAATGGTCTGCCAGGCATCGTCGCGGGCTTGACCCGGGGGATCGACCATTTTGAACCATTGCTGGGTCCGGCGTTCGGAGTTCCCGAAAACGCCGTTTTTTTCCACCCACATCGCCGATGGCAAAATCAAATCGGCCAATCGCGTCGTCGCTGTCGGATAAACATCGGATACGATCAGAAACTTGTCCTGCAATCCGGCCTTGGGATTGAACAGTTTGTTCAGGTTGGGGAGCGTCTGGCCCGGATTCGTCACCTGAACCCAAATCGTATCGATGTCTCCTCCCTGATCCGATGAAGTGCAAAACTGCTCCCACATCTTGACGGTGTGATATCCAGGTTGCGGATTGATCCGCCCCTCGGGAACCCTCCAGAATTCTTCTGCATGGGCACGGTGTTCGGCGTTATCCACGACCCGCCCGCCCGGCAATGCGTGAGCCAGCGTGCCGACCTCGCGAACCGTACCGCAGGCCGAAGGCTGCCCAGTCAGACTGGTCGGGGCGTCCCCTGGCCGGCCGAAATGGCCGCTCAACAGATGCACGCCATGGACCATGCAGTTGATGGCTGTCCCGCAAGTGTGCTGGTTCATCCCCATACACCACAGCGACGTGATCCGGAGTTCGGGATTGCCAAACAGGTCCCCCAACAGCCGGATTTTTTCTGCCGGTACACCAGACAACTCCTCGACGTAATCGGGCGTATAGGGCTCGACCAGTCTGCAGAATTCTTCAAAGCCGATGCTTTTGCCGTGCAGGTTGGGGTTTTGTTCGTCCTGGGTTTTGAAATTGCAAAACGACTCGACGAATTTCCGGCTGTACGTTCCGTTTTTGATCAACAAATGGGCGATGCCGTTCACGATGGCCAGGTCGCCATGCGGTTTCATCTCGAGGTAATGCTGGCACTGGTTCGTCGTTCGGGTCCGCCTGGTTCCGATGTCAATCAGCGTGACCACCTCCCCTTTTGATCTGCGATCGATGACCCGGGAAAAGAGCACCGGATGCATTTCCGCCGGATTGTTGCCCCACATAATCAGCACGTCACACTTGTCCAGATCGTCGTAGCAGCCTGCCGGTTCGTCGACGCCATAGGTTGCCAGAAAACCGGTCACGGCCGAAGACATACACAACCGGGCATTCGGATCGATATGGTTGTTGGACAACCCGCCCTTCATGAATTTTTGGGCGGCGTACCCTTCCGGAATCGTCCATTGGCCCGATCCGTAGAACGCAAAACGCTTCGGCGCGGCGGCGATCCGGTCGGCGACAATCCCGATCGCCCGTTCCCACGATATTTCGACGTAGCCGTCCCCCTCGCGCAGCAAAGGGACAGTCAAACGGTCTTCGCCATACAGAATGCCGCCGACGTGATATCCCTTCACACACAACAGCCCCTTGTTGACTTCGGCATTGATATCGCCGGCAATGGCAACCACTTTTCCTTCCTGCACGCCGACCTGAACATGGCAACCGGTTCCGCAGAACCGGCAAGGAGCCTTGTTCCAGACCACTTCGGATCCATCGCTCCCCCCTCCTGCACAGGACGGGTTGTTCCCCAGGACCGGCAGAGCGACTCCCGCCGAACCGGCCGCAACCGCAACCGCTGCGGCCATGGCAGAGCTTCTGATAAACTCGCGGCGACTGGATGGTGGAGTTTCTCCCGGTACATTCGACAATGGCATTTATTTCGCTTCCGCTGCGTTGGATTGTTTATTTTTTTGCGAATCCCTGCTGTCGCAGTCTTCGACTTGTACAAACGCCACATCGACATGTTCGACTCCAGGCAGATTCCTCAGCCATTCGATGTCGGACTGGGCCTGGGAAGTGCTGTTGGCGTCCAGTACCAACGGCAAACGGTTTCCAATTGGAGGTCCGTGTTGCAATCGTTTGTTCTCGTTGATCTGGCCAATGACTCTCTTTGCAATTTCGGGATCGTTGGCAATATGAATGACCAAACTGCTGATCATGGGAATGCCTCTGTCAAAAAAATGGGCTCGCGACCACCAAACCACTTGCAAACGGTGTGCCCTGAAATGATCAAAAATGTGCGCGCCCCAATTCGGCATAAAAACAGTGATTCGGGGCAATTCGCTCAATCTGGAATCCAAACCGCAGCAACTGGCGGCACATTTGCGAGCCCATTCGCACGGTAACGGAAAAACAGCGCGCTCTATCGCACGATTCGGCCGCACAGGGTTACGCCGTCCAAGCGGCGGAGTTTCGATGACTTCACCACCGGGCCCTAAAAACAATCACTGGGACCGGAAAACGCTTTGGGCATGGGAAAAGCGTGACGCTGGTATGCGCTTTGCTCAAACATTCCATGCAATCCCGGAACAGACACCCAGTATTCGCTGTGCTGTTCTGAATTCATTCCTGTCCGCCCAACAACCACTTCATTCATGCCTGTCCAACGCGGTTCTATCCAAATCATTGCGACACTGTGCCTGTCAATGGTCGCAATTCTGGCCGGTGCCGCCTGGATTAACTCTCGACCTCCTGCCGATTCGCAGGAATTCACAGGACTGGCTGCCAACAGCCGCGCATTATCACCAACAAATTCGATACCCGATCAAGCCGGCAACGCAAGTGCCCGGTTGTTTGCCGTTGCCGTTCGGCAACCCTCCGGTCCGCCCCGGATCGATCTCGGCATAAAAAACGAACATGGCGAAGCGGTCACAGCCGCCTGCTCCACTTGCCACTCAACCCGCCAGCCGAACTTGGACACGCGGACCCCAGGCGACCTCGATGAATTTCACGGCGGGCTGAACTTTGCCCACGGCAATCTCAACTGCCTCTCGTGCCACAATCCGGGTGATTACGATTCCTTGCGTTTGGCTGATGGATCGCGACTGGAGTTTGCCGACGTCATGACCCTCTGCTCCCAATGTCACGGTACCCAGCGCCGCGACTACGACCACGGAGTACACGGCGGGATGAACGGGTATTGGGATCTGAAACAGGGCCCGCGAACCCGCAACAACTGTGTCGATTGCCACGACCCGCACGCTCCCAAATTCCCGTCGATGCGGCGAACTTTTTTCCCGCGCGACCGTTTTCTGAACGCGGAACAGGACCATTGACCCAAGTGCCCGCCCACTCAAGTTGAAACGACTGCTATATCATGACTGAGACACCGACACCACCCGGACAGAAAAAAGCTGGCCCGGCAAAAGCTTCCCTGCCAATCATCGGCCAGGGTTCGTCGCGCCGCAACCTGCTCAAAGGTGCGGCGATCACGCTGGGAATGGCCGCCTTTGGAAAAGCGATCTGGCCTCTGACCACGATCCCCGAAAATGTTTCGCTGGACGAATTTCTGCAGCAGCACTACAAGGAACTGAGTGCGTCGGACAAGGAAAAAATCTTTGCCCGTCTGGAATCGGAAACCAAAACGGAATACGGAGCCAATGTCACCATCTCCGACCCGCGCCCCATTCCGGGTGTCAAGTTTGCCTACGCCATCAACCTCAGCAAGTGCAACGGAAACGGCAAATGCATGGAAGCCTGCAACCGCGAAAACAACCACCACCGGGGAGTCGACCAGTCGTATATTCGGGTCCTGCAAATGAAAAAGGGCTCGATGGACATGGAGCACGGCAACACGACGTACGACAACTCCGTTCCCAACGACGATGTGTTCTATATGCCCGTCCAGTGCCAGCAGTGCGACAACCCGCCCTGCGTGACGGTCTGCCCGGTCGAGGCAACATGGAAAGAAGAAGATGGCATCGTGGTCGTCGATTACAACTGGTGCATTGGTTGCCGGTACTGCGAAGCCGCCTGCCCCTACCATGCCCGCCGGTTCAACTGGGAGAAACCGGAAATCCCGGCCGAAGAAGTCAATCCGGATCAGGGCTATCTGTCCAACCGCGTTCGGCCGCAGGGGACGATGGAGAAGTGTCACTACTGTTTGCACCGGACCCGAGAAGGACGGCTGCCGGCCTGCCTTGAAGCCTGCCCGACGGGCGCCCGGGTCTTTGGCGATTTGAACGATCCCGATTCCGACATTCGCTGGGTCATCAAAAACAAAAGGGTCTTTGTTCTGAAGGAAGAACTCGGGACGAAGCCCAGTTTTTTCTACTTTTTTGATTCCTGAACAAAACTCTACCCCAACCAATTGTTTAACCGCGAAGCGCGCCTCCGGCGGTTAAACAAGAATCCTGCAAATCCCGGCAAAACTCCATGTCCACCAACATTGCCAATCTTCCGTCCGGTGCCGAACCCGTTGACCACGTGCACAGTTACCCCCGATTCCTGTGGTGGTCAGCCGATCAGGCGACCAGCGGAGGGTGGAAGTTCCTGGTCTGGATGTTCGTGCTGACCTGCATTGCCCTGGTGGGAGCCAATGCGTGGGCAAATCAGGTGGTTCACGGCATGATCATCACCAACATGACCGACCATGTGAGCTGGGGGCTGTACATCGCCAACTTCACCTTTATGGTCGGAGTCGCGGCCGGAGGTGTGATGATGGTCATTCCGGCCTATCTGTACCACGACAAAAAGATGCACGATGTCGTGATCGTCGGGGAACTGCTGGCCATCTCGGCGATCATCATGTGCCTGCTGTTCGTCACCGTCGACTTGGGTCGCCCCGAACGGTTCTGGCATTTGATCCCGGGACTGGGGCGGTTCAACTGGCCGATGTCGATGCTGACGTGGGACGTGATCGTGCTGAACGGTTATCTGCTGCTGAACCTGCACATCTGCGGTTACCTGTTGTATATGCGCTACCTCGGCCGGCAACCCAACCCGACTTGGTACATCCCGTACGTGATGCTGTCCATTTTCTGGGCGATATCGATTCACACCGTCACCGCATTCCTTTATTGCGGACTGGGCGGGCGGACGTTCTGGAACTCGGCCCTCTTGGCTCCCCGGTTTCTGGCCAGCGCTTTTGTATCCGGGCCGGCTTTCATTATCCTGACGCTGTTGGCGCTCAAGAAAATCGCCGGAACACGTATTTCCAGCCAGCCCATTCACTTGCTGGTCAACATCATTCGGGTCACGATTCTGGTCAACCTGATCATGGTCGTATCGGAAGTCTTCACCGCCTTCTACACCGGCGGTGCCCACGCAGCCTCAGCCCACTACGTTTTTCTCGGACTTCACGGTCATTATGGACTGGTCCCCTGGACGTGGACTGCGATCATCGCCAATGTACTCGCAGCGGTTTTGGTGATGACCCCGTGGGCTCACCGTTCGGCCCCCCTGCTGGTCGCGACCTGCCTGTTGGCCTTCGTCGCAGCCTGGATCGAAAAGGGAATGGGGTTGATCGTCCCCGGATTCATCCCCAGTACGCTTCATGAAATTGTCGAGTACTCCCCCAGCCTTGCCGAGTGGAAGATCACCGCCGGCATCTGGGCCTTTGGCCTGATGGTCTACACTGTGCTGTTGAAAGTGGCGATCGCCGTATTTACCCGTACAGTCGCCGGGCCGTATGAACCAGTGTAAAACAATTGTCCCAATTGTTTCTATTGATCGCTGCATCCTGCATCCGGAACAATTGGGGACAATTGTTCTACACTGTGCCGGCGATCAAAAATTGACCGAGTATTGCAGGTACCAGAAATCTGCATCATCCTGGTAGGGAACTCCCGCCGTTGTCTGGTAGTAGTCCCCGGAAAAGAAATGCGAATAACCCAACACAACGTTGTTGCGGGCGTTAATCGTATACGTGGCCATCAGGTCGATTTCCTGACCCAGGGAAGATGACCCGGGAGTGTTGGTCCGGTTGAACGAAGTCCCGATCACGTTGTAGGGCGAATCGTTCTGGTTGGCCAGCCAGAAACAATGATACCAGGCCAGCAGTTTCAGCTTCTGGGACGGACTGGACGTCAGCAGCAGGTTGACGTCCTGGATATTCCTGCGGCCGAACAGGTCCATGAATCCCAGGTATTTGTGACCCAGCGGAAAATTGTCGTGGTATCCGTTCCCGGCACCCAGGTCGTTGTCCCCCGACGCCCAGTCGTAAAACAGCCACGCCGTTGGTTTGGACTGGAAATCCGCCAGAGCCCGTCCGAGTCCGACTGTCGTGGCACCGGCCGCATGATCCGATCCATCCGTGTTGCGTCCAAACTGGTAGGCCAATTCAGTCATCCACAACCACTCATTCTGCGATCCATTCCAGCGTGTACCGACGGTGTTGTACTCAAAATCGTTCAGTCCCCGGCCGTTGAGATACCTCAGCACATAGAAATCGCGGGTTGTTCCCGAAACCATTTTGTTGGACAGGTACGTCCCCATGAATTCCTGGTCACGGTCGGGGCTGTCAAAACTGCCCGGTGAAATCCGGACGGGGTTGGTCCAGAACGAATCAATGCTGGTGTTGTCCGTTTTCCAGGCCAGCTTGACCCCTTCGAATGTGCGGCGGGTATTGGCCCAGTCGAGTGGCGAGATCACCCGCTGGTCACCGTACAACAGTTCCTGCCGGCCGACTCGCAATGTCAGGTCCGATCCGCACCCGCCTAACAGCCTTGCGTCGACAAACAGATTCAGCATGTCGGCGCGGTTGGTTTCGATCAGCCGCCCAAAAAACTCTTCTCCGTTGCTTTCAGCGTCGATGAACTCGCCGTACAACCGGAAATTCTGTCCGACCCGGGCATTGGCAAAGATCCGGGTCCGGTGAAGATTGAATTCGTCGTCAATCCCGGTCAGCCCCAGACCGCGCATGTTCACTTCGTTGTGGTAGCGGTAACGGTATTCGCCTCCAATATCGACCCTCACCAGTCCGCCGTTACCCATATTCTTGAGACGGTCCCCGATCCAAAAGTTCTCGTTCAGCGGATCATTGAGATACGAGAAATCATTGTCGAAGTACAAACCCTTGTAGGCCCCCGCGAATTTCTCCTTCGCCTTCTTCGCCTCGGCGTCCTTCTTCGCCTGCTCATCGGCATTAGCCTGCGGAGCCGTTTCCGCCGCCGTCGCCTGGTCTCGCATCACGGCTCCATCCTGAACATGCGAAGTGACCAGGTTGTCCGAAAGATGAACTTGCGGAACTGCCTGGATGATGGGATCCTGCGCGCTGGCCGTCCGGACGCAACCAGCGATCATCATCAGGACAGACGTCACAGAAAGGAATCGCCCAATCGACATGGCTCGCTCCGGCCGGAAGTCCATAAACGGTTTACCTGTTCACGCAACCATCTTTTTCGACCTGCACACCAGAGCCTTCGCAGCTTCTCCAAACATCCCGTCCATCTCTTCACAGCTCGCCCATCTTCCGGCCAAATCGGGCAGTTTTGGTTCTAGACTGCTGGCAATCCCGGCTTCGCGCGCGAAACCGCACATCGAAATTCGAAAACTGGCAAAGCGGATGCGCCCAATCCTGCCTGTCCAAAACCTGTTGCAGCAAATCGCAAGCAGCCCGGGATTTGGACAGGACGAACCAGGCTATTTGTCGGCGAAAATCGGTCCCGGTCGTGGCCAGATACCTGGTTTTCCCGGCATGACCACCTGCGTCGAATACGTCATTTTTTGTGATTTCGCACTTTTTTGGCGGATCAACGGCAATTTCTTCGAGATTCAATGAACCAAGGGGCCCAAACCCGTACGGTCGGAAGTTAGCATAAGTGAGTTGCCCGTCGTTCCCCAGCACAACGTTGTAAACATTGGAGACCTGATCATGCGATTAAGCAGAATTTTGATGACCATCGCCGTTGCTGTTACTGGCGTGTTGGTACTCGATACTCCCAATGCAAACGCGCAACTGTTCCGCCGCCAATGCGATCCCTGCGGCCAGAATCCTGGACTGTTGTCGCGTTGCATGCCACAAAGAAATAATCGCGGCTTTTTCCAACGTCGAATTGAGAATCGCGATTGCTGTATTTGTGTACCTGTCCAAACGAGTGACAATTGTTCTGACTACAAATGCACCATCGAATATATAGGTGGACAATGGGTAGTTACAACTTATTGCCCTTACCCCGGCCAATGTTATTGCCAGGTGCCCATTGTTGACGATCCTGTTCACGATGAATCAAAACGCGCTCCTTGCGCGGTGAACCCACCGGTGAATCCCCTGCGATTCCGTATCCAACTGGAGGAAACTGAATCCGGAAGTACTCCACAATGTTTTTATTTTGAACTTGTAGACGATTCTCACCCAGATCGCTTTAACATGGATCCCTTTGTTGTCAACACCGACGATAATGGATCGTGGCAGATCGACATCAGTTACGATGTGGATTGGGAACTCCGGGAACCAACCGTTGGCATTATTGTTCCAATACCACCAATTGAGGCACAAGTCACCCTGGTCGCCCATGGCCTGAATAGTTCGAATGATACCGTCATCGATTTTTCGCGAGCCAATTCTGAAAGGACAGTACTACTGCATTATTTTGCCGTCAAAATAACCCGAAATTTCCCCCCAATGCGACAATAGTCGATTGAGGACGAATGCTTGGATCTGAATTTTGTCCGATTGACGTGGCAGCAAAACCTATTGAAGGCCCTTCACGAGTCGGAAGCCTGCAAGGGTTGGTTGGGGGGTTGTAAAGTCATAAGGATACTCTTCATCAACCTTTAACGCGCTGCTTCCTGTGCGCCAGGAGCTTCCCTTTTCAACAAAATACGGACGTTCAGTGCCCAACGTACGGCATACTTCGCCGACATTACCAAAGGTATCAAACAAACCGGCCGCGTTGGGGAGAAGCCAGCCAACGGTCGCGAACCTTGTTTTGGGAGTTTTCAAAGACCCAGGCATAATTGGTTGCGACCCTGGGCCATGTGTTGTCTGGTCCCTCCAGAACGCGGTTCGATTCACAGCTCACCAACCACTCATCTGTGGTCGGCAGGCGGTATCCTGCGTTGGCGGGATCATATTCACTGTTGTAAATATTGTCGACAGAAAGTTCTTCCGGGTAAAACCGGTCTTCGCTCAGTGAGTTGCAGTACGACAGCACGATCAACATGCCGGTTTGGCCTGTGAAGTTGTTGAAAGGAACAGATCCCGTCCGTTTGTCCTTTTGAACTTCTTCCAGGTCGATGCCTGATTCTTCAAGGTACTGCCGGATTTCCCCCGTCGTGAGTTCGCTGGTCGAAACGGCCAGTCTCCGCTGACTGCCATTGCCGTCCGGTACATTCACCACGCTGAATGCCTGTAACCGGTAATCGATCAGGACATTTCCCGATTCCACGTCCGTGCCATTCTGCCTTTGCTTTCTGCGCTCGGCACGCAATCCTTCAATCGAATTCGATCCGAGGCGGCGGGTGATTAACTCCGAAGTAGAAAAACAACAGGCATCGACGTCGTTGAGTATGTGATGACGGGCCAGTCCGCCCAGCCAGCTTTTGTGTTCATCATCAACGACGTTGACCGCCTGTAGTGCCAGGGCCTGCAATACCGAACGGCGAAGATTGACGTTTTTATTTTCTGCGACTTTCAGGTCCTCGTACAGCGTCCGCAAATCATGCAGACGCAGGCGGGGGGCGCCGGAAAAGTTGATCGCCCACAGAGTTGGCCGCGAATCGAAGTCGCCGCCATACAGTTCCAGCAGTTTGTCCCTGCGTCCCAATCGCATCAGGGCAACCGCCTGATTGGCCCGGCCGACCTCGTCGTTCGGGTTGATCACCAGTTTTTCCAGGGCGTCGGCCAGGGAATCTCCGGTCCCGTGCCGTTCGAAGGCCGAAAGTATCGCGTTGAAACGGACGTCGTTGCTGGCCGGAATGAACCCGGCAAGTTTTGTCCAGCGGTCGACCGGTTTTGCAAAAGCATAAAGGGAGCTGGCCAAAACAAACGCATTGTTGCTGTCCAGAAAATAACTGCGGAGCGGGTCATCCGGTGCACCAAGCAAATCCGAAAATGCCTTCTCGAACTGCTCTCCATGTTCCTGCAGGATGGCAAGCCAGGAATCAATCGTTGTTATCGGCTCCCCAAACAGGACCGTAGCCATCGTTCCTGCGTTGGGTGTCCAGTCACGACCATCATCGTTCAGAAGGATTTCCGCACAAATGGCGCGAAAACGGCTTCCTGGATGAGCCGAAGACTTCTCGGCCAAATCCAGAAAATGCCCGGATGAATCAATGCCATTGCTGTCCAGAACCTGAATCAAGGCGACCAGCTGTTCCGGCGAACATTCCGGATCCGTAACTGCCTCGACAATTTTCCCGCTTTGTTCAGGGTCAAAGGGAAGAAGTCCCATCGCAACGCGCAAACGCGTGCCATCATTCAAAGCCGGATTTTCAAGAACTGCGAGCAGCCTGGACTTTGCCAATTCCGGGAACGCGGCAAGCTGACTGACAATGGCAGGGGAATTCGAAATCTCCTGACCGATGAGATTATCAACCAAACCCTGAACTCTGTCATGCAGTTGCTGCACCCTGTTTTCATTCACGAGATAACCCGCGATCGCACCCAGGATTACAAGCAGCATGGCTGCAAGTCCGGCCTGGCGAACGAACCGGCGGCCAGCTGATTGCATGACCTGGGACTCTCCCGAGTTGCGGCTGGCCGGGGGGATCAGAACCTGCCACGTTACCCATTCCAGATTGGTCGGCAGATTTCGCGGAGGTTGGCCCGGAACGGTCTGGGCCGCCAATTCCCGTAAACGGAGTTTCGCACGCCCCGCCCGCGACGTCTTCAGAGTGGTATCCAGCCATCCACGAATCGAGGGTACCAAATAATCGTGCGTCAGCTGGAACCAGGCCCGCGATCTGTTGCCCGCTGATGAATCGGCATCAACAGTTCCCGAGGTATCCGGATCGGTTCGGGTTATCAGTTTCAGCTGACCGTCGAGCGATTTGATTAACTCATCAAACTGGCCCGGCTGGCTCATCAGCTGTGCCGCTTCGGCCAGTTCCGATTCCGGTTTCATCGAACCCCGAATATCGGTTCCGGCAGCAGGCAACAGCCGCTCCAGGACGCGTTGAACCGGCTCCCGTTGCTGTCGAAGGCGTTTGTCCCGGCCAGCCGGCCCAAAGGTTGCCTCCAGAAACTTTTCACCGGTACCCGCCACGCCACCAACCAGTTTGAGTTCGGCCAGCGTCCACGCCCGGTGACGAAACATCTCGGCGAACAGCGTCAGGCGGACACAGATAATGCTTTCATGATCGGACAGCTGGTTGACCGCCTCTTTGACAAACGACTGCTGTCCGTCAGACAATTCTTCGGGTTCGGCGGGCAGTTGGCCGTAGGCCCGCCCCAGTTTGGTCAGTACATTGCAGGCATGTTTCCGGTCAAACAGATCGATGGTCTGCGTGTTGACTCCCTCACGGACATCCGTTTCCAACGCATCACAGAACCGCGAGAGAGCCATCATAAAATCGTCGCGGGTCAACAACAAACATTGCAGCTGCTGGCCATCGCAATACCGTAAAGCTTTGGCCAGTTGCGACGTTTCATATTGATCAGCCTGGCTTAACCGCTGTTCAAACTGGTCAATCACAATCAGCAGCTTGATTGGCGCGTCGCCCCGCCATTGCCCCTGGCTCAACCCCCGAAACAGATCGGGGAGTGAAACATCATCGGGAATGTCATGGAAGTGCTGGCGAAGCGTTTTGAACAGTCGGACCTCTGTATCTGCCTGGGTCGCCTCGACGTACAGCGCCAGGGTTTCACTACCAAGCTGCGGCAACAGTCCCGCCTTGATGTACGAAGACTTTCCGCTGCCGCTGGGTCCGATAATGATCCCGACAGGAACCCGGTTCGCGGCAGCTACCGGTTCACAAATCCTGGATTTCCAGAACCGGATGCTGCCCGGAATTCCATCCCGGTCGCGGGGACCCGGCAACAGGTCCAGGAAAAAGGCTGCATCCTCCGCCGAGTAGGACCGAAGCCCTTTGGGAATGAACGGTCCCGTCGTTTCAACCCTGGTTTCCTGGCCTTTGGGCTGCCCTGCCCAATGGCGAAGGTCGGCGGCAAGTTCATCGGCGGTGGGATAGCGGTTTTTTTGCTGCCGCTCCAGACACTTCAGGCAAATTCGCTGCAGCTCGGGATCGATCGAATCATCAATCTGACGCGGAGGCCGGGGATCCTTGTTTTCAATCTGCTCAAATACATCCGGAACCGACAATCCGTCAAACGGACGCCGTTTGGTCAGGAGTTCATAAAGAATGACTCCCAGGCTCCAGATATCACTGCGCCCATCGAGCAGACGGGTCAGTCCGGCTACCTGTTCGGGAGGCATATAATGAACTGTGCCGCAACGCTGTTTCGGCAAATAGATTTGCTCACTCGCATTGAGAGCCAATCCGAAATCTGCAACGTAGGGCTGCCCCTGCCGGTCAATCAGAATATTGCCCGGCTTCAGGTCACGATGAAAAATTCCCCGCTGGTGTGCATAGGCCACAGCCTCCGCAACCTTTTCGATGAGCCGGGCTACGTCCTTCTGGCTTCGAGGCTGGTCCCAGGCCGTCTTCAGGTCCGGGCCGTCCACGAACTGCTGGACGATGGCCAGATACCCATCCGACTTCTCGATGCTGTAAGTCCGCACGATGCCTGGATGATCCAGCGTCATGGCCTTGCCGGCTTCGGCAAGAAACATTTTCAGATCCGGGTCATCCTTCAGTTTGTCTTTGCGGGGAAATTTCAGCGCAACGACCCGGCCATCGCGGCTGTGCGTGGCACGGCAAACAATTCCGTATCCGCCAACTTGATTTGTGAAATCTCCCGATACGGCCCCAGCTCACGGGGAATGTCCGCCTGGCGTTGCTGGTCGAGACGAATCGCGGGTCGGAGTCCGCCATCGCCCAGTTCACAATCCGTGCCAATGGTTGCCAGGGAACAGGTTTCATGAAAATCGGGATGCATCCGTAACAGCCGATTCAGCGACGCTTCGATCGCGGGTCCAAAGTCGGGGAAACGGTCCTGGTATTCAGTAGCGTCAATCAGTTGACTCGCGGCACGCCGCATATCCATTTCGACGAAGATCAGCTCGGCCACCACCCGCTGTTTTGCGGCAGCCCGCCGGGGTTCCGTATCGAATTCTGCAAAGTACCGTTCGGCTTCGTCGAGCAGATTCTCAATCCGGAAATTCGCGTCGGCCAGAAATCGCCGTTCGAAATCGCGGCAGGCGGTGTCAACAAGCTCTCCGAATCCGTTGCTGCCATTATTGCTCGACGATTCCCGGGTCATCTTCGGCACCGGCCCCTTCCCATTTTTTTCGAATGGACTGCAAACACCGCTCGACAGTTCGCTCGCTGGAACCAAGCAGATCGGCGATTTCCCGATTGGTATACCCCTGCATCTTATACAAAGCAATTTGCCTGTGCTCGTCGTTGCGCAACATCGCCAGTCGCACTTCCATTTGCTCGATCAGTTCCACGGCCAGCTCCGGATCCGGAAGCAGGTCCTCTACCTGGGCAAGACCATTGCCTCCGGCTGAACAGTCGTTGACGAGGAAAACCGATTCGGTCCGGACCCGCCCCCTGCCAGCCTTTTGCGTGTTCTGGAGTTTGATCTGGTCCTTGGCACGCCGATCGACAAGCATCGCCAAAATTTGCCACAGGTCGTTCCGGTCATCCAGTCTTGGAAACCGTTCGTGCTGGACCTGCATGAAAAAATCGGCGAACGCCTTCTGCACCACATCCTCCTCGTTCATTGCTTTTCGAGGTGATGATTTCAGCTTGCGATCCGCCAGCAGGATCAGCCGCCGGTAGAACCGTTCCCATATTTTCTGCGCGGCATCTCCGTCCCCTTTCTTCAATCCCTGAATGTACCGGGAAACGGAATTTCCGGAGATGAGCGAATCGGACTCCGCTTTCCGGTTTTTCCCGTCCAAATGCCGGGATTCTCTGTCCGACAAAGGAAATTCTCCAAAAAAGGGATGTCGCCTGGCGGGTTGCCCCGGTGCTCTGTCGAGTACGACCCGTGATTTGCCACAACAGGCAGATGAAAACTATTCGAACTCAACCAGACAAGGGGATCAATCATGATCATCCGGGCAAAAACTGACTACTCGAATGTCAACGAACCTGGCCGCCAAATCCGGCATTATTGCAAGGGGTTGCTGCTGCACCCGGATACCAGTCAAAATCCGCTCGTCGCTCTCGACCGGATCCGCCAATTGCTTGAGTTCATTCCCCTGGCCAGCGATGACTTCAGCGTAGCGGTATTGCGGGTCGAAAACGCACAGAGATATATGGTATCCGGTGAATCCGGCGCAGCCAAATTCGAACTCCGGCTTTTCCTGGGATTGCTGAAGCAAAGCATCGAAACCGACTGGCCAGAGGCTGCAGTACAGCAGACAGATGCTGCTTCCATCAAAGATGCCAGAACGTCAATTCCAGACGGACCGCAACTGGCCAGGGCTGCCTGATTGGACAGCGACGGGTTCAAGACAACACAATTGTCTTTGATTCTTCCGGAATCAGGAAGCGGAGCGGCGCAAGCCGCCCGGTTACGCACAATGCCGTTCGCAAGGCTGCATGACGCACCGGATGGCTCGCGCCCTTTCGCTACAAATCCCGCGGGTGACCGTGGGCGACCGCAACCAGAATCTTCCATATCGCTCCATCGTCCATCACCGTGCAGACAAAATCTGACAAAAACGCCCAAGTATGAAGCCGGGCGTTTTGCGACCGGAACCCACAACCGGTCTCCCGGTTTTGACGAGCGTTCTCATTTCTTGCCAAACTGTTCGCCGACAAAGGCAAAAATCGCTTCATGTCCGGCTGGCATTTTGCCGTTCACAAAATATTCGACGATGTTCAGGGAGTGATCCAGATCATCGAAATAATGGAACTGCATTTTGCTTTTGCCTGCCGATTTGGCCTGTTGCTCCAGCTTTTTACCGCCGCTATCGGCATGTTCACATCGACCGCTCCGTGGAAACAGCCCACGGGAATGTCCAGCGTGGACAGGAAATCCCCAATCGGTTTGTGTTCGAAATGGTCCTTGAACCAGTTTTCTGGAACAGCAACCGCCGCTGAGGTTTTGGCCCATTCCTGAAGAACTACATAATCCTTGTTGTCGATCGTATCCAGATAGACCTGGGTTCATGATTTGGCAATATCCGCCGCCGAGAATTCACCGTCAGCATTGGCTTCCAGCGCCTCGAAGGGAGCGTCCTTGAGCGCACTGTTGGCCCGGAACTGCTTTACATCAGCCTCGTATTCGGCTTTGGATACTTTGCCGTCATTGTCTGTGTCAAAGTTGAGCCGAAAAGGAGTACATGCGCCATCGCTCATGATGTAACGGAAATTTTCCCGCATGTTGGTCGCCAGGATCCCGTACAGAACCTCGCTGGCTATACGGCTGTTTTGCCCAAACTTGCTGTAAACAACAACGCTGGCAATTGCCAATTCTGGACGTCATGAACAACCCTTCCCGTACAGCTTGCCATTTCAACGAATGGTCTGGTCAAAATTCTTGCCGATTGTGCGGGTTTTACCGGACCATCCGTCAAAATCCTTCGAAATTACTTAACTGCGGGAATCAGCAGAACCGGCAATGGGCAAATTTTCGGAGACTGGTAATGGGCGGACGTGCAAAACTGGCGGCCATTTTGATCGTGAGTTGTTGTGCAACTGTTGCGCAAACAGGCCCGATTCTCGGCCAGGGCATATTTCTGCCAGCTGGTGGTGCAGTGAACCGGGGGATGGGTGGAGCGACCACGGGCACGGCCATCGAAGCCATCGGGTCGATGTACTGGAATCCGGCGACAATTTCCCAGCTGCCGACTAACGAATTGGCGTTTGGTTTTGAAGCGATTTACGCCAACTATGACATTTCATCGACCTTCCCAGGCGTTGGCTCGGGAACATCCAGTTCGGAGGGTGGCGCCAACCCTGTGCCAACCATTGCCTGGGTGCATCGGACAGCAGACCCAAACGTAACGTTTGGACTGGGGATATTTGGAGTCGGTGGCTTCTCGACAAACATGCGTGCGGATCCAACGAATCCCATCCTCTCGCCACCTCCGCAACTGGGCGGTGTCGGAGTGGGGGGATTCAAGTCTGACGCACAGTTTTTCCAGCTGAACCCCGCCCTATCGTTCCGTTTGACCGACCGGTTGTCGGTCGGACTGGGTCCAGTGGTCGGCCTGGGAAAAGTCGCATTTGACGAGAATATTTTCGTCGGGGCGAATGCCAACGGAGCGTATCCTCGCGGAGATGGGACCCGTTATCACTGGGGAATGGGAGCCCAGTTGGGCATGCATTATGTCCACAATTGCTGCTGGGAATTCGGTGCGAATGTCAAATCGCCTACCTGGTTCGAGTCAATGCGATATTTCAGCGAAGACGCCCAGGGTTTGCCCCGAACCGACGAAGTTGACATCGACCTGCCGATGATTGTCAGCGGCGGTCTCGCTTACAAGGGAATGCCAGGCAAGATCCTTACGGCTGATGTCCGTTATGTCGATTACACATCGACCGAGGGATTCGGGGACGCTGCGGAATACCGACAGGACGGCAGTGTGTCCGGACTGGGCTGGAACGACCAGCTGTCCGTCGCACTCGGAGCCCAGATTCAACTGACGGAACGCCTGATTGGCCGGATGGGATACATTTACGCATCCGACCTGATTGATGACTCGAATACATTTTTCAATATAGCATCCGATCTGAGTTACCGGCACGTTCCAACGGTCGGGGCGACCTGGAAGCTGAGCCAGATTGCATCGGTCAGTTTTGCCTACAATTACGTCTTCGAGTGGGGCTCGACAGGGCCCTATGTATTCCCGGGAATTGGAGAGATTCCGGGCACGTCGGTCACCACCAGCCTGGACTCGCACATTGCCGTCTTTGGCGTGAACGTCCGCTATTGATCCAGCCAGTCAAACCGGTTGCACCCGGAAACAAACCGATCGTCAACAACATGCCACTGATTTGACATGTTCGATGTTGGACCAGATCCGGTCTACAAAGACGCTGGCGTCGTCCAACCGCCGGTTTCGCAGGGCTTCCTCCATTGAATTGGCGATTTCCGTCATCCGGTCCAGTCCTACCGTTCCTCCAGTCCCCTTGATCCAGTGGGCAATTCTTGCCAGCTCTTCGAAATCTCCGGTTTGCATGGCGAGCGCCATTTTCTCGCGGCTGTTTTCCACCTTTTCAACAAACTTCAGCGCAAACGAGCGAAAGGGTTCGTCGGCAGGCAATTTGTCCAACCATTTGGGATCAACCGCAGAAACGGAAGCCGGGCCGGCAACGGATGGAACCTGTTTTCCGGCCCCCCGGAAAGGGAGAGCCACGATTGCCGGGAGAGAGTGTTCCACCTCAACAAGTTCGACACCGTGTATTTCACTGACTTTTTTCATCAAGGAATTGATGTCGACGGGCTTGGACAGGTAATCGCTACAACCCGCGTCGAGACATTTGTTTTCGTCTCCGTTCATTGTGTTGGCCGTCAAGGCAATAATTGGCATGTCAAAACCCTTCTGGCGGAGAATTCTGGCTGCGGAGTATCCATCCAGTACCGGCATCTGCATATCCATCAACACCAGGTCAAAGGCACCACCGCCTGTTACGTTGTCGACGGCCTCCAGGCCGTCGACCGCAAGTTTCACCGTTGCACCGGCGTCTTTCAAAAACAGCGACAGCAGTTCCCGGTTGGCTTCGACGTCATCGACGACCAGAATGTGACAGCCGGCCAGGTTGGCCCGAAAGCACTGCTTTTTGGCATCGCGGGCAAGGAATTTCCGGGCCGCAGCGCTGTCGAGCAATTCCAGGCTGGCCAGCGGGCGTCCCGTATCGATCCGGACGGTAAACGTGCTTCCCACTCCAGGCTTGCTTGAGACGGAGACTCCTCCGCCGAGGGCCTCGGCCAGCTGTTTGCTGATCGACAGCCCCAATCCTGTGCCACCGAAATCCCGTGTCACGGTCGAGTCCGCCTGGGTGAAAGGATTAAAAATCCTTTCCAGCTGTGACGGGGTCATTCCGATGCCCGAGTCGGCAATATCAAACTCCAGTTGCCCGCTGACTGTTGCTTCGTCGCCGTCCGGCTGGCTCTGGTCCGGCTTCAACAGTCGCATGGTGATCACCACCTGCCCCCTGGATGTAAACTTGATTGCGTTTCCAATCAGGTTGATCAGTATCTGGCGCAGACGGGTCGGATCACTATTGATAATTCGAGGCACATGACCATCGATTCGCGTTTCCAGACCGATGGTTTTTTGATCTGCCCGTACCTGCAGCGACGTGACCACATCCTGTATCACATGGGCCGGATTGCAGTCGATCGACTCGACTTCCATCTTGTCAGCTTCGATTTTGGACAGGTCCAGCAGATCGTTGATCAGCTGCAGGAGGTGGCTGCCGTTTGTCTGAATCGTCTCCAGCTTGCGTACGGAATCCTGCGGATCGCGAATTACGCCGCGCAACATCAGTTCGGTGAATCCAAGGATGGCTGAGATCGGCGTCCGGATTTCATGGCTCATGCGGGCCAAAAAGTCACTCTTGGCAGCGTTGGCCGACTCGGCCTCATCCCGGGCCTGTTCCAGTTTGGATTGCGTCGCGATCAGTTCGTTGGCGGTGACCTGCAGTTCCCTCGATCTCGCCTCCACCGCTGCAGTTCGTTCGAGCACCTTGTTTTCCAGGCTGACATTCAACTGTTCCAGCTGCTGAAATCCATCGGCTTTTTCCAGGGCTCCGCCTGCCGCACTTGCCAGATAGTCGGCAATCCGGATTTCGTTCTTGCCGAACAAACCGGCGAGAAATTCGTTGGCCACGTACAGGCAGGCCACAACTTTTTCATGGACCGTAACCGGACAACACAAAAACGTACCACTGTGCCGGACAGGTTGCCCATTCACATGGACCAACTCCTGTTCGACCACTACTGTCCGCCTGCTTTCGGCCGCCTTGTTAACCAGGGAAAGGTCGAATCCTGCGCTGGCGTCGGGCGTTCTCCAGGAGTTGTTTCCGTCGGTTGTATCGGATTCGATCAACAATGTTCGTTGGCCCCGGAGCAGCCGTTTGGTCGCTTCGATGGTTTTTTCGAAGATGGCGCCGGAGGAATTGGCTGAGATAATCTGGCGCCCGGCTTCGAGCAGAGTGTCGAAACGGTCGAACAAGGACATCGATTCACGATGTCCCGACTGGCGGACGGGTTGACGAATCTCCTGAATCCGGGCCTGACCCTGTCGTCCAATCTCTTCAGCATTTTGCCAGTCATATTCCTGGCCGACTTCACCGTACATCCTTTGGGTCAGGGCAAGCTCATAGTCCGCTTTCTGGATTCTGGCAACTGCCATACTTTCCAACAGGGCCCGGTTCGCAGACTTTGCCCTTCCCATCAAACCATTCGCCGCACCGAACTCCCGCAAGGCGTGTGGCAGATCGTTTTGGAACGAGCGTGAAACCCGAACGGCTTTCCTGGCCGCCCGACAAAAGTTCTTCAATCCACGCTGTTTGGCCTGACGTGATTTGGGTGGATTGACCTGCATAGCCATTCGCAGCGCTGTGGCCCGCCACGGATAATTCGGCGTGATAAAGGTATTGACGACTCCGGCCTTTTCAGCGATCGCAATCGCCTTGTCAAAATTGCTGGCGGCTTCGGCATAGCGTTTTTTCCCGAAGAACTGGATCCCCTCGGCCAACAATACCTGGCACTCGCCTTGACGGTCACGCAACGTGCGGGTCTTTTCAACAGCCAGCAATTCATCCGGGATTTCACACATCGCCGCGCGAACCCAGACGTCGATAATATTCCCGGTCGACTGAAAGTCGCCGATGGCAAGCGCTGAATCATAAGTCCGCCGGGCCACTTCCAGTGCACCCTTGAGATCCCCCATCCGGTACATCGATGCGGCCAGCTGATACCGGGCGATATTCACTTCCCAGTAATCCCCTGTCCGCAACAAAATCGATTCGGCATGAGAAGCCTGACGGATGCAGGTTTCAAACTGGGATGATGAATACAGCAGGATGCTGTAAAAGTTCCTCGATTGCCCCTGACCCCAGATGTCGTTCAGCTTCTCCCGGATTGCGAGAGACCGCTTGACGTATTGAATACCGCGACTGTGCCATGGGATCAGGCTCATGGCCGGCGCATGTTCCGAATAGGCCTGGGCCATCTCATGAGTCGGCGCGTATCGCTCGGAGAGGTTCATCCCGCGCAGGTGTGCCCACAGCACGTGAAACTTGTCCCTCGTATACCAGTAACCGTGGGCAATCCGGCTGTGCAATCGCCACGACAACCTGTCCGCTTCCGTCGAATTGCCGCCACGTGTTCCGAGAAACACTTTTGGGAAGACACTGTGCAATACTTGAGTGCTGATCTCCCGCAACAACTGTCTCCACAGCCCCACCGACCCGGACGGCACCCATTCCTCCAATTCTCCCAGGGCCGCGCTGAAGAGCTTGACGGCCTGTTCCTTGTCTCCCCGCTTGAAGGCCAGTTCACCCCGCTTGAGCCCGATTTTCGCCATGTCCAGGCTGCTGTCCACCGTTTCCAGGGAAGCTTCGAACCACTGCTCCGCTTCGTCATACTTGCCCGCCAGCATCAGCACGTCAGCCAGGCCAGCCTGTACCAGATGGCGGGTCTTGCGGTCGGCGAACTCCAATCCATGCAGGGCAATCCGCATCAACTCTTCAGCCCGGTCGAGCGAATGTAGCCGGCGGGCGGTTTCGGCTGCCTGCAGGGCGTAAGGCAGAGCCTCGCTATAGGAATCTGCCGAATGGTAATGGTAGGCCAGTTCAAACGAACATTCCGACTCAAACTGCTTCAGGTACTCGGCATACACCAGGTGAATCTGCTTCCGTTCGTCAGCGGAAAGTCGCGCGATCAGTGTTTCGCGAATCTTGTCGTGGACAAACGTGTAGTTGCCATTGGGCATCGACCAGATCAAACGTTGCTGGCGGGACCAGTCGAAACAGGCCTTGGAATCCTTGAGCGGGATCGGCGAAAGTTCGAAAACGGTTTTCTCGTCGAACTCCTTGCCGATAATGGCGGCAAACGACAGTTGCCGCAAAACATTCTGTGGAACGTTTTCCAGCCGGTTCAATAACGCTTCAGCGGCATTGGCAGACGCCTGGATCTTTTGAAGTTTGTCACTGTCGATTTGCCAGCCATTGGCCGATGCGTGAAGCGCTCCGGATTCGGCCATGCCCCGCAAAATCGCCGAGGCCATAAAGGGACTGCCGGCCGCCAGCTTGACCACCGTGACCACCGCCTCGACAGGCAACCGTCCGGCCATCGACTCGATCATGGCCTGAATTTCGTCGTTGTCGAATACATCAAGCCGAATCGCCAGGTGCGTTGCGATCCGGTCGCAAAACGTCTCACTAATACCCTCGTCAGGACGCATGGAAAAAATGAACAGACAATGATGCGAGGGAATCGCTTGCAGCTTTTCGATAATGCCGAGCGATTGTGTGTCCAGCCACTGGCAATCGTCGATCCAAACAAACGCCGGACGTTCGCTGTCACCCAGGCTGGCAAAAATCTGGCAAAAAGTTGCTTCCAGGCGGGCTTTTCCCAACTCTTCAAGGTCAGCCGACGCCGATTTGGGCCAACCCAGGGCAGTGGTCAGGTCTGGAAATGCGCTGGCAATATCTTCCTGAAAATCGCCCAACTGCTCCTGCAGGCGGGTCCGCAGACGCTCACACAGCCGGACTTGCGAGACCAGCTGTTCAACGATCGATCGCAACGGAGCCGTCGGAATCTCGCTGGCCTGATTGGACGCCAAACTGCGATAAACACCAAAACCCTTGTGGGTTGCCAGGCGGATTGTCTCCAGCACAATCCGGGATTTTCCAATACCGCTGGGGCACAGGATCGCCAGACGCTGGCTTTCACCATCCGAAACTTCCGTTAACCTGTGATCCAGTTCGGCAAGTTCGGAAGCCCGGCCGACAAACGCCGGTTCAATAATGGAATTTCGCGTGTCCTGCCGGCCAATCACGAACCGGTCGACGGGACGGCCGTGCCGAACCGCTTCGGTGACCTGCCGGATATCCGCAAGCGCTGCGTCCGCTGACTGGTAACGGTCACGGGGCTCCTTCCGCAAAAGCCGCGCGATGATCTCATTCGCGATCGGAGGTACATCCGGTCCAAGCAAACCAAAATCCGGGTCGATCGCAATGTGCTGGAACAAGACGGCGCCGACCGTATCTCCCCGAAACGGCGCCCTACCGGACAACAGCGTGAACAACAACACGCCTATCGAATACAAATCCGATGCGGGTCCGATGTCGTGCTCGATCGAACCCGATCGCTCCGGAGAAGCGAATTTTGCCAACTCCAGAAAGTCGGCACTCTGAGAACTGCCCGATTCCAAATAGTCTTCCGGGCCAGGACAGATCAACCAGGCTCGACTATGATCCACCAGGATTCTTGATCTGCATACATTCCGGTAAACGCAACCAGACTGATGAATCTGTTTCAATGCTTCCAACAGGTCGCAGGCGATGGAAAAGACCTGCTCAAGCGGCATCCCTTGTCCAGCTTTGGCGATCTCCTTCAGTTCCAGCAATGATTTCGGTCCTGACGCCGGCAATGCCTGTCGGACGCCATAGATGTTTCCGTCATCCTGGCCCCATTCCAGCGGCTTCAAAAACGAATCACACTCGATCGTCGACAGGATTTCTGATTCCGTTTGAAATCGGTAGATTCCTTCCGGCTTGAAGTCCGTTGCCCTGGCAATCCGAACCACAACCTCGATTCCGGTTTGTTGATCGGTGGCGGCAATACAGGATCGGTCACCAACGGCGCGCAACCCGTCACTGGTCGCTTCTTCGGGAGACAGAATCCCATAGCGACTGTTTAGATAGTTCCAGGTTTGGGGTGAGCGCAACATTGAGCCCGACAAATTCATGACGACTAATGGGAATGAACTGCTGCCAGACGGCAGTCAATGGTGGCGATTCCCCTGATCTTCCGAAAATCTAGGATTCTCCAGACAACGCGCTGGGCAAATTGCGTAAAACCCGCTCCTAATACTGCCGGAAGATCCTGCTGTCCGGGTTATGACGCCTGTTCAGGACTTCAACCATTCGCGAATCCCTCCTGTAACCCTTTTGCGGGGTGATAAACCAGCAGCGACAACTCGGCTTCCTGGACGCAACGCCCTCCCAACCGAATCCGTCTGACACGATTCATGCTGACGGAATTCAACGCCAACTCTATGCCGTCGGTGTGATCCGAATGGAGGCTGATAAAGCCTGAGCAATATCCGGTTTGGTCTACCAAAAGTAACTAACTGAATTTTGACCATGGCCCATTCGTGTCGTATGTTCCTGCAGTCACTTACTCCGACAGACTTTTGGTACTCATATTGCCGCTTCCGCCGGTTATCCGCTCGCCCCGGATCATGTTGATGCAGCTTGAGAGAGGGTATGAGCCAACCAATCGCCAAAGTCGGTTTCCCTGGGTGATTTTTTGGGTGAAACAATTGAGCAGCAGAAACTCAATGAGAACAAGACAACTTTCGCCGGAACCGGCTTTTCGACCGCACCGTGTCTCCGGCCCGTTTGTCTGTTCCAAACAATTCGCCCAAACCAGGCGGGATCAAATTGGCCCTTCCATTGAACCCGCCAGGGGACTGCCTTCCCATCACCCCGCTGCTTCGTTTCCCGGAACAAGAGCAGTAGCGACGTCCCTCCCCTCTGTCTTTTCTGGCCAGCTTTTGGCCGGGAGATGGCCGGGGAATGTCCTGTGTCGAAACTGAATTCTTCCATCCGTTTTTTCGAGGCATAGAGCAATGATTGTCAAGTCTACCAACAGGCAAGCCGTTGACTGGGAGTCGGATTACCGGACCCGGGTAAATCCAAAGCTCATGAACGAGTTGCTATGGAAAGCGGTTCCTGCACTTCAAGCCAGCGACTGGCGAATCACCAGTGTCCAGCCAGGCTATTGCGAAAGTATGCTGCCGCTGAACGAAGCAACGACCAACCAGCATGGAACGCATCAGGCGGCCCTGATTTCACTGTCGGCCGACTACACCGGGGGCATGGCTCTGACGACCCTGCTCAGCGGTGTTCCCCTGGCCGGAATCCACCGCTGCCAGGCATTTGAATCGGCTTCACTTTGGCTCGCTTCGATGAGCGTCCGGTATATCAATCCAAGCACGGGTCATCTAATCGGCCGTTGTCGGGTACCGGAAAAGCAGAGCAAGACCATTACCAGCCGTTATTCACAAGGCAAACGTGTCCTGGTGACGCTGCCGATTGAATTCGAATCCAATGGTCAAAAAGTTGCAGAAGCCGAGTTGGTGTACTTTGCCCAACCGACGATCCAGTTGCTGGAAACCGGTCGCAAACCATCGGCATTGTTCAGCCAGAAGATCAAGGCTTCGGCGCGAATGATTGCCGGTGTCCGGGCCAGCACCTATGGCATGTCGAACGGCACGCGGTTCCGGTTCGATTGTCCATTCTCCTCGGAGGCTGCCGGACCCCAGGGACATTTGCTGGCGCAGAAATTGAGAGCCGCACTCCCGCAATTGACCGACATGGTTCTGGCCCGAACCCGGCATGGCGATGAGACGATTGCCAACATCCCTGGATTGAGGCAGGTTGTTTTGGTCGGTGCCGGACTCGACATGCGCCCGTTCCGCCTGCAACCGGTCATGCCGCAAGTCGAATTCTTTGAAATCGACCTGCCGCCTATGCTGGAAGAACGGGAGCGCGTCGTAAAGCAGTTCCGCGAGGGTCACCGGGTTCACCGCAGCATGATTGCTGCAGATTTCATTCACGATGACCTGGGCGAAATCCTTCGTAGTTGCCCAAGCCTCAACCCGGACCTGCCAACCGCAGTTATCTTTGAAGGCTGTTCGATGTATTTCGAAAGCCCGGTCAACGAAAATGTCCTGCGGGCGGTGCGGCAAGTTATGCGGCACCCTGACAGCCGGCTCTGGACCGATTTCGTGACCGGAGACGTCGTTCTGGGAAAAACCGATTTCCCCGAAGTCGCCAGGTTTCTGAAAACCATGGACGATCTGGGCGAAGCGTTTATCTTCGGACAAAACTCCCCCGCAGACTTCGTCAACCAGTGCGGATTCCAAAGTGTTGCAACAACTTCGGTGCGACAGTTCCAGAGCCTGATCGGCCAGCCGTCGGACGATCCAGTCATGGACGTTTATCAATTCAACGTGGCACGACCAGTGTAGCGGCAGGGCGCAAGCCCTCCGCTTTCGTCCCGAAATACATGCAAAACAACCGGAACCGGCTCATGGTGCGAGCCGGTTCCGGCTCCATTTCCCGGCTTCATCCACGCTCAGGTACTCAATCCGGACATGAACGCGAAACAACGACTGGAACGATATTTGGCCGCTTGCGATCACGAGGATTCGTGGCGGGAGTGGTATGCGATGACGCCGTTGGAGCGGTGGAAAGAGTCGATGAAAATCTGGCAGTTCTACCTTCAAATAGAAGGCGCACTTGATCCCGAACCCGATCCACAAAGTCCTTTCGACGCTTTTATGCCACGAGGTAAAGCACCTGCTTATGGGCGGACAAGCCTGCGTGTTCTACGGCGCGGCCGGGTTTAGCCGGGTCTGCGAAATTGTCAGGTTTCCAGCCTGCCTGTTTTCCATTTCCAGCCAGACGGAGTTCTTTTCATAAAACGTTGGTGGCTCGTAAGTCCAGCCGGTTTTCAGACGATGTTCCTCCTCGCGAATCTTTTCGAGTACAAACGGGCCGGCGGCGACCGCGAAATGTTCGGCCTGTTCGCCATATTCCGCGACCAGTTCAGTCATCAGATTTTCGAAACGGGATCGAAGCCGGGGTTGGTCGCGATAGTACTCAAGTGCTGCGGCGACCATCGGTACACCGTGTTTAACCAGATCCTTCGCCTCGAATTCAAAACGTCGCCGAATTCTGGGATCGGGGTGATCCTTGAGTCGTCTCCAACCCTTGAGTGTCGTGGCAATCGCCCGAACAACACTTGGCCCGTTGACTGCGAAATCACGATGGAACGCCCTTAGCAGATATTCCGTCTCCTGCCCGTCGCATATCACGGGATGATGGAAGTTGAAACGAAACTGACCGTGGTGATCGCTGGTGGGAACTTCAGTTTCCGGTTTGATTTTTCCGGCAATTTTGAGTTCTTCATACAGCGGCGTGCCAGCCAGTGCCGTGTACAGCATGAACTGGTGAAAATCGGTATCGTGACTGACCGCGTAGTCGATCACGCGATCGATGTTATCGGGCGAATGCTCTTCCATTCCGATAATGGACGATCCGAGCACGCGAATCCCGTAGCTTTGCAGTTTCCTGACCAGCGCGCGCGAGTCGATGCCCTTGAGTTTCGCGTACTGGCTCGATTCACCTTCCAGTCCCATCCAGACCCACGAGATCCCCAGCCCGACCAATTGTTCCATGGTGTACTTGCTCAATACATTGGCGGAACTGAACACATTGAACGACCACGATTTGTCGTGCTCTTCCATCAGTTTCAGCAAACCCAGGGCACGCGGGCGGTGCAGCAGAAAATTCTCGTCCATCACGAAAAATGACTGGACTTTCATCGATGCTTCCAGCTGGCAAATGATCTCAAACAGCTCCTCACCGGTATTGTAGAAATTGACGAACTTGCCTTTGCCACCAAACATCGCTGACGTTACGCAGAAATTGCAACCCAGCGGACAACCAACCGACGGAATCAGGGTTGCTGTCCGGTCCCGCGGCTTGATCGTCACCGTCGTGCCCATATTGCGGTAATCAACGTAAGTCGGAATTTCCGGGTGCCGCAACGGCTGGCTGGTGTCGTCGCCCAGGTACTCACGAAACCAGCGAACCCCTTCACCCCGGACAATTTCATCGGCATCAATCCGCGCATGAAGATCCGGCAAATTCGCGACATGTCCGCCGACGACGATGGTTGCCTCCGGTTGATACTTTCGAATCAACTCGCACATCTTTTTGACCTTCAGCACATTGATGGTGATGCTGCCGATACCGATGATGTCGTAGCGGTTGTTTTTGATTTCTTCGATGAACCGGTCCAACGTCGGAAAGTCGAGCATCACGCAGGGCGCGGAAATATTGGCCTGGATGAACAGCATGCCAAAGGAACGGTTAAACATCCGCAACGAAAACGGCCCCTGAACACGCGTGACCTGGTTGTGCCACAGCTCCATCGGATTGATTTTCTGGCTGCCGAATTCATCGTCCTGGGCATACGGTCCGAAAACGCTGGTCAAAAGAATCCTGGCGTTCTTGCCGCATGGGTGCTGGCTGTTTTGCAGAACCATGTCGTTGCTCCATTGCAGAACCCGATGATTGGAAAATCACTTGTCGGTGTTCAGTGCAGCCTATCGAGAGCAGGGTCGGAAGATCAATAACAAAACGAATCGCCACGTGACCAATTCGATCCATTGATTGCTTGCTGTGCGGAATGGCGCACCCTGTGAAACACCTTGCCGAAAACAGTGGTGCAAACTTCCGGTTCGCGGAAAGCGGAAACTTTTATGGACCGGCGTCCCGTTCACGAAACTTCACACAGTGGTACGATTGGGTTGGTGGAATCGAGCAGCTTTTTGATGGTCACGCGTTTGAACGCCGCTTCGGTTGCGGCGTAAGCCTTGTCCAGTTCCCGGTGAAGCGGACACAGTTTTGTGTGCGACTTCAAGCCCAGCGGGCAGGCGTTGATTCGCTCGATCGATCCAACGGCATTCACGACGTCAAGGATCGAGATTCTGTTGGAGGGACAGGCCAGCTCGTAGCCACCACCAGGCCCCGATTTCGAACTGACCAGCTCTGCGGCAACCAGATCCTGCAGCACCCGGTGCAGATATCGCCGTGGCACCTGCGTCTTTTCCGACAGCAAATCCGCCGGGGCCGGCTGGCCCGGCCGCCCCCCCAGAAAAACAACCGCCCGCAAGGCATACTCAGCCGTTTTTGACAGCATTCCCATTCCCTCCAAACGAACTCGTGCAAGCGCCAATGCGTCGCACCCGATTCTACACCTTGACATGCATGTTTAATTCTGTACGTTTTGGTGCAGTTATTGAATCTAGCCCGAAACTGCGGGCGACACAACCGAATCTCCGGGGATCGCGATCCATGTTGAGCCAAAAAACGGTCGAAATTGTCAAGGCGATAACGCCTCAGGTTGCCGCAAACGCCGAAACCATCACCCGTCGGTTCTATACCCTCATGTTCGAGGGAAACCCCGAAGTCAGAGCATTTTTCAATCAGGCCCATCAACATTCGGGTGGCCAGCAGAAGGCCCTGGCCGGGGCTATTTGCGCCTATTTTGCCAACATCGACAACCTGGAAGTGCTCGGCCCGGCAATCGAGGTGATTGCCCAGAAGCATTGCTCCCTGCATATCCAGCCCGAACACTATCCGATTGTTGGAAAACATTTACTCGCCGCAATTCAGGACGTGATGGGGGAAGCGGCAACCGGTGAAATCATTGATGCCGTTGCCGAAGCCTATGGCGTTTTGGCCGACGTTTGCATCGCTCGGGAAAAAGAGATCTACGCGACCCAAAAATCCGCCGAAGGAGGCTGGAACGGATTTCGAAAATTTGTCGTTGACAAAAAGATTTCGGAAAGCGAAATCGTCACGTCATTATATCTTCGACCTGAAGACGGCGGGCCATTGCCTGGTTTCCTGCCGGGACAATACGTCACCGTTCGAATCGATCACCCGACCACTCCAACATCGCCCCGCAATTACAGCCTGTCCGACAAACCCGGCAACGGGCATTTCCGAATCAGTGTCAAAAAAGAAACCGGTGCCACGGCCGCCACACCCGATGGTTTGATTTCCGTACACCTGCACGATTCGACCCAGCCTGGAGACGTGATCGACGTCGGACCGCCCTGCGGCGAGTTCACGATTGACCCGACGAAAGTCGATGATCGCCCGATCGTGTTCCTGGCCGGTGGAATTGGTGTAACGCCGTTGCTTTCGATGGCAAAATCGCTGGTACACGAAGGCGTGCTTGCGCCAATCCAATTCCTGCACGCCGTCAAAAACAGCGCTGTGCATCCGTTTGCCGACGAAGTGCAAAAGATGGTTTCCGACAAGGACTTTGTGCAAACCCGGGTTCTTTACGACGCACCACTGGATGGCGATCTGGAAAACGGCAAGTGTGATCAAATTGGAAATGTCGATACGCAACTGTTGCGAAACTGGACTCCCTACCAGGAAGCCGACTATTATTTCTGCGGTCCCAAACCGTTCATGCAAGAAGTCTATTCGGGTTTGAAAGAACTCGGCGTTGACGATTCGCGAATCCACTTCGAGTTCTTTGGCCCGCGGCAGGAGTTGCTCCAGTTGGCCAATGTCGTCTGACGAATTACTTTCCCGCACGCAACGGCACATGATTGCATGAATGACGACATGCGGCAGCCTGAACAAGCCGAAGGTTGGTTAATCCCTCGCCACACAAAAAACAAGGAGCCCCAGGATGCCCAGAACTGATCGTCAAACTCGCCCTTTGGCCGCTACCAGGTTCCCGCCGGCTGAAATCGCGGATGTCGATCCGTTGGAGCTTTATGAACAGATTGAGGTGTTGCGGACGCGGGAGAATGCGACCATTCTGGCTCACTATTATCAGGGTGGCGAGATTCAGGAATTGGCCGATCACACCGGCGACAGTCTGCAACTCGCCCAGGTCGCTTCCCGGGTCACGACCGGTACGATCGTTTTTTGCGGAGTGCACTTTATGGCCGAGACGGCCAAGATGCTCAATCCGGAAAAGCGGGTACTTGTCCCGGACCTGCTGGCAGGTTGCAGTCTGGCAGACAGCTGCCCCGCGCCCAGGCTGGCGGAGCTTCAGGCAAAATTTCGAAACGCTGGCCGGAGATTTCAGACGGTTTCCTACATCAACAGCTCCGCTGCAGTCAAGGCGCTGTCAGACTGGGTTGTGACATCCGGCAATGCGGTGAAGATCATACAAAGGCTACCCGAAGACTGCGAAATCCTTTTCGTGCCGGATCGGCACCTGGGTGGATACCTGGAAGAAGTGACTGGCCGCAAAATGATCTTGTGGAACGGAGCGTGCCAGGTCCACGAGACCTTCAGCGTGAGTGATTTGCTCGGAATGAAACGGCATCTTCCCGATGCGATCACGGTCGCCCACCCGGAGTGTCCGGCCAACATTCGGGAGCACAGCGACTATGTTGGCGGGACACAGGGCATGCTGAAATACGTCCTGGGATTCAACGAATCGAAGGATTTTCTCGTGGCAACCGAAGCAAATATGCTTTGGCAGCTGCAACAAAGTTCGCCACAGCATCGATACCATCCGGTGCCAGGTGTTGCGTGCGCGTGCAATCGTTGCCCCTATATGGCGCGCAACACCCTGACAAAATTGCGCAATTGCCTGCAGTATGGCATGCCGGAAATTGCGTGGAAGGCTTCGTTTGACCGGGCCCGCGAAGTCTTGCAACGCAGCTTGCTTGATTGACTTTCTGGATGGCAGCGTGGAAACAGAGCGTTGGCCTTCGATTCAGGTCAGGATGACACGCATGCAGGCAGGGGCAACGATCAAGCTGTCGCGAATCTGTTCGCTCAGGTAAACACCGACACGTTTGCCAAACCGGCCCAGGTGCTGCAGCGTTTGCGTGAGAGCGCGACGTTGATGTTCGCCAATGTGTTCGATTCGCAGGGTTAAAGTCACGCCCGGTATGCGCATCATCCGAACCAGCCGTATCCTCGCCTCGCGAAAGAACCGGTCGTCCACCCCCAGCGAAGTGGACCACCGGGCCCAATTCCACGTACGAGGGTCCGCCACAGTTGCGTCGCATGATTGGCCCATGATTCTTGCGTACCGCACGTCACTGGCCGTCGCAAATAGCGGGTTTTGTTGATGATTCTTTTGGCAATACACCGATTGGAGCAAAGCCGCCGGTAAAGCGCTTTGTAACCGGAAATCAACTCGTCATAAGACATTCCCGCCGGTATGACATTGGTTTGAGCTCGCGTGTTGTCGCCCGGCATGATATCGAATCTCAGGCGTTTTTCCCGTTCCAGACGTTGATACAACGGAGTGCGTGGCAAAGCGGTCAACAATCCAACCATCGCCACCTGAATCCCGGATTCAATAATGAACCGGTACTGCCGGTCAAATGCCTCCGGCGTGTCGTTGTCAAACCCAACAATAAAACCGGAGAACACATCGATCCAGTACGAGTAAATAGTCCGTACTGACTGGATCAGGTCCGATTTGGTGTTCTGCGTTTTGCCGGCGGCCTTGAGATTTGTCACATCCGGAGATTCGATTCCAGGAACACCCAGGCAAAACCGGCTTGCCGGAACAAATCCGGCAATTCGCTGTCGGACGCCAGATTCAACGAAGCTTCTGTGCCAAAACGAAACGAATAACCGTGCCTTTGCTGGTAATTGATCAGAAAGTGTAACAAATCTTTGGCGGCCCGCTTGTTGCCGATCAAATTGTCATCGACAAAAAAGACACTGTTTGCACCCTGAGCCCGCAATGCGTCCAGCTCGCGACCAACTTGTTCGGGTACTTTGGTTCTCGGCTTGCGCCCAAACATGACGATGATGTCGCAAAATTCGCAGCGATAGGGGCAACCCTGCCAATGTTGCCAATCCAAGAGGTGGATTCGGAGTTCGCTGGTCGACCAGGACTTGCTCCATCGCCCAACGAAAACTCCAGAAACTTCCTGGAGAACGCGGGTTGATCAATAACAAACGAACCGTTTGTTTTGGCAAATCCGGATCCTCGCGACCGCACATACACCTGTTTCCTTGCAAACATCACTGATTCCACGATGCCTGACGGGCAGGCAATCCGTTTCAGGATCACCGTTACATACAGCGCACCCCGGCCTGCCGGGGAAGAAAGAGCCACAGTGTCCACCGGCCGGCTTCGCGTTTGGCGCACTCACTGTCGAACTGCGCTATCGTATTCTCTGGTTAGCGCGAAGCAAGCCGTGTTTCCCCAGTCTGAAAATCAAACTTCAACTCGTACGTTCCTCCGGCAGTGATATCGGGGACCTTTTCCTGTGTGATGACCTGTCCGTTGCGTTCCATTTTGCGACGACACGATATCCGGCCCAAGTCTCACCGGCAGCCAATTCGCTGGTCGAAAAGATCCGGACGTCCCCGGACCGGTCGTCGCTGTTGCCTGCCAGCGTCAATTGCCCATCGTGTGTGAGGTGGACAATCAAACCCGTCCTCGGCAGCGGTTCAAAATCCAGGGTTGTGAACGATATCGAGCAGGATTGGCCTGCAGTTCCGGTTACCGTCTGGACGCATTCGACTTCATTTCCGTTTCCCTCGGCGAATGCCCTGACCTCCAATTGATATTGTCGGCCGGGAGAGTTCCGGAAGTAACGCCAATTCGATAGCAGCGGGACAGCTCGTCTTGTCATGATGCATAATGGCGTTCGCCGAAGCAACCGTCCACCGTGGATGGATTCGATTCACAAGGGTCAGCGCACACCCGCAGCGACATAACCTTCGTGGGGGACACGAAAATACCAGCCGGTCCGGCCATTGGAGGGTCCAGCGTCGATTCGCGTCCAGGCTTTGACCGTTGGAGTAACCTGCCCAGTGGCGTTGGGAAACAGTGTATCCGAATTACCGGACATCAAAACCGATCGTTACTGCCCGTGTTCAATTCAAGGCCCTATGAACCCAGACCTCTCCGGCGCACTCCGGCGCACCCGTCGGATCGCGCCGCTCAAATTCAATGATTTCAGTGGACGATGGACGAAAACTCGTTTTGACGCCCGGTGGGACCTCAGTCGAAAGGGCCGGCTTAACCCCCTCTATTTGGGACGAAAAACCCGCAATAACGGCAAAATCGGCCATTCGGTCGGCCTCGACAGTAACGTAGAAACGTGTCGGCTCATGATTATTTCGTGATGTTCAAGATCACTGTTGGCTGGAGCTGCGCCAATAGAGATTCTTTCGATCGAGTCATGAACAGATTTTTCAGCGTGGAAATCAACATGGAACAAACAGGACGTCGTTTTCGAGTCGCCTCCCGGCGAGGCGGGCTTTCCTTGCTCGAACTCCTTTTGGTGCTCACGATCATGATTGCACTCGGAGGAATTGCCGTATCAACATTGCCCGGTCTTTTGGGTCGGACTCAGGTTGCGACAGCCGCCTCCAACGTTCCCCAAATCGAAACCGCGATTCGCCAAAGTGCCGTGATTCATAACGGTCGAATTGGAAATCGTTTTGACGCGCTGGTTACTGGCGATGGCGCACTGAACGGTGGGCTCCCCGGTTATGTGGGTGGGGCAAATATTTTCCAGACAGCCAAACTTGGCAGCAGGGATGTTGCCGCACTTGCGAAGTTGGGAATCACCCAGCTTGTCCCTGCAAACGCATCGGCAGCGAACGCTACTTTTGAATCACACAACAGTGAGCCTGCTGGATTAACTGCAGAGGCTTCCGCCTGTTTCATCAATTCGTCAATCGCAGCGGAACTTGCAACAGAACTCTTCAACATTGATGCTGCCGCTGATTCCCGGTACCTGGTCATGGGCATTGGCAGCCGTTCCACCCTGGTTGGATCAGGAAAGGAAGGGATTTTTGCAGAATCTCCAGTTCATTTTTCCGACGATCATGCGAGCGCGCCACAAGTCATGTATTCGAGATATCTGATTGTCGTTGAGCTGTCGGGCAAGGACTCGAATCGCAGCGCCAGATACCTTGGCACATGCATACCGGGCACGAAAGGTTTGCAATCAATCTCCCAGGTATTGCAACAACACTACGACAACGATCTTTGATTGCTTGAAAACGAATCGTGTCGTTTCCAACGCCGGCTACGGATGGCCAGGTTTGAGCTTTTTCCTTGATTGGAATCCCAATTTCGAGAACCAATGAGATGCTTCAAATCGCAAAAGTCTGCGGGCCAGGAATGCCCCCAGCAATAACTCGCCTCAGTTTATGGGCGCGACCGTTTGGCATGACCATGCTGGAATTGGTGGTCGTTTTGGTGATCTTGATTGCCGTTGGAATGATTGCAATTCCATCCCTGTCTGTTCGCATTGACACTCCACTGAAGTCATCTGTGACGCCAGATGAAATTGCCACGCAATCCACAATGATTGAAGTTCGCGACGCCATGATTGGCGAAGATGGCGTGCTGGAGAATCTTGCTCATCAACCGGAAGTACTTCCCAGGACTGTATCGGAACTCCTGGTTGCCGATCCGCCGGAAAACCTGTGTCGCATTGCACCAGAGTTAATGCGATATGATCCCGTCGTGCGAATTGGATGGCGAGGACCCTATCTGTTTGCAACCGGGAAAAGTCCCAACGGAAAACCAGCCCTGGTCGATGGATGGGGGCGTGAAATCGAATTGCAGATTGATTTTGACGGCGACGGGAATGTCGATCAGAAGGAATCCAATTTTGTCAGGCTGGTATCAGCGGGACCGGACGGAACCATTGATACTCCGGTTGCCAGAACCAAGATGGAGCCTGGCGCTGACGAAAGCCTTCAGTTGACGTTACCGGAATGTGGAGACGATATTGTGATGTTTCTGCGCGTTCCGGATTTTCGAAAGTAGCCCATGGCCACGAAAACAATGGACATGAAACCGCAACGGAATGCTCCCGACGCGCGGTACGGCCTGACGCTGCTCGAGCTCGTCGTGGTACTGGTTATTCTGGCGATTGTGGCAACAGTCGCGGTTCAATCACTTCAGCCACGGGTGGATAGCGCCCGCGCCTCAACTACTCGTCAGGCTCTGGAACAGTTGTCCAAGTCAATCATCGGCCAGCGGGACATGCGACAGGCGGACGGAACGCCGTTGCTGCAGGGATTCATTGTTGATGTTGGCCGGAATCCGAAACTCAGCCTGCAATCCGAATTCCCTCCTTTGAACCGGTCTCCAGCCGAAACCGGCACACCCGATGAACTTTGGAATCCGGAATGCGCACTGGCCCGGGATTTTCCCTATTCGTTTCGACCGGGACCCAAGTCGCCTGTCGATTACAGTGACGTTCGCCTGCCCTGCGGATGGCGGGGTCCCTATCTACAATTGCCCGTTGGGGCCAAACGATTGACAGATGGCTGGGGGCGAGCGTTCAAGTTCGAATCGAATTCGTTACAAGAGATTTCCCTGGCTCATGCCGAGACGATTCCTTCGATGCCTGGGGAAAGCGTGCAACAGAAACTGGATGGAGGGCGTGTCGTGGTGACCGGTACGGTAGTTGCCGCACCTGATATCGATGCGAGCGCCACCAAAGTCGTGCTGCTTGTTCCCGATCCTTCGCAATCACTCGATGAGCTGGCTGTTCTTGAGAACGAAGACGCGGAACCACTATTCTTCCAGTTTTCAGATGTACCGGTCGGACTTCGCACACTGGTCGTGACCGTCGGAAATGAAAGAATCGCAAAATATGTCTATGTGCCTCATTCCGGCCTGTCACTGGTTCTCGATGCACGTCCCCCGGTAAATTCCGGAACTCACTCGGATTACGCGGGTGAAGTTCCATGAGCAAACGACCCATTCATTCGATTCTGTTGATCGCAGGAGGACGAATTGCCCGCGGGGATTTTCGACGCCGTTCAGTCAAACCAGCGCATTTCAACAGGCACGAAATCGACCGCGATGGTGACTGGACACTGGCATTGGATCATCCTGCAGTTTCCGGTGCTGCGCTCGCCAGACGGGTAACGCTGCTGACCACCGGCGTCGAATCGCAATTGATCGGATTCCCTGCAGCCAGCATTTCGCAGATGAGCGCAGTTGAATTGAACAATGCACTTCGTTTCGAAATAGAAACGCTTTCGGGAATCGAAGTCGAGGATCTGTCGATTGCCAGTGTTCCGGCTGAATCCCCCGATCCCGAAACGCAACGGTATCTGGTCGCGTATGTACGGCGATCGTCACTGGAACGGGTTGTACGCCATCTGGCAACGGCTGGTGTTCGGTATGTCGAATTGCTTCATCCGGCAGGTTTTGGCCTGTTTCGCCGCTATGCACGTGAATTGTCTTCGCCGGCGATTGAATACATTGAGAGTTGGGGGAGTGAACTTTACCGCTACAGTCGCGATTCAAAAAAGCTGAAAGAGATCCAGCGAATCACTGCGGCCTCAGCACAGACATTGGCCGGCAAAGTTGCACTCGGTCTGGTGTTGACGACGGATACAGCAGAGAACCCGTTGTTGCCGGCGATGAACCTCGAAGAAACAACATCGCTGCAACGATGGATGGCAGGCGTTGGTCATACATTGAGGATGTCGCGCAGTCAGTTTCCGGTGATCGCGCCCGCTCGCCGGGAAGCGTTCGTTGACTGGCGTCCTGTAGTTGCACTCCTTTTGGCGGGTCTGACATTTGCGGGTTGCTGGATGCACAGAAACTGGCTGATCGGTCACGTGGAACAGGTTGTTCGACAGGCAGAAGAACTGGCCGAACCTGGCCGTCAGAAGCAGTTCCATACACTTGAGCAAAAGGAGTTGCTGGAACAACAAACTGGGCTGGAACTCGAATCGGGCAGAGTTTCCGAAAGTTTGATGAGTCTTGAGTTCTTCTTTGACAGGCAAAGTCGACGCCTTTTTGAATTGTTCAAATTACTGAGCGAGTTTCGAACCAATGACCTGGTAGTTCGCGAAATGCACAACGACGCCGAAGGAATGACTCTGGGCGGCGTTTCACTGAACAGTGATTCTGCTCCGTTGCTGGCCAACCGTTTACGTCCCTTTGTTTTGCCATTGGGCTGGAACGTTTCTGCGGCCACGCAGGAGGGGGAGCAAAAGCTGGTCAGCGGTGGTCCGTGGGCTTTTCAAATCCTGCTCAGAAATGTTGGCCCTTTCAAAAACCCTCCGCCTGGATCAATTCAGCTCAATTCTCCGGTCGTGCAAAAACAGCGACAGGAGAGAAAACAACAGTGAAAAGGACAAAAACAATTCGGCGAACAGAAAAGCTGGCGATGCTACTGCTACCTGCGACATGCGTCCTGGCGGCATACTCGGTGTTCTTTGCCTGGCCCCTGGCAGTATGGCATTCCAATGCTGTTCAGGAATTGAGAAAGGCAGAAAGTCTGGCTGTACCTTCTTCGGAAGCGATGATGGCAAAGGAACAGCTCGAGTTTGCAAGGCAGAACATTGCGCGACTGAAAACCCGAATCCTGGACGGGCGAACACGAATCGAAGAATTGAGTCAGAATTGGCGAGACACCGAAAACCAGCTGGACACGATACAGCAGGTGACTGTGTTTCTGCACGCCCACCAGCTTTCCGTGGTATCCCAAAAGTTTTTACCTGCGCCGGAAATGTCTGCCTACGACCAGAAACTGGTTCAAATCATGAATACTCATTCCCCGGACAAGCCGCTTGAATTCTGGGAAGTCGAAGTCAACGGAGCCTTTCCCGACATCGCAAGCTTTTTGTCCGCCGTAAATGCAGATTCAGTCCACATCATTCCGCTTGCAATTACCATGAACGAATCTTCGGAATCCCCGGGTGGAATCATGAAATGGAACGTGCTGTTTCTGATCTGACAATTCCTGATCACGGTCATGGATTCCACCTTGTTTCTGGCTGTACCAGGGACTGGTTTTCGAGTTCCGCTTTTTTTTGGGAGGCCATTCCATTGTCAAAGACGATGCTCAAAGACCGGTTTCAGAAGATGTTGCGGGCCGCTTTTGAACTGGGCTCGTCCGATGTTCATATCGTTCCCGGGGAACCCGTTCGAATTCGGGTCGATGGCGAGTTGCGAATCCTGACAGAAAACCCTGATTCTGCAGCAAACTGTTTTTCTTCTGGCGAAACAGAGGCCCTGGTTCGGGAGATGTTGAGCGAAAGTGCCTGGGAAATATTTCTGAATCGCGGGTCGGCTGACGGTGCGTTTACCTTTGAAGACAGGGACCGGATTCGATTCAACATATTCCGGCAGGGGGGACGAACAGCCCTCGCCTTGCGAAGACTGGACAACAAGTTTCGTTCACTGGAAGAATTGGGGTTGAGCGATGAACTGCTCCGCGTCTGCCAGTTCAAGTACGGTCTGGTACTGATTGCCGGTCCAACGGGTTCAGGGAAAAGCACAACCCTTGCAACACTGTTGGATCAGATCAATCAGACTCGCTCCTGCCACATCATTACCATCGAAAATCCGGTCGAGTACATTCACAAGAGCAGCAAGTCTCTGGTCAGCCAGCGTCAGATCGGAATCGACTGTCCCCGATTTGACCAGGCACTGGTCGATGCATTGCGGCAGGACCCGGACGTAATTCTGGTCGGGGAAATTCGGGACCTCGACACGATTCGGACCGCAATCACGGCGGCTGAAACTGGCCATCTCGTTTTTGCCAGCGTTCATGCAGGTGATGCGGTTGGGGCCATCGAGCGACTGGTTGGAGTTTTTCCGGCCGAAGAACAGACTGCCGTTCAACGACTTTTGGGTATGGTCGTTCGCTGCATTGTTGCCCAGCACCTGATCGCTGCCAGCGTCACAACGGCAGACTCGCGGTCCCGTTCGTTTTCCAAAAACGGTCAGCAGAAACAAAAAACCGGCAATTCCGGTGGTCGGGTTTTGGCCAGTGAAGTTCTTTGGGGCACACCAGCAGTTTCCAATTTGATCGCTTCGGGCCAGACGCGCCAGTTGGTCTCAATCATGGAAGCGGGTGCCAACGACGGGATGGTAACGCTCGATTCCAGCCTGGTTCAACTCTTTCGTCAAAGGCGAATTCCCGAATCCGTTGTACGTTCCCTGGCAAGAAATCCCCAGTTGGCTTTGGAACGGGCCCGCAACCGTTGAATGAATCGCCGTGTTGATTTCAGCCGGCCAACAAACCAATACCGTTTCGTCGATGGGCATCAATTCCAATGTCAGCAGCATCAGCAGAAAATGAACTCTTGAACATGGAACAGGTCAAAGTGGACCCCAAATGGGCGCTTGCCATTCCAGGCAACTTGGCTATTCGCAAACAAGTCCTTCCGTTTGTTGAACACCTGGGATCTGTCCATGTGGCTTGTTGTGATCTGAAAGACAGCGCCAGCCTCCAGGCTGTGGAACGCTATGTTGGAAAACCGATCGTTCCGACTCTTGCCGATCCGGATTCCCTGGAACGGGCGATTCAACGTATCTTTCAGGAGGTCGCGACCGGCAACGGCAATACGTCCGTGCCCGTAAGAACCTCACTTGGACCGGCTGTCGTTTCCGCGGAAGAAGAGACCGAGAACGCTGTCTCTCTTAGCGACGAAATTTTCCACGCAGCTCTGGTTCGCAATGCTACTGACGTACACATCGAACCGGGTTCCAGCGAGACTCGCATTCGATTGAGGGTTGATGGTGCGCTGGAGACCTATCGCGAAGTGCCGCAATCCATTCATGCGATGCTGATTTCGCGACTGAAAGTCCTTTGCGGAATGGACATTGCCGAACGGCGTGCGCCTCAGGATGGTCGTTATTCACTGCCACTGGAAGGTGATCGTGAAATTGATGTTCGTGCAGCATCGATTCCGACGAAGTTCGGAGAACGAATGACAATGCGGCTTCTGGCAATTAACGATCGACCGTTTCAGATTGGCGAGTTGGGGCTGGCAGAAAACGACCGTCATCATTTGATGCACGAAATCAATCGTCCAAACGGACTGATTCTGGTAACCGGCCCAACTGGCTGCGGCAAGAGTACGACGCTATATGCCGCGATTCGCGAACTGGTCGGCAACCGGTCGCTGAATGTAATGACTATTGAGGACCCTGTGGAATGTTTGATCAACGGCATCAGTCAGATTGAAGTGGACTCCAACGACAAGATCAGCTTTCACAAGGCATTGCGAAGTTTGCTCCGCCACGACCCCGACGTATTGATGATCGGAGAGATTCGGGATGAAATTACTGCTGAAACGGCGATCAAGGCGGCCCTGACCGGGCACCTGGTCTTTTCGACTTTACACGCCAATTCGGCCCTGGGGAGCATCACTCGCCTGATGGATATGCAGGTTCGACCGTATCTGATTGGAACAGTATTGCAGGTCGCGATCGCACAGCGTCTGGTCCGAAAACTGTGTCAACGCTGCCGGAAAGAAGTGCGGATGTCCGGGATTCAGGCACAGATGCTCGGACAGCCGGAATTGAAGGATTCCATCATGTATGCGCCAGGTGGCTGTACGTACTGCGCAGGTAGCGGACATGTCGGCAGGTTGGGGCTGTTCGAATTTGTCTTCCTCGACGGGGACCTTTCCAGGCTCGTCGCAAACCAGGCGAGCGAAACGTCGATGTCCAACGAGCTGAGGCAAAGGGGTGTTCCTGCCTTGCTGGATGATGCGATCAAAAAGCTCCATCAGGGACTGACATCGTTTGAACAGGTCGCCACGATCATCAATCCATTTTAGTCGTAACAACAGATGCCCAGCTTCAAATTCAAAGCCCGAAACGCATACGGTGAACAGGAGACCGGTCGGGTCAGCGCACCCAGCCGGTTGGCGGTTGCGGGAAGATTGCAGGAACGGGGCGTGATCGTAACTGATATTGAACAAATCGATGATCGCCCCAATCTCCTGTTCACGCTATTGAATCGCTGGTTATCCCGCCCACGCCCGATCGATCTGGAAATTGGATTGCAGCAATTGGCGCTTATGTTGCGAAGTGGTACCACATTGCTGTCGGCAATTCGTTCGCTGGAGTTGTCGGCCACGTCGCTTGCATCACGCCTGATGTGGGGGGCAGTTTCCGAATCGCTGCAGTCCGGTGAAAGCCTGTCGGTGTCGATGGAGAATCAGGGGTGTTTTTCCGATTTTACAATCCAGATGGTAAAAGTCGGCGAGCAAACAGGACATCTGGCTCCGGTTTTGAGTCGGGCCAGCCTGACCATGCAGCGCAGCCGGACGGTTCGCGACGAATCCGTATCGACTCTGGTCTATCCGGTACTGGTCGTGGTGATGGCATTTGCGGTAACTGTCTATATGGTTGCTTACCTGATTCCCCGCCTGGAGATTTACCTTCGAAGTTTGGGAAAAGAAATTCCGGCATTGACGCAAGTATTGATGGACGGCAGTTTCTGGTTGCGACAAAACGCTGTGTTGGTGTTGATCGGCCTGGCCGGAATGATCCTGATACCGGTTTTGATTGCGGCAACGATGGAGGGTCGCCTGTTCATCGACAAATGGCTTTTACGACTCCCGATTGTCGGACGCTCACTGAGGCTGGCCGACACTTCAACATTCTCCAGTTCGCTTGGTTTGCTGGTTGGCAGTGGTGTCGCGCTGATAGATTCATTGCGAATCGTCGAAAACCTGATCAGGAATCGTTTTTCCCGTACAATCGTCAAAGTTGCCCGCGACAAGATTATTCAGGGCAGCAATATGGCGGAAGCATTCGATCAACCCTACGCCTTTACTCCGATGTTAAAGCAGATGGTAGCGGTCGGCGAGCAAACGGGAAATCTCGAAAGCGTGATGGCGGAAACCGCAGAATTTCACGAGAAACAATTTCTCAGTTTGATGCGTCGCCTGAATGCATTATTGACACCTATGCTGACCATATTGATTGGTGTGATAGTCGGTTATGTCTACATCGCGTTTTTTGTGGCCCTGTTCGCAGCCGCCAATTAGGTTGTGAAAGACGTTCGGGACGCTACATCCAGTCAGTGTTCATCATGATTCGTTTATTTTCGTTGGTGAGAAATCAAATGATCGAGAGACGGGAACCAGGCAGTCTGCCTTCACGAGGAAAGATTTTGACGGCGCTGTTGCTCTGTATTGTTGTTTCGATGGCGTCAACGTCCGTTGCCCAGGATCCGGCTTTGACCGACCCAACCAGGGAATCCGAAGCGATCCGGGATACGATGGCCAAGATCAAGGAAGTGGAGAAACTGGATTCTTATGTCAATGAAAATACGGCCCTGAAGGAACAAAACAAAACACTTCTTGGACAGCTAGCAGATCTCACAAAGCAGGTTCAGGCGTTGACGAGTCAGCTTGCAGAACAAAAGGAGCAGTTGCAGAAACAACTCCTGCAGATGCCAGCATTTACGGTCAAATCCAAGATCATAGGGAATGGAGTTGAGCTGGCAGTTCTGGAAACGGGAGGCAAAACGATTCGAATTCGCAACCAGATGGAGTTGTCAGTGTCCGTCAGCGACGGAGTTTGGGTATTGATGCGGGTGGAGAATATCTCTAAAGAAGTCATCGAACTCAATTTTCCTGAAATGGCCCGCACCATCTTTCTTTACGATTAATCGGACGATCGGGAGATTTTCCCGGAAATTTGATGGCGTTTCGCGGCGGGTCACCTTGTTGAAAATACCCCCGGACCGGGACACGGATGTTACGCTTGACGATTTTCAAAATACGATCGGCGCGAAGGACCATTTTCCTGGTTGTCCTGGCGACGTCTTTGTGGATCGTCGGCTCAGCACGGGGAGTGATCCGACAGGATACCGGCGGCGCAGTACAGTCTGAAGCTGGAACTGTCGTTCGTCTGGGGGACGCCAGCATTCGCCTTCCACAGGCCCAGTCGACAGTTCAGCCCGCACTGGTTGAGACGCAACCTGCATCCGGTCAACTTCCCGACATGGAAGAAATTCCCATGTTGGGACCGCTCCCTGCCCAGCAGTACCCTCCTGGTTTCGCCCCGCCATCGCTGATCATGGAACTGGTGGATTTTCGGGACATTAGTCTTGGCGACGCGATGCGTGTTTTTTCAGAACAGTCCGGGTTAAACATTGTCCCTTCGGTTGAAGCGACGAAACAATCAGTGAATCTGTTTTTGCGAAACGTCCAGCCAATGGATGTACTCGAGAATCTGACCAAAACCCATGATCTGTATTTTCGGGTGGACGAGGCATCGGGCATTATCCGGATCTATACCACCAGCGAATACGAAAGCAACCTCGCGAGCTTTCGCGAAGAACAGACCCGTGTCATCACACTGCGGTATCCAAATCCGGTAGATGTGGCCGTCGCAATTCGCGACCTGTTCGGAGACCGGGTTGATTTGAACTTCGGAGTCGGCGACGAAGACTCCATCATGGACCTTTTGTTTCGCCTGAACCGGTTTGATTTGGTCGACAGTCGAAGCCTTGGCCTGGGCTCGTTTCAGGGGAACTATTCGCTCGGCGGGCGAGGCAGCAGCAATCTGAATGGTCTGGGCGGATTCAGTTCCAACAATTTTCGACGCCAGTTTCCGCAGTCCCAATACGACCAGAACAGGGAAACCCAACCGCTGACTGATCTTTCCGCCGAACAAATCCAGAAACTGATCGACAGCGTAACAAAACGCAACGAATCGCTTCAGGCAAACGAACCGGACCCGGTCAGTCAGCTGATGAAAGAACGACAAGCGGTGATATTTGTCACCGTCGTTCGGCGAAACAACCAGGTCATTGTGCGGACCAGTGACGAAGAAACGATGACGCAAATCCAGCAACTCGTCGCCGACCTTGATGTGCCGACTCCCCTGGTGTTGCTGGAAGTGAAAGTGATGTCCATACTGCTGGACGACCACTTCAGAAGTGTTTTTGACTACGAGTTTTCCGATGGTGCTTCTGCTGCCGGAGGATTCACGACCGGGGATATATTGCCACCGCCAGCAGACCAGTTGGTGGGGGAGGCTCGCCGCATGGCCTCTCTCCTTCCTGGAGGCAGCGTGATAAACCAGGGCGACCTCACATTTCAGCTTGTAAACAACAGTTTTCGCGCGCGGATGCAGCTGCTCGAAGATGACAACCGTGTGACTATATTGAATACCCCGCTGCTTCTGACAGCGAACAACGAGGTTAGCCGCATTTTCATTGGGGACACGATCCCGTTTACCGTCGGTTTCAATTCGCCCCAGGTCATATCGGGTGGAAACAACAACACGACAATTGCTGGCACGCCGATAACAGAACTCCGCGACGTCGGCCAGTCGTTGCTGATTACTCCCAGTATCAACGCAGACCGTACCGTTACCCTTCGAGTCGTTCAGGAGAACGCCCGGCGCGTGATCAACGGCGGCCGAATACCGGTGCTGAATCCAAACGGAGGCATCACCAACCAGGAGGTTGACACCGTGAATCGCAGTACGATTAGTGGCACGATTGTGGCAAAGGACGCAATGGCCGTTATTCTGGGGGGCTTGATCGAAGACGAGGTTTCTGACTCACGAAAACAGGTTCCGGGTCTGGGAAAACTGCCGGTCCTGGGGTTTTTCTTCCGCCGACAGGAAACCGGACGGATGCGACGTGAACTGGTCGTCATGATTCGACCTTATGTCTTCAATACTCCGGCGGAATCTGCCGCAGTCAGTGACGACTTGTTACAACAACTGAGCGTTCACCCCAATGCCAGCAACCATATGCCGACCATGAATACTTTTTCACCCTCGGAAGCCGTTCAGGCGATTCCGGACGAATGTGGTCTGCATCGCGTTTTTCAGTTCCACAATGTAGTACCCAGAGTCTATTAGCCCCATCCGGATTTTGCCCGGGACATTCCCGCCCCAACCGGATTTGCAGTGTAACGGATTCATGATGCAACGCAAAATTCAAAATCACTGCCGAACCGCGCCTCCGCGAATCTCCGTAACGAATTGGGTTTGCATCGGATCGTTGTTGATTTTGGCAGGCTTGGCAGGTTGCCACTCCCTGGACCTGAATCCAACTGCACCGGTCGCATCCAGTGCCGCCAATCCGGTCGCAAAAAACAACGCCAGGCCGACGCCCGGGAAAGACCTGAGAATTGCCGGTAGCGGATTGATGCTGGGCAAAACAGACAACGTTGCATTTGAAGATCACGAATTTGCGAAAATTCTGTCGGGCTTGCTTCAAGAACAGAAACTGGCGACTGTCAAACACCTGGTCAGAACGTACCCCGACATAACGATGTCGTTGATGATGAACGGTCCCTGCGATGAATTGGACTTCGGTCACACGCGTCAGGTTGCCGAAATTGTCGATATAACCTGGAACCGAAATGCTGCTGGCACGGGCGCTTGGGAAACCTACATTGAGTTGTGTGCCAGTCAGGACGGGGAGAATTCATTTCATGCCCTTCGACGACAACACCTCGAACTGCTGACCAACAATTCACCCAAAGCGGCACTCGATTTGGGGCTGACGAAAAGGGCCCGTGAGTCCGGCTCGGAAATTGCCTTGCTCGAAGCCATCCGCCTGGAGGCCACAGCGCATTCGCTGGCAGGAAACTACAGGCAATGCATTCAGTCGATTGAGTCCATTCTCGTCCGGGCCGGAGACCAATTTCCGGTTCAAGCGAGTCGTATGTTGCTGTTGATCGCAGACGCGTCCAGACATCTTGGAAACATGGAACTGTGTTCGGCAAACTGGTCTCGGGCAACCGAACTGGAAAGCCAAACGATGAAGTCCCGGGGATTTCATGATCCAGCCTTCTGGAAACAGGCTGCATTTCAACGACCGGTCGATTCGGATTGGCCGGCTCCCGTAGTCGCCAACATTCGGGAAGTACTCGATCGGTCGGGATTGCAGTATCCCGATTCGTTACACAACGACTCCTGTCGCGAGTCGATTCTTTGGGCGCTCGTGGGGGTTCAAAGCCTGAAACGTCATGAAAGCCAGAACGCAATCCTCGCATTCAAAAAGGCCGAAGGATTGGTCGCAACAAAAGATCTGAAAAATGAACTTCTGTTGCAACAGGCACTTTCCATGCTGGATGCCGGACAGGCAGGCCCCGCGTCGGCAATTTTGTTTCGGCTGACCACCGAATCTGGTCTGATTGCCAGCCGCAGCCGCGGGATACTGGGCTCATTGAAACTCCAGCATGGGAGTATCGAACAGGGCTTGAACCTGCTTACATCGGCAATTCCGTCTGCAGACAGATGGCCCCTCGACGAAAAACTGCGGGCTCAATCCGATCTTGCGTTGGCAACGCTGATTCGGACTGAAGAGTCCGCTGGAATGGACATGCTGGAAGACACCATTCTTCAGTTCGTGGACCGGGGACTGTTTGGTGACACGGTACAGGCATTGACAAACATTGCCCGTTATTACGAGACCAAGAAAAATGTGTCCCAACACACCCATGCCCTTCAACGGCTGCAGGAATTTGAGTCCAGCGGAATCATCTCCCCATCATCTTGACGCTCACCGGATAAAACGTTTGCTCAAAAACGCTTCTTGCGTTTCGCCAAACAGATTTCGCAACAACCTGAAACGGCTGACCAAACTGTTTCGACAAAAACGAACTGGTAACGTCTGCCATCGCTACTCCTTTTTCATCAATGCCATCGTGATGACAAGTCCGGCTTTGCGATCGTCCTTGCTGGATCTGCTGCGGGCATGGCATTTGAGACAGGATGCTGACAGGCGAATGGAACCTGCAAAATGGAATTTGTCATTCGCCATTTCCGAAAAGACATCTTCCAGGGAACGGGACGGAAGCGTGAGCTTCTGGTCTTCGCGAAAAAAGTCCCGGTGCATAATCTGGAGTGCTCCATGAAAGGCTTCGTAAGCACGGATATCGCTGGCTTGGCGGAAACATGGCATCTCCAATATGGGAACTGTTGTGGCCAACATGAACCTGACCCGCTACTGGTTCCGATCCGGCCGGAGCTGTATCATATACCAAGAGGTGCAGAAATTCCTTTCCCGGGTTCGCAACGAAGGAATAGCCGTACCTGCGCCCGTGCAGACTGATTCTGCAAAAACAATGGATTTGACCTGGAAGAATAATGGCGATATCTCATGCTCAACCCGGCGAAGTGGTTGACCTCTCTCCGCTGGCTGACGCGATTGCAACGACGAAAACCAGCACATTGATTTCGACCGCTTCGATGAAAGTGATCCGGATGGTTTTGCCTGCCGGAAAGGAAATCTCCGAGCACAAAGCCCCAGGAGAAATCATTGTCCAGTGCCTTGAAGGCCGAATCACATTCACGGCGTTGGGCAAAATGGAAGATCTGGAAAAGGGACAGTTGCTGTTCCTCACTGCCGGCGAGCCGCACTCTGTCATCGCGGTCGAGGACTCCTCGTTCCTGTTAACGATACTTGTACCTTCCACGCACCCTGCCAAATGACGGAATTCGGGAAACATGACGCCTTTTGGCGACCAAAAGGCCGAAAACCACCGGGCCCCAGCAACCCATCCGATCGCAACAGGTGATGCGCTGACACGGAATCGGCGCCCTTCCAATTTGGCGGGTTATTGTGCCACGAAATCAAACGGGAGTATGTTTATGCCTGCAACATGTGCCCCCAACAAAGGCCGGAAACGGGATGATTGCAGCGAACTCTCTAGAGGCCAACTGGCTTCGGGCCGGCGAGTTTGCCAAATCATGACGTCCATTCGATCCCGGGCTTAAGCGATCCAGTTGCTGCAAGTCTCCAGGAATCCTTTAATCATCCCAGTCGTCCAACCGATGTTCGCGGGGAGGAGCCCTGGCAGCGACGGTCTTGACACGTTGCATTAAATCCTTCACCGATTCCGGAAATGCCTGATCCTCGCGCCATCAACGCGACCCGCCAAAATGCAACCAGGGCCAGCGTCCACAGATTGGCCTGCACCGCGCCGACCTCCGAAAACATCCGTTCATACGGAATCGCGTAAAGCCATGCCAGCGGTGCCGTCATCCAGAATAGGCG
>Ga0163150_10001042_pt1 | contig 49140 bp, 26 predicted proteins | sample OliLakLV19P2IB_FD_148628 | JGI IMG/M metagenome (GOLD analysis project Ga0163150, IMG submission 148628) | Freshwater microbial mat bacterial communities from Lake Vanda, McMurdo Dry Valleys, Antarctica - Oligotrophic Lake LV.19.P2.IB | ecosystem: Environmental > Aquatic > Freshwater > Lake >... | reverse complement strand
CTTTAAACGGCTGCGCCAGGTTTCGACCACGCCGTGCGTGGGGGCGGGCAGCGCCGGGGGTGCGTGCGGTGGCGGTGGGCCGTGCGAGCCGATTTCGATCCCTTCGCCGAAGTAGAGCTTGCGGGCGTCGGCGTTTCTTAGCACTTCGGCCGGCGTGCCGTGGCAGAGGACTTTGCCGGCCGTGATCACGTAGCTGCGGTCGGTGATTTGCAACGTCTCGCGCACCTGGTGATCGGTGATCAGAATCGAAATGCCCGTGGCCCGCAGCCGGCGGACGATTTCCTGGATGCTGGCGATGGTCACGGGATCGATGCCGGTGAAGGGCTCGTCCAGCAAGATCAGCTTGGGGTCCGAGACCAGGCAGCGGGCGATTTCCAACCGCCGCCGTTCACCGCCCGAGAGCGACATGGCCAGGCTCTTGCGGAGCTTGACGATGTTGAATTGCTCGAGCAGCTCATCGCAACGCAGCCGCCGCGTGCGGCGATCGATGCCGAGCATTTCCATCATGCCCAGCAGGTTCTGCTCGACGGTAAGCTTGCGAAAGACGCTCGATTCTTGAGCCAGGTAGCCCATGCCGCCATCGCGTGCGCGGCGATACATGGGCCAGCGCGTAACGTCGAGATCGTTGAGCAGCACCGTGCCGGCGTTGGGCTCGATCATGCCGCAGGCCATGCGAAAACTGGTCGTCTTGCCCGCGCCGTTGGGCCCTAACAGGCCCACGATCTCGCCCTCGCCAACGTCGAAATCGACGCCATCGACGACGCGGCGGCGGCCGTAGATTTTCACCAGTCCTTGGACTTCGAGCATGGACATGGGGGCGGCCCTCCTTGGCCGATCGGACACATCTGTAGGCTGGGGCGCTAGCCCCACCTTTGCATCTATATTTCAACCCGTGTATCGCGTGGCAAGGTGGGGCTAGCGCCCCAGCCTACGCCTCCCCTCGCTTGCGCGTCGGGCTGGTATTCCATCATCGCTATCGTACCAACCGCATCTGTGCGAAGTTGGGAAAGAACGGGAACGGGATATTCGTGCCGATGATTTTGTCCCACGAGTGCGGCCAATAGACGAACAGCGCCTTGCCGGTGAGCAAGTCGCGCTTCACGTAGTATTCCGGGTTCTTGTCTTCGTCGATGCCAGTCCATAGGCGGCTGTCTTTGCTTTGTGGGCTGTTGTCGCCTAGGGTCAGAAACTGATCGGGGCCCAGCACGAGCGGCTGCCGCTGGTGCAGGTGATTGAAGGCCGTCCATTGCCGGGGATCGGAGAGGAAGGCGGCGACTTGCACGTCGTTGGCGTCCCCTGACAGTCCGCCCTCTTGGCCCAGCATATAGTCGGACATCGCTCCACGGGGCTCGATGGCTATGTAGTACACGTCGCGAAACACTTGCAAATGATTGACCCGCAATTGCGTGCCGCTCGCTCCGATCCGCGCCGCAGCCAGGTCTTCGACCGTGGGAACGTGATTGCCGAGGTCTCCGTAGGCGGTCGGGGCGTCGAATTCCATCGCGCCGCGATCGAACGTGCTGCGATCGACCCATAGGTACAACTGGTTGTCGAAGTTGGCAAATGCCACGCGATACGTGCCTGCGCCGACAATCGGCGTTTGCGCCGTCGGCCGGAAGGATTCGAGACCGGAAATTGAAAGGGTGGCGGCCCCGGTGGCCGGATCGATCGTGCAATCGAAATAGCGGCCCCCCTCGACCAGTCGCAACACGATCTGGCCTTCGGGCTTGTCGATTTGCAACTCGCACTCGACGACGAGGTCACCCACCCAGTGGATGCCTTGGGACTCGTTACGCGGGGGGCTGCTTCGCATTTTGCCTACATCGTAGGCGTAAAAATCGCCGATCAGTTGGGGCCTGATGCCGTTGAGCTGCTGCTCGGTGAGCGGTTGACCTTGCTCGATCATGCTCCAGTCGAGCGAAGTCGGCGGCGTATGGTGGTAGGCCAGCCATTGCTCGCTTCCCTTAGGCACATCGGCTGTGAAGGCGCGCCCGTCGTCGTCGGCCTGCCACGTATTAGTGTCGCCAAGTGGTTGCCATCGCGCGGGCCAACCGACTTTCTGCTGAAAGGGCGATTGATGGTCGTTGTTGTAGACCACTTGCCGCATGGCCAGAACTTTCTCGGGCGGCTTGTGTTGGATCGCGACGCTGCCGTCATTTTCCTGCGTGAAGATATCGCCGCGGTGGATAACGATCGTCTCGTTGGGCAGTCCGACCACGCGCTTGATGTAGTTCTGGTTGGCAGTCTCTGGGTACTTGAAGACCGCGATATCCCAGCGCTTCGGATCGGAAAACTGGTAGGGAAACTTGGCGACGAGAATACGGTCGCCTTTGTAAGTGGGGTACTTTGCGCCGTCGGCCGACTTGGGATCGACGTTGAGCGTGAAGCGGCAATTGGGGCAGATGCACGTAATAACGTCTTTCGATTCCAGATCGTTCTGAAGTTTCCGTCGTTTGTCGTCGCTCAAACCAGGTTTTTTCAACTCGGCCTTAATGGCGGCGACCGCTTGCAGCCAGTTCTCGTCCTGCTCATCACTTGCGCCAACCGTGTACTCGATGCCACACTCCCGACAGAACACGTCCTTGTTCGCGCCCAGAAGTGTGGGCGCCATCGATCCGGTGGGAATGACAAAGGCCTCGGCCTCGAACGTGCGAAAGAGAAACGCCAGCACGAAGGCGATGACGACCGATTCGACCGTTTCGCGGATGCCGTCCTTGCGCGCCAGGGACGGCGCCGCAGGAGGAGTAGTTTTCTTTGCGGCGGGTGCGGGCTTTGCTTTGGACATAGTCTGTCTTAGGGTGGGTTCCAAGCCGTCGGAGGCCAGGAGTCAGTTTTAATCTTGATGCAAAGCAAGCCCAGGGAAGGCGGCCTCGACGCACTGCTACTCTATACGCGACGACCGCCTTCCCTGGGTCATGCGAGTTTCGGACGCCGCAAATCCCGATTGCGGCTTCATTTCTCACGTGTTATTCGCCGTAAGTCGCTGAATATAGCCGATTTCGCGAGGCGTCGGAACTCGGAATCGAACGCCCCGGCTGCCAGCACTCACCAGGGGACCGTGAGGATCAAAGGCTTGCCCATCAATAACTTAGCGGGCACGGCCGCATCGATCGAGCGGCTGCGGCTATCGTGCGACAGGGGGCTGTTGTCGCCCAGCATATAGTATTCGTCGGCCGTGAGCCGCACCGAGATACCCCCCCCAAGCGGGGAATCGGCTGCGGCAATCGGTACGTAGTACACGTCGCGTAGCACGCGCAAATCTTGGACTTCGATCGCAGCGCCAAGCGAGCCGATGGCCAGTGGCCGAGCCGTCGGCTGCCCGTCGCCGCCGGGCCATTGGCGGGCCAGTAGATCCGAAGACGTCCGCTCGTACGGCATGCTCAGCAGAGGCTGTCCGTCGATCGCTAGCAGGAACTGCCGGTCGATGAGCGAGACCTCCACCAACGCCCCCGCGGTCAACGCGGAAAGTTCCAATTCCCACAGCAGCATTCGTTGCCCAAAACGGTGCAGTTGTGCTTGCTTTCGGCTCGGATCCAACAGGGCGATGAACGTATCGTCTCCGTCACAAGCGCGGAAAGCTACGACTCCACCACCGCTCGCTTTGATGCGGCACGAAAGCAGCACGTCGTGAATCGCGTACTGCGCGAGCACCGGCCGCGTCTGGTTGTAGCCGTAAGCATCTACGAGGGGCGTTTCTTCCGTCGCATGGGGAACGCCGGCCACGCGCCGCTGATGGTGATATGTAAGCCAGTCGATCCCCGGCGAGGCGCTGGGCATTGACGTTGCGACGGAGGACTTGGCTGGTACGCCCTCTGGTCCAATGGACGTGGTTTCGCCACGCTCCACGCCCTTCGCTTCGCTCAGAGCGTGCCACCCGTCGTTGGTAGCCTGCCCAGCTTTCGTTGGATGGACGAACCCACCGTCATTGGCTTGCCATAAACTGTCGCCCTGTTCGGCGCGCCAACGCGGCGGCATGGTTGGATTGGATCGCGGTCGAAAGTTGTTGTCGTGTACCAGCACCGCCATCGCCCTCTGCTCGGGGAGCGACTTGCGGAGGATCTGGCCATCAACAAACACGTCGCCGTCACGAATATCTATGGATTCACCGGGCAGGCCCACGACTCGCTTCACGCAGATCTCGCCGGCCTTAGCCGGCTGGCGAAAGGCGACGACCTCCCAGCGGCGAGGAAGGCGCGTAGTGAAAGCGGTTTGGTGGACCGGCAGTCGATTGCCGCTGGCTTGCGCCGCTTCGTCGATTGGGTCGCCGATCGCGCCGCAATTGGGACACACGGCCAGCCGCCCCAGCGATTCGGGGCCCTCGATGCCACAGTCGAAAGTAAATTCGCACTCGGGGCAGACGGCGCGCATGTGTGGGCCGACGAGCGCCGGCGCCATCGATCCGCTGGCCACGACAAACCACGCGATGCACCAGGTGCGCAGGGCGAGAAATGCAATCGCCAGACCAATGGCTAGCTCGACGGTCAACCGCACGCCATGGGGTTTGCCGCCGAGCGTGGTGCTTGTCTCGAATGGCGACATGATCCGCGCCGGTTCAACAGGTTGTATGTCGGGTCGCGTCCACGCACTTCGCTTCGCTCAGAACGTGCCCCCCCCACTATGATAGCATCGGGCACCCTATTTGAGTCGAACGCCCTTCGCCGCGCCCAGGGACGTCACGGGCGGGTTTTGGGCGTGTCGCCAACTGGCCTTTCCACGTCTGGGCGGTTTTGGTACTCATCTGCCGCCTGAAGTTCGGGAGCGGCGGCGAAACCCAATCCGCGCCTCCGATTCTTCGCAAACTCCTGCGTCTGCGTCGAGCACGCGCGTCGTACACACAGCGCGTGGGGCGCCGATCACGTCTCGCTATTTCCTTGAAGTTGCATTTCTGGGGAGAGGACCGATGAAGCGGATTCTCATCCGGCTGTCTGCGCTGGCTGCCGTCGTAGGCATAGGCGCATTGGCCGTTGCTCAAGCGCAGCGTAGCCTGCGTCCCACGACGGAATCGGAAGCCAAAGCCGATACGAGCCAGGCAGATGCGGCCGGCGATGTCGCGGCTGGCGAAAAAGACGCCAAGGGCCCGCTCGCAACTCCGCCCGAGCCGGTCGATCGCTATGCCTCGACGGCGCACGATCGTCCGTCGTCCACGGATCCTTTTGCCTCCTCGTGGAAACCTGGACCACGCGACCATGCTGATGCAGCTCGCGATGTGGCAATTTCCCCACAGGCATTGGAGGAAGCCGCCGGCGGTGCAAACCGCAAAGCTGGCGGAAGCGCGACCGTGGCGGGCGACGAGTTCCCGAACGCGGCCGACGTCTTGCCGCCGCGAGACGCCAAGGAGCTTGCCGCCGCCCCCCCCAATCCACTCGACACGGGCGTCATGCCCGCCAGTTACGACGCACCGGTGCCGCGATCGGGCCGCACTGCGGCAAGCGCCAAAGCCCGCGGTTTGCAACCGCCCGGCGCCGTGCCCGGCGAGCCGACGTTAGCGCCTCCGCAGGAGACGGCGCCAGCAGTCGCCGACCAGCGATATCCTGGTCCGCGCGATCGTGGCTTGGGAACCGCGGCAGCGGACCTAGGCGACGCACGCACGACAGCGCCACCTGTCCGCGAGCCCGCGCCGTTGCCACTCGAGTCGAACGCGCTGCAGATCGAACGACCCGCTGCTGGTGCCGATAACTTTGCCCCACCCGCAGCGACAGCGGCCACGGCGGAAGGTCAAACCGAGGGCGCCGGTCGCCCCGGCAGCAAGCAACTCGATGGCGTGCAAACGCCCACGCTAACCGTGGAAAAATCGGCGCCGCCAGAAATCCAGGTCGGCAAGGCGGCCGTGTTTCAGATTGTCGTCCGCAACACCGGCCAGACTCCGGCGCTGTCCGTCGAGGTCAGCGAACCAGATTCCCAAGGGCGCGCAGTAGTGAGCACCACGCCCCGCGCCAAGCAAACGGTGCAAGGCGATTTGCACTGGACGTTGGGCACGATCAAGCCGGGCGAAGAAGTCAGCCTGCAAGTCGAGCTGATGCCGCTCACCGAAGGGGAGATTGGCAGCGTCGCCACGGTCCACTTTGCCGCGGAGTCCTCCGTCCGCACGACGGCCACGAAGCCGCAACTCGTACTAGAGGTCAAGGCTCAGCCCGAAGTGATGATCGGCGACCAGGTCACCTTCTCGATCAAGCTTTCCAATCCCGGCACCGGCGCCGCCAAGGGCGTGCTGCTGCAAGAAGCGGTGCCGGATTCGCTGGAGCACGAGGCCGGTCCGGAATTGGAGTATGAGGTGGGCGATCTCAAGCCCGGCGAGACGCGGCAGCTCGAGCTGACGATGAAGGCGGTGAAAGCCGGCCGCTTCACGAACTCGCTGTTTGCACGCGGTGAGGGCGCCGCGCGGGCCGAGTGTAAATCCGAGATCGAAATCATCGCTCCCATTTTGGAACTGCAAGTCGACGGCCCCAAGCGCCGCTATCTCGATCGCCAGGCCACCTACACCGTGTCGGTCTCGAATCCGGGGACGGCAGCCGCCACGAAGGTCGATCTGCTCACGCATTTGCCGCCGGGGTTGAAGTTCGTCGAAGCCAACAACGACGGTCAGTACGACGCCCAGACGCGCTGCGTCCATTGGCTGCTGGAACAGCTTCCCGCCAACGAGATGGGCAGCGTCACGCTGACCGTATTGCCAGTGGAGGCGGGCGAGCAGCCCTTGCAGGTTGAAGGCAAGGCCGATCGAGGGCTGTCGGCCAAGCGCGAGCAGATGGTCGTCGTCGAAGGCGTTTCGGCCATTCTGTTCACCGTTGCCGACGTTGCCGACCCGGTTGAAGTCAACGGCGAGACAACGTATGAAATCAAGGTCGTCAATCAGGGCACGAAGGCGGCCACGAATCTGCAGCTCGTCACGGTGCTGCCCGCCGAAATGAAGGCCTTAGGCGGCGAAGGTCCCACACGGTACGTGATTGAAGGGCAGCAGGTGTTGTTCGACCCCTTGCCGCAACTCGCGCCGAAGGCCGACACGACCTACAAGGTGAAGGCCCAAGGACTCCGCGCGGGCGACGTGCGAGTGAGCGTGCGGCTTCTGACCGACGAGCTGCGCACGCCCGTCACGAAGGAAGAGAGCACGAAGATCTACGCCGACGAGTGAGCTGAGTTCGGGGTTGACAAGGGCGTGGTCGCTTTCGTAGGTACCGGCCGCCGGACGGTACCTTGCGCCGCGACAAATGCGGACGAATACCACGACCGCACAGAAGCAACCCGCTTGCGGCTCGTTATGCGTCACTCGAAGTTCAGGCCCCGTCGGGCCGCCGGGGCCTACAACGCGTGAGCCGGCTGTTGGCCTGCTTCGAGACGAAACGCGCGATGACCGGCCTCACGTAGCCGGTCGACAAAACTCTCGGGCCCGTGCGTGCAGTACACGACTCGCGCATTGACCTGTGCCACGGCCGCCAGAAGCTGGTCGTAATCCGCGTGGTCCGAAAGTGGAATCGCGTGATCGACACCCATACGAAAACGGGCGTCGCGGCCAGCCGCCCAGCCCGTCACGGCAAAGGTCACCGGCTGCTTGATCCGCGGCAAATCGGCCGCGCGGTGCCCGCGCGGCGGCAAGATGACGGCGTGCCCAGGTAGTACGCGGTCGGCGAACAAGGCGTAGTTTCCCAAGTCCACGCCGCAGGACTCGTAGATCTTGCTGATCTCGAAGATCGCGGGGTGCTGCAGCACCGGGATGTTGGCCTGCGTGAGAATTCGCGTCACTTCCTGGCTTTTGCCTAGTACGTAGGCAAACACCACGGGCGTCATTTCGCGGGCCAGCGCTTCGCGGACGAGCCCAATCAGTTGCTCGATCGCTTCCCCGCGATTTATGAGCCGGTAATCGGGCGTGCCGAACGTGCTCTCGATGACCAGAACGTCGGCATGCGGCAGTTCGGCTCGCTCGGCCGTGGCCGATTCGTCGAGCTTGAAATCGCCCGTGTAGAGCAGCGACTGCTCGCCATCCTCGGCCAAGAGCATCGCCGAGCCTAGGCAGTGTCCTGCCGGAAATGTCGTGAGCCGCAAACCTCCCCAATCGATGGGCGTGCGGTAGGGCATTTCCAACACGTCGCGGCGGCCCAATCGCAAATGATACAGCCGCGCGGTCGCGGGCGTACACAGCGCGTATTGATGCCGCGCCATGTGATCGAAATGCGCGTGCGAGATGAACGCCCGCGGCTGCCGCCTGCGAAAATCGACGGCCAGATCGGCCTTGGTGAGTTTCAAACCGCGATCGAAGTGGAACACGCGAGATTCTCGCGAAGACATTTCCCCTGCCAGGCAGGGAGGCATTGGTATATACACATCGAAAGCACTGGAATTGGACTCGGATGAACACCGTTGGTCGTGGTCAATTGGTCGTAGGCGATCCGTCAGCCCCACCAGGGGCGAAACATCATCCGGTGGCGGTGTCGCGGGCCTCGACGTAGCATGCGCGCATGTGTCGCCCCGTTGGGGCTTGCCATATTGATTCGATGCCATCGTCCCACGGCTCGCGCCGTGGGCTAGTATGTTTCGCCCCTGCCGGGGCTACAGCACTTACCGGCTCGCTGAGACCGCCAGCTTTCCGGCCGGGTTCAGTCCGGCGGATTTCCAGGCCGCGTCGAGCTTTTCGCCCGCGGACTTCACGTTCGCATCGCGGCGCAGGCCCCGCGTGTTGCCACCCGTGGCGGGAGTGACCGGTCCGTCGTAACCCATCTCGGCCAGGGCGACCAGCGCAGCCGTCGTATCGATCGTGCCCGATTCGCCGGGCAGCAGCCGTGCAGGTTCCGCCGATGCATCAGCGGCCGCCTCGCCGGCATCGGCCACACGCACGGCGACAATGCGCTCCGGCGGGCCCTTCCGCAGCGCCGCGAGCGTTCCCTGCGAGACGTGCAGGTCCCACAGGTCGACGACGACGCCGATGTTTTTGGCCGCCACGGTCGACAAGAGCAGCAGCAGCGCGTCGAGATTGTGTACGAACTCGAAGGCCTTGTCCCGGCGAGCCGCGGCCGAGGCGACAAAGCCCACGCCCAGTCGGATTCCCTGCGGCGCCAGCACGTTGGCCAGTTCGGTGAACCGCTGCCGATGGAACTCGAAATTCTGGTGATAGGGCCGCTCGTCGTTGGCCGGGGCGATCGTCGTCAGGCAACGCGTGCAACCGATCTGGGCGGCCAGGTCGGCGTACTCGGGCAGTTTGGTCAGGTCGGTGCGATAGGTCGCGTCGTCGTCCTGCCAGCGCACCGGAAGCGTGAATCCGCCGAACTTCAGCTTGGCGCTGTCCAACAGCCGCCGGGCGTGCGGCAGGCCGTGCGTCTTAGTGCTCTCGGCCAGCTCGATAATGTCGAGATCGATGCCCTTGAACCCGAAAGAAAGCGCCAGCTCGATGATTTCGCTCTGCCGACCCGATACTCCTAGCGCCTCCGGACTCAGATTCTTGAACATCGACTCCTCCAGGGTTCCACGAACCGCAAAGAATGGCCCGCCAGTCGCGCCTGCGGACAGCGCGCTGCAGCGGCCATTATGACAAATTGGCTCGCGGCGTTAAAGGGGAGTGGCCTCGAACGTCTGGAACTAGCGATGCCCTATGCGTAGCAGGCACCGTCACGAGCTACGACTTACGGGGGGAACCGGCATTCCTGCCCGGCCTTATCGAGGCCGAACAGAAGTCGAGTCCGCGGTCAGCTAGCGACGACCGCACACCGAGCCAGAATGGCAAGGGATCGAAGAGGCCAGAAAACGCCAATTCTCGGCCGAGAGCAGCGGTTGCGCGGGCGCGCGCCGAATTGGAAAACGGCGAAAGGGGTGCGCCCCCTCGGGGAGGTGCTACGGGGGCGTGGAGTCAACAATTCGACTCGCATCCGGCGGTGTCGCTTCGCTCAACCGCTGGTTAATGGCTCTTTGCCCCTCCGGGCACCCAATGCGAAAGCTCGCATACGCGATCGGTAACCTGAACCGTTGTACGCACAAAGTACGACTTGCGCGCCCCTCACGGATCGACCGGAGAGCGTGGTTTGACCGCGGAATGAACAGACTTGGTTCTTGAGTCAGCCGTTTACTTCCGGCGTCGTGCGAACGCCACCAGCCCCAACAATCCCAGCGACAATAGCGCGATGCTCGAAGGTTCTGGCACCGCCTGGGCATGGGCCGGACCGCCGTTGGTGGCGGTATGGTTCCAATTGGCCGAAATCTGGTTGATGTCGAAGATGTTCACAACGCTGTCGTGATTGATATTGCCCGGAGCGAATGCGCCGACGGGACCCGCCGGATTCCAGTTCGACGAGACGAGGTTGATGTCGAAAATGTTGACGATCCCATCGTGGTTGGCGTCGCCATCCAGTTCATCGAGAGTGATCTGCGTGCTGCCATAGACGACGTTGTAGCCATGCGCGGTTGCGTCCAGAGCATTGGCAAACGTGCCTACGAGCGATCCCGCGTTGTAAGCGGCAATGACGTGCGTGACGGCTGTGGCCAGGTCGCCCTGAATATCGAGCACGCTGGCGACCCCCAGCGTCAGCCCGCCCGTGACGTTCAACAGGTCGATGGTGGCGCCGCTTACCTCGGCGGAATACGTGCCGTTGAGCGTGACGTTTCCGACGACGGCCAGCGTGCCGACCGAAGCGCCCGGCTGGAGAAGGCCGTTGGCCCCGATGGTGACATTGCCCGTCACGGTGCCGTTGCCCTTGAGGGCCTGGGCGGCGCTGCCACCCCCCAGGACGAAGCCACCGGTCACGTCGGCCACGTTCAGTGTGGCTCCACTCGCCACGGTGACGATGCTTACGTTATTGCCGATCGACGTGTTGCCGGACATCCGCAACGTACCCTCATTGACGTTGACGTTCGCCAAATTGGCATTGCTCAGCGAGGTTAGATCGACCTGACCGGCGCCGACCTTGGTGAGGCTGTGGGCGTTCCCTTGCAAGTAACCTTGCTGGTAAACGTCGTTGCCGTTGAGTGCGCGAAGTTCCCAGGGCCCGGCGCCGCCGATGGTAGTGTCGCCGTTGAGGGTCAGATAGCTGATGAGGGCCGCTGTCGCACCGCTATTGATGATGGCGCCATTGCCGCCAACGCCGCCGCCTTGAGCTCTGATCTGCTCGGTGGCCAAGCCGTTGACGCCGTTGAAATCCAACGTGCCGCCATTGTTGATCGTGGTGCCGGCATCGGCGGCTCCGATACCGTCCAATTGCGCTCCCAAGGCGTATGCAGCGCCGATCTTGATGGTGCCGGCGTTGATCGTCACCGGGCCCGTGAAGTCGTTGGCGCCGGTATTGGCGATCGTCAACGTGCCAGCGCCGTTTTTCACCAGGCCACCGCTGCCGGTGATACGTCCCGTACCGTCGAACGTGTAATCGCGAGCACCGCTTACGTTGATTGCGACCGGATTGACCACGTCGGTAATGGTGACGTTATTGAGATTTGCCGAGCTGTCGTTGAAGGTGACCACATCGCCCTGGAAGAACTGGCCGTCGCCGGCGCCAGTCCAATTGACGTCGGTCTTGACATTCCAGTTGTTGCTGGCCCCACCCGACCAGGTGAGGTTAGCGTTGGCGCCGGTGACGTTGACGATCAACTTACCCGCGGTCGTGTTGTTTAGCGCCAAGTTGTAACGCGTGTTGTGATTGGGATCGATCTGGAACGTGCCGCCGCTGCCGCCCTGCGAGACCGCACCATCGATTACGGTGTAAGCGCCAGTAGCCAGGGTGCCTCCGCCGGGAACGATGAGGATGTTCGTGTCGGAAGCGCCCAGATTGAGCGCGCCGCTGTGGACGATCTTGTCGTTTCCGCTGGAGGTGCTGGGGCTGAGCTCGAACATGAGCGTGTCGCCGCCGGCGAGATTCAGACTGTTGCTGATCGTCATCGTGCCGTTGGGCAGATTGGCGCTGATGTTGTAATACGCCGCAGCCACGACTGTCCCGCTGGGAGTAATCGTCGCGCCAGCAACCGATGTGACGTTGCCGGTAATCGTGCCCGTGCCAGCCAGAATCGGGCTGGTTCCGGCAAGAGTGAGCGTTTGATCCGTCCGCCCGGTTACGTTCAACGTGGCGCCGGCATAGACCTGAATCATCGAGCTGGTGCTGATCGATCCCTCGGTGAAGGTGATGGGATCCTGGGCAACCCGCAATGTGCCTGCGTTGATAGTGGTCGCACCGGTGTAGGTATTCACGTCGCTCGTGACGCTCCAGGTGCCGGCGCCGAACTTTTCGAGACCGACAACCTGCGTCGCGGAGAAGTCGGTCAGGGCACCAGAAATCGTTCCATTTCCGGCGCCACCGACGATCAAAGCACGGCTCGTCGTATTGGCCAAAGTTACGCCGCCCGATAGTCGTAGCGAACCGGCCTGCGAGGTGATGATGGTGCTTCCCGCGCCTCCGAGCAGCGTGATCGAGCCGCTGATTTCGTTGTTCCCCGACGCATTGGTAATGAGGCCGTTGGAGCTAAGCGAAAAAGGAACGCCATATCCGCTGGTGGTAAAGCTTTCGCCGAGAACCAGATTGCCGCCCGAGCCGTCGAGAACGAGGCGGCCAGACCGCGAGTTTTGATCGGCTCGAACGAGTGTCGTGCCGGTGGCGTCACCCAGCGCATTGGCGGCATTGCTTGCATTGATCACGACGGTGCCGTGTTCGATGTTCGTGGGACCGGTATAGGAGATGGCGCCGTTGGGTGTGACCACGCCGTTGTCGGCCAAGTAGGTCACGCCGCCATCGCCGGAGATAACGTCGACGTTCACATCGCTGAACGAATAGGCCTTGTTGAGATTGAAACCCAGGAATCCCAATCCGCTGCCCATGACCGTGACGTTGCCGCCGTTGCCTAACTTGCCGGTCGTTCCCCCGTTGCCGATCGAGAGCGTAACGCGGTCGCGTGCCGCCAGATTGGCGTCAAAACCTCCGCCACCGCCGATCGTGGTCGTACCCGCATAATCGTTGGCGTCGTTGGTGAGTTCGACCATGCCAACACGCGAGGCCGTGGCGTTGGCGTTCACGTGAACCGCGAGCGACCCCGAACCAGTGAGCTTTCCGGTCAACGTCGCCGTGGCCGTGGTGGCGCTGACGCGGTTGTACGTCGTCACTTCGAGATTGCCGTTCATCGCAATCGGCGAAGCGATTGTCTTGTTGCCGTTGTAGATACTGAGTCCGCCGCCGAGTGCCGTGTTGGCGACGGTGATGGGCTTGTCCATCACGGCGGTGCTCGAGTCAACGCCGTTGTTGTCGGCATAAAAGCCCAACCGTCCGCTGTTTTGCAATGTCAGTGTGCCGGTGTTCGGGCCGAGCGAAGTGTTGCCGCCAAGGTAGAGTGCTCCGCCGCCACTAATCTCGATATTGTTCAGATTCGTGTTGCCGACATTCAACCAGTCGACCTCAGTTCCCTTGGGCGCGGTCTCGTCGTCGTCGACGACGACACTCAGATTGTGCCCGTTGCCTTGGATGAATGCGCCAGGACCGTCGACCCAGAGGATGCTTCGAGCGGTGATGCCAATCGCGGCAATTGTCGAGTCGCCCGTGAGGATGAGGCCATTCACGTGTGCCGAGGAGGCACTGGAAGCCTGTGTCGTGACCAGCGCACCGATCCCACCCACGCCGGCGCCCGTGATGGTGACTACCTTCGTGGGCGTTCCCGGTGCGTTGGGGCCGTTGTCCCAGATGTCGAACGTGGCGCCACTCTGCACGGAAACGCCGCCCGTGCCCGTCGCATTGGTGCCAATGGTCCTCAACGTTCCGGCGACGACAGTCATGGGGCCCGTGAAGGTCGAGTTGTTGCCCGATAGCGTCACGGTATTCGCGCCTTCCTTACGCAGCGTGCCAGCGCCGCTAATCGCGTTGGTTACGGGAATGTCGACGTCGCTGCGGTTGAATGCAATCGTTCCGGCGTTTGCTTGAATCGAACCAGCCAGTGTCAGCGCTCCGGTGTTCGAGATCGTGAGCTTGCCGGACCCATTCTGAATGAGATTTCCAGTCACGCTGAAGTCGGCGTTCGACACCGTTACGTTGCCGGAGTTTGTGGAAGTGAGATTGCCGGCGACGCTGATGTTGCCCGCCCCGCTGAGCGTGTAGTTGTGTGCCGAGGTGTTGCTGAACGTCACGACGGACGGACTCAGCGTGCCCACGACATTGATGTTCGGACTGTTCGAGCCGGCGTCGGTGAACGTGACGGCGTCGCCGTCGTAGAATCGATTGTCGAAGGCCGGACCCGCGGCGCCGGTCCAATTGACCGTGGTGACCAGATCCCAAGCGTTTGCATTGTTTCCGCCGACCCAGGTAAGGTTGGCGGCGCTCCCGCCGACATTGAGATTGACCTGCTGGGCGACGGAGGTGTCGATCGCGAATGTCTGTCGTGTGGTGGCTCCGCCGACTCCGCTGAGCGTGAAGCTGCCGCCGAAGTCGGTGAGGGAGCCCGCGTAATCGATCAGCCGATAGCTGCCGTTGCCCAGTGCGTTGCTGAGCGCGGTGACGGCGATGGTCGTCGGTCCGGCGTTGCCGAGCGTCAAACCGCCTCCGACGGAAATCTTGTCGTTGGCGCCTAGTGGGTTGTTGGTCAGTTCGTATTGCAGCGTGCCACCGCCGCCCAGGGTTAAGTTGCTCGCGCCGCCGGATAGCGAGAGCGTGCCCACGCTGTCGCCGGGCGCGATAAATGAGCCGGCATTGGCGACGATGCCGCCGGCCACCGAGCCGGCGCCTTTAAGGGTTTGCGTGGGCCCCAAGGTGTATTCACCGCCAGGCAGGTCCGAGACCTTAAAAATGCCACCGGCGTTGACGGTGATCGTTCCTCCGGTAGCGAGAGAACCCGTGGCGCCCAGCGAGAGCGTACCTTGCTGAATCGTCGTGGTTCCGGTGAAGCTGCTGGTTACACTGGGGCCGGGTGCGACGCCGAGATCGGGTACATTCGCCAAGGTCCAAGTGCCCGTGCCACTCTTGACGACGTTCAAGCTCGGGGTCGCGCTCCATACGACAAGCGGCGCGTCGATCTGGCCGTCGCCGGCGCCCCTGAGCTGCAGCGTTGTGTCGATGCCCGCGATGGTGTTGTAAATATTGCCGGCGGCGATGGTCAGCTTGCCGCTGTCCGATTGGATGTTCCAGTTTCCCGAGTTGGCAGTGACGGTGGCAGAATCGGCTGTGACGGTCACGGGCACATAAGTTCCAGTGTTCCAGTCGCCGCTGACATTGATCGTGTTATTGCCGCTGACGTTCAGGATGTGCGGATCGTTGGCCACGGGGCCGGAGCGGCCATTCAGGAAAAAGAGCGCCCTGGTTACCGAGATGTTGTTCACGAGCTCGAGAGTCGCGTTGCCGGTCGTGCCTCCGTAGATTTCCACAGCCGCCGTGGTATTGGCCGTGGAGCCAAGCGAATCGTTGTGCGTAAGCCGCAATGCGCCGTTCACGGTCGAGTCGAGGTGAAAGGCGCCGGCATACGACGTCCCGATATTCCCCAAAAACGCCGTACCTGAAAAATTAGTCATGAAGAATCGCTGGCGAACGCGCCGGTACATGACGGACGCCGTGGCCCCGGCCGTCCAGGTTCCGCCGTTCACGTCTCCGGCCGGATTGATGCCGCTGTCCACGTTGAAGTAGACGTTGTTCGAGCCCGTCAACCCCAGATAGTTGGCGCCAGCGTTGCTTCTGTCGGAGACGGCCAACGGGGCATTGATGACCAGCGAGCCACCCGCAGCGGTGCCGGTGTCAATCAACCCGAGGATGCCCAACCTTCCCGAACTGTTGATGGTCAGCACCTGCTGGTGCGAGCTGTTGTTGACGAGGCTGCCGGCACCCGGGGCGAATGTCGACACGTACGTCAACGGTCCCGAGTTCCCCGTGAAAGTGTATGCTTGGGCGCCCGCGTCGAAGAACAGCTTAGTCACCCAGAAATTTGTGTCGCCGAGCGTGGGAGTCGCCGACCCCACGGCGCCAAAATGGGCGATATTGGTCTGGGCCGGCACATGCACGGAGCCGTCAGGATTCCAATTGAGAGGGTCGTTCACGTCCGTCCCGGTACCCAGTGGCCCGCCATCCCAGGTGAAATCGTCGGCATGCGCCGGCAATGAGAGGATTCCACCGACGACGATGAGAAGGGATAGCCGCAACACAGCTTGGGTGACTCTCATGGCAACCGTCCTCGTCTTGAATTCAACTGGTGGGTCTTGTGACGAAATCCGTGTAAGCGATCCATAGTGGTGGCCAGCCCGGCGCGCGGCCAATGCCCACTCCGTAGCGCTCCCCCTGAAGTTCCAGGCTGCCCCCAAAGTCCCAAACAACAGACGCCGTAGGATCATTCGGCGACTGGCCGTGCGATACGCTCCGGAGACGAGAACCGCGGATCGGGCTTCAAGCAATCCTGGCGTCCCGTGTATCTAAAATCCCGGACATATCACCTATGAATTTCCTCTGCGGCCGAAACTTCAGCGAAAAAATCGGAAATAAATTAACAAGGGGGCAGCGCGTGGCTTTCCGGGTTCGTTCGCGCTTGCTTGGCGGATGTTGATTCAGGCGAGAGGTAGCCGAGCGGGCAGCGCACAAGCCGTTCGAGGTAGGGCGGGCGGCGTCCTACGCCGCGCCGGACTGCTACTTAAAGTACAGCTCTACGAGGGTACAAAGCCAGGCGCGCTTGGTCCTGCCAATCCGACCCGGCCGCGCAACAACAAATTCGGGCGCGGCGGCCGTATGAGTGCCGCGCCCGAATAGACTTTGTAATTGCAGTTCTTGCCTGGGCTGCTTACTTACGGCAGCGTCTCGCGAACATCGCCAGACCCAACAACCCTAGCGACAACAGGGCAATGCTCGAAGGTTCGGGCACGGCCTGTCCGTGGGCTGGGCCGCCGTTGGTCGCCACATGGGCCCAGTTGGATGAAATCTGATTGATGTCGAAAATGTTCACAACCGTATCGTGATTGATGTTACCCGGGGCAAACGCGCCCACGGGACCGGCCGGGTTCCAATTCGAAGAGACCAGATTGATGTCGAAAATGTTGACGATGCCATCGTGGTTGGCGTCGCCATCCAGTTCATCGAGGATGATCTGGTTGTTGTCGTACACGACGTTGTAACCGTTTGCGGTGGCGTCCACTGCGTCGGCGAACGTGCCCACGAGCGAACCCGGATCGTAACTAGCAATTACGTGCGTGACGGCGGTGGCCAGGTTGCCCTGAATGTCGAGCACGCTGGCCGCGCCCAGCGTAAGACCGCCGGTGACGGCCAGCAAATCGATACTGGTTCCGCTGACTTCGATGGAGAGGGCTCCGTCGATCGAGACATTGCCAGTGACTGAGAGCGTGCCGACCGAGGCGCCCGGCGCTAAAGCGCCGCCCGCCAGGACCGTGACGCCGCCGGCGGTGGCAATCGGGCCAACGCCGCCCAGCGTGCCGCCGTTCACCGTATACGCGCCGCCCGTGGTGTGTGCCGAGTTCACGAGCAACGTGCCGGCGTTGACGGTCGTGGTGCCGGTGTAGGTGTTGGCACCTGAGAGCGTCCAGGTGCCGCCGCCATTTTTCTCGACGTTGAAGACGTTGCCGAAAAGCTCGATGATACCGCCCGAAACCACGCCATTGCCCGCTCCTTGGAACGACAACGTGGAAACTCCCCCGAGACTGAGGGCATCGGGCGTCTGAATGCTTCCGGTAATGCGGAACATGTCTCCGACCGCCGTGCCATCGGATTGCAACGCGTAGTTGTGCAAGCCGGCTACCAAATCGGCCTGCAGCGTGCCGCTGAGCGTGTTATCTCCGCTGCTATTCTTAATGTGTGCGGCCAGCGTATCGCGGGCTCCCAGCCAGATGAATTCTCCGCTGATGATATTGTTGGTCAGCACCAAAGCGCTCGTCCTGCCGGCGCCTCCGAGCGGTTGAGTGTACCCATCGGCTCCGTCACCCACGGCGCCCAGCGAGCTGTTGTTGGTGATAACAAGTTGCCCGTCGAGATCGAGGGTCGTTACGCCCGTGTTGGTGTTCGTGCCAGTAAGCGTTATTCGGCCCGCGTCGACGAACATCCGTCCATTACCGGAAATGATGCCGGAAAGCGTGACATCGCCAAGGGTGTGGGCGGCGTTAATTCTTGCGTTGTTACTGGCCCCTGCGGTAGTGATGTTGTTCGTAAGGGTGTAGGCTCCTGCGCGATTGAAAGTCAGGAACACACGATTAGCGACGCCGTTGATAGTGATGTCGCCGGTGCCAATGCTTCCCGTCGTTCCGCCGTTGCCGATCGAGAGTGAGACGCGATCATTTGCCGCGGCAACGCCCTCCAAGCCGCCGCCACCACCTATAGTGGTGGGGCCGATGTAATCGTTGCTGTCGGAGGTGAGTTCGACTCGACCGACTCGCGATGTTGTGCCATTGGCGCTCAGGTGGACCGCCAGTCCGCCCGCTCCGGTCAGTTTTTCGGTTAGTGTTGCAACACCTGTTGTGCTGTTGTTGCTATTCACGATGGTCACATCGAGATTTCCGTTCATCGTGATGGGCGAGCCGATCGTTTTGACGCCGCGGTAGACGATAATGCCGCCACCGCTCGCCGAATTGGCGACGACAATCGGCTTGTCGATGACGCCCGTGCTGGCGCTCGCGCCGGTTAGAGAGGCATAAATACCTAGGCTCGTGCTGTCCTGAAGCGTGAGAGTTCCAGACGTGGGGCCCAGTGTGGTGTTGCCCCCGAGGTACAGGTACGCTCCACCACTGATGTCGATGTTGTTCACGTTCATGTCGCCGACGCCGATGATGTCGAGCTCGCTTCCCGAGGGCGTGCTGGAGACGTCGATCGCCAGGTTATGACCATTGCCTTGAAAGCTAGCTCCGACGCCGTCGACGAACAAAAAGCTGTTTCCCGCGACGCCGATCTTGGCGTCGCCCGACATGATGACTCCCTTAATGTGGCCTAGGTCCGCTGCCGCTGCGCCTGATGCCCGGCTGTCGTAGAGTGCGCCGATGCCGCCGACGCCTGCGCCTTCAATGGTGACGACCTCGTTTGCCAAGTTCGTGCCGTTGACATCGAGCGTGGCCCCGCTGAGAACGGTAGTGCCGCCGGCGCCTGTGCCCAGCGCGTTCGTATTTCCATGATTGACCTTCAGCGTGCCGCCCGCGACGACAATGGCGCCGGTCAAGCCGGAGTTGTTTCCGCTGGCCGTCACGACATTCGTGCCTTCCTTGCGGAGCGTGCCGGCGCCGCCGATCGCGTTGGTGACGGCGAAGTCGACATCGCTGCGATTGAGAGCCACGGTGCCGCTGGCCACGTTGATCGCGCCGGCGATTGCCAGCGCGCCCGTGTTCGAGATCGTGGTCTTGCCCGTGCCGTTTTGCACCAGGTCGCCCCCGACGCTAAACCCGGCGTTCGACACGGTCACGTCGCCGGAACTCGTGGACGTAAAGTTGCCCGAGACGTTGAGGTCTCCCGCGCCGCTTAACGTGTAGTTGTGTGCCGACGTATTATTGAATGTCACGGCCGCGGGGCTCAATGTACCGACGACATTGACGTCGGGGGAATTCGAACCTGCATCGGTGAACGTGACCGCGTCGCCGTCAAAAAACCGATTGTCGAAGGCCGGCCCGGGGGCGCCGGTCCAATTGACCGTGGTCACCAGATCCCAGGCATTGGCGTTGTTTCCACCGGCCCAGGTGAGGCTAGCGGCGCTGCCACTGACGTTGAGGTTGAGCTGATTCGCCACCGAGGTATCAACGGCAAAAGTTTGCCGCGTGGTCGCGCCGCCGACGCCGGAGAGCGCGAAGCTGGCGCCCAAGTCCGTGAGCGAGCCCGCGTAGTCGATCAGCCGATAGCTGCCGTTGCCCAGGGCATTGTTGAGGGCGGTCACGGCGATATTGATCGGCGCGGCATTACCTAGGGTCAGGCCGCCGCCGACCACGATCTTGTCGTTAGCGCCCAACGGGTTGTTAGTCAACTCGAACTGCAGCGTATTGCCGCCGCCCAAGGTCAAATTGCTCGCAGCGCCAGAAAGCGTGAGCGTGCCCACGCTGTTGCCCGGCGCGATGAACGAGCCGGCATTCGAGACAATGCCGCCGGTGACGGTTCCCGTGCCCTTGAGGGTCTGCGTGGGGCCGAGTGTGTATTCGCCACCGGCCAACCCCGCGACGTCGAAGAAAGCGCCGCTGTTTACAGTGATCGTTCCACCGCGTTCCAGCGTACCCGTTGCTCCCAGCGATAGCGTGCCTTGCTGGATCGTCGTCGTGCCCGTCCAGCTACTCTCGTTCGCATCGGGCGCACCCAGATCGGGGAAGTTGGTGAGCGTCCACGTCCCGGTGCCGCTCTTCACGATTGCCAAGCTGGGGGTGGAATTCCACACCGCGATGGGAGCGTCGATTTGCCCATCGCCGGCGCCCTTAAGTTGAAGGGTGGTTTCCAAGGCGGCTGTGTTGTAGATCGTGCCTCCGGCAAGGGTCAACTTGCCGCTGTCGGATTGGATGTTCCAGTTGCCCGAGTTCGCCACGCCCCCCGCGCCGTCGGTATTGGTGGTAACTGGCACGCGGATGCCGGTGTTCCAATCGGCGGTGACGTTGATCGTGTTGTTGCCGCTTAAATTGCGGATGTGGGCATCGTCGGCGACCGCGCCCGACCGGCCATCCAACCAAAACACGCCACGCGTCACGGAGATATCACCTTGGAGCTCGAGCGTCGCGTTGCCGGTCGTGCCGCCATAGATGTAAACCGCGTCAAAGGCGGTGCCCGGAGCGCCGAGCGAATCGTTGTGAGTCAGTCGCAAGGCCCCGTTGGCGATCGAGTCCAGGTGAAACGAGCCTTGATACGACGTGCCAATGTTTCCGAGGAAGGCCGTGCCGGAGAAATTCACCATGGAGAACCGACCGCGGGCTCGGTTGTACATGTTGGTCGCGGTCGAGCTGGTCCAAGTTCCGCCATTCACGTCGCCGGCCGGATTGATGCTGGCATCGACGTTGAAGTAGATGTTGTTCGAGCCTACTAACCCAAGATAGCTCGCCCCGCTGCTGCTCCCGTCACCAACCGACAGCGGCCCATTGATGACGAGCGCCCCCCCCGCGGCCGTGCCGGTGTTAATGAAGCCGCCGATTCCAATCTTTCCCGTCGTGACATTCAACACCTGCTGTTGCGCGCTGTTGTTAACCAGCGCATCGGCGCCGGGATTGTAGATCGATACGTACGTGAGCGGTCCTGAGTTGCCCGTAAAGGTATAGGCCTGCGCGCCGTCATCAAAGAAAAACTGCTTGACCCAGAAATCTGTATCGCCCAGCGTGGGAGTCGTCGCGCCGACCGCGCCAAAGTGCGCGGTATTCGTTTGCTCCGGGACGTGCGGCGATCCGTCGGGGTTCCAGTTCAGCGGGTCGTTGACGTCCGTGCCCGTGCCGAGCGGACCGCCGTCCCAAGTAAAATCATCGCCGCGCGCCGGCAACGAAATCAGCCCACCCAATAGAATCAAAACCGACATCCCAGACGTGAACCAATTGGCTTTCATGCGGACGATCCTTGGCTTGTATGCAACGTGTGAATCTTGAGACGCGACCCGATGATTTATCTTCTTCGGCGCTCGGCCGATTACCACTCGGCAGGTGACCATTCAGTTGTCACCGCAGTCGACCCGGACACGATTATCTTCACCGCAACGCAATGGATATTCCCCTCCGCTCCACCTTGCGCGGATTGAATCTCCCGGCAAGTCGCTGCGCGAGAGAAAGTCCCCAAGTGCGGGCGTGCAGCTCCATCATCGCGAAACCAGCACCGCAGGTCCGGATACCGCGCGTATCCCGACCGCAACGGGCCTTAAAATGGAATTTTGCTTCCCGTCAGAACTTCAGCGAAAAAATCCAAATCTCGCTAGAAATCGGCGTAGCGGGGTCGAGTTGGCAATTCTCGACGAGAATTCGAGAGGATCGCAGCCCTCCGATGCGCGCAAGAAAGCGCGACCGACCGCAAGTCTAGACACCAAATCGTTTGGTATTCACCACGAAAGGCGCCAAGATGACGCAAAGGTGAGCATACACACAACATTCCGACGGTCAAGCAGTTCTTCCGCTTCGGCACAAAAACCAAGGAAATTCTCTGGGTTATTTAGAAGCCGGGCGTCAGGACAACGCAGCCAATCACTGTGACGGGATGCAGTACCGGGTCCGCAGCGAAAGCACGAAACTCGGCTGGCCCGGGCCGCACTACAAACGTTGGCTTTGCACGCGCCATGCGCGGATTTTGGCGTTCAGGATTTACATAGCCCAGGCATTCATGCCTCGTTGTTCCACAAATCCTTGGAGGAAACAGTGAACCGCAGTGACGCGGAGTCGCGGAGTTGAAAGGAATAAGGAAAGCAGGAGAGATCAATCTCCGTCGGACCGGTCCCAACGAGAAGCGACCAAGCCTTTAACCCTATGCACCGAACTCGATTGGTTCGGTCGTTCCTGGTCTCCTGGCTTCCTTATTTCACTTATCTCGCTTGCTCTGCGTCTCCGCGGTTCTAATCTAGCGGCGCGACTTGTGTGGTACAGCGAGGCATTCATGCCTGGGCTAGGGAAAAGTCGCGATCGATGCCCAATCAACCAACCATTTGGGTTGCCCGGGCGTAGCAAGCGCTGGGTTTGATCTGCGGCTGGATCGTCCGCTGGATCTATTTCAGCGTCGAAAGGAACTCGATCAAGTCGCGCAGCTCGGCCGCTGTGAGTCGCTTGGCCGTCGAATCGGGCATGGCCGATTGTCCGTGGGCCCGCTCGTCGACCTCGCGCTTGTCGACGACCAGCGACTTGCCTTCGGCCGTGATCAACCGCACTTCGCGGTCGTCTTCCCCCTTCAGAACGCCAACGTGTGTGATGCCCGATTTTGTCGAGATGACGACGGTCTCGAAGCCCTTGGCAATCTGGCGGTTCGGATCGACCAGCGATTCGAGCAGGTACTCGCGGTTTTTCTCCACGGCAATGTGGCTGAGGTCGGGCCCCACGTCGCCCCCTTGCCCACGCACTTTGTGGCAGCGGAGGCACGAGACCTCGGCCTTATCGAAGAACACGTCGCGGCCGCGCTGCGCGTCGCCGCCGACGAGCGTTTCGCGATATTCGGCCAGGCGGTCGTCCGCCACACGCCGCGATTGATACGCGGCGAGTTTACCGAGGATTGTCGAATTCGGCCGAGTTGCGGCCGCCGAGAGCAAATCGAGCGCGATCTCGGCGGGCGCCGTGTGGTTCAAGAGCTTATCGAGCCATTGCTCCAGAAGCGCGTCGGCGCCGGACCGTTTCATGCGGGCTAGCGTGGTAATGGCGGCTTGCTTTTCGGCGAGCGACCCGCGTTCGAGCACGTCAGCCAATAGGGGCAATGCACGTTTCGGATCGCGCGTAGCCAGCGCGCGTTGGCCTGCGGCGCGCACTAAGGGCTCGCCATCGGCGAGTGCTTTTTCGATCACGTCGGAAAGGTGCGTGTCGTCGATTTGCCGCAGCGCGGCAATGGCTTGAACTCGCGCGGCCGGCGATCGTTCTCGGTCAATTGCTAATGCAAGCAACGCGGGGCCGACTTCCTTGATGCCCAGCTTGCCCGCCGTTTCCGCGGCAGCCTGGCGAACTTTATCGGGCCCTGAAAAGACTCCCGCAAGAACCGGCGGCAGCGTCGTTTGGTGAGCGGGGCTCGATGGGCCGCCACAGACCGACGATCTGATCGCGACCCGAAGGCTTTTCCCAGTCGGCGAGCATGGCCAGGGCCTCGACGCGCAACGCCTCGGGCGCCTCGGCACGAGCGGCGAAGTTGGCCAATGCCGTGGCGTTCTCGCGTTGGCCCAAGCGGAAATTGGCGTTCAGCGCGCGGCGCTGCGCAGGCTCGAGCAGTCCCCCGCGCGCAGCCAGTGCTGCCAGTTGTGGCATGGCCGCGGGGATCGGTGCGTCGTTGATCGCCCGGGCCGCTTCCGCCACGATCTGCGGATCGGCGTCAGCTAAGAACATCGCTACGTGCGGACTTGCCAACCGCCGGAACACCAGCAGCACGCCGCGACGCACGGCCGGTGAAGAATCGTCCACCGCCGCCAATAACTTCGCCAGATCGCGGCCCGTCGACGTGCTGATGCCGACCAGACCCATCACGGCGGCATGACGCAGGTAAGGATCGGCGTCAGCATTGTCGCGCAGCAACTGTATGAGAGGAGCGATCGCTTCGCCACGGCCCAGTTTGCCCAGCGCCATGGCGGCAAAGAAACGCACGCGCGGATTGTCGTCGCTCAATCGAGGCAGCAGCTTATCGAACGCCGCGACGAACCGTCCCTCACCTAAGACCTTGACAACTTGCGCGCGAACTTCGGCATCCGCGTCATCGATTAGCGGCGTGACGAGCCCTAGCGCTGGCGGCAGCTCGCGGCCAATTTGTCCTAAGCCCCAAATGGCGTGCAGCCGCGCGAGCTGGTGCTTTCCGGTGAGTGCCGTATGCGCGAGGGCGACGACGGCTACTTCTGACTTCTTGGCCGCGTCAGCCAGGGCGCGAGCGACCAACTCGAACTGAGCCTCTTGCCGGATGCGCAGGTCTTCGTGCGCAAGCAGCTTGATTAGGTCTTCGATCGAACGATTGGCGTTGCCTTCGGCCAGCAGGCGCTTGACCTCAAGGACCTTGGCGTCGCCGGCCAGGGCCGGATCGCTCAAGCGGTGGATGCGGCCTTTGCCGGGTGCGTCCCAGCCTTCGACCCAATCGCTGATGTACAAGCCGCCGTCGGGTCCAAAATCGCAATCGGTCGCCAGGATCGACCAGATGAACTCGTGCTGATCGGCCAGCTCGAACGAAGCGCCCTTGGGTTTGACCGCCAGGGCGTGAACGCCGCTGTTGACCGCCGAACCGCGAAAGTCGCACAGGAAGAAATGGTCGCGGTAGCGCGGGGGCAGCCCCGTGCCGGGGTAGTAACACAACCCCGACGGACCGTTGGCCACATTGGCAATCGGCGGCAACAGGTAGGCTGCCTGGCCATCCCATTGGGGATGCCAAAGCTTCTCGTTGTTCCAAGGCCCACGCGGCACCGGCTTGGTGATGAATTGATAGCCGATCCGCCAGCCGCTATCGCCCCCCTCGACGACATGAACAAAACGGGCCTGATCGCCGCCGTCGGAATTGTTGTCGCCCGTAAACAAGTTGCCGTACTGATCGAACGCCAACTCTTGTGGATTGCGCAGCCCAAAGGCAAAGACCTCCAATTCCGATCCATCGGGATTGCAGCGCAACACGGTGCCGCTGTCGGTGTAGTCGAGCGTGCGGTTTGCGGTTTCGATGCGCAGGCCGCGATCGCCGATGCTGAAGTACAGCCTGCCATCGGGCCCCATCCGCAGCCCGTGCAAATCGTGACCCAAAAAGCCGACATGTACGCCGTAGCCGGTTTGCAGCGAGCGGCGAGATCCGGCCCTGCCGTCTGGCTGCTTACTGTCGCTAGGGTTACTGTCGCCATTCTTGCTGTTGGTATTTTTCGGGTCCATGTTTTTCGGGTCGCCGTCGCGCAGCAGCCACAAATCCGGGATGCAGGCGTACCATACGTCGCGCCCACGGGCCAAGATGCCCGATCCAATGCCATCGGCAGCGCTGTGGAATCCGTCGGCGAAGACCGTGGATGAATCGGCGCGGCCGTCGCCGTCGCGATCCTCGATCAGCCGCACGCGGTCGTGATCGACATCATACGTGGCGAACGCTGCTCCCAGATACTTGCGATACATGGCCACACGGTCGGCCACGGTGCGACAGGCCAGATCGTCGTCGAGCCAGTTCATGTGGCGGCGCGTATCGGTCACGCCGGCGTGCAGGCGAAATGTTTCAGCGACGAAGAATCGGCCGCGCTCGTCGATCGAAAAGGCCACGGGATTGGCCAAGAGCGGTTCGGCCGCGAACAACGACAGCTTCAACCCCGCGGGCACGCGAAAACCGGCCATCGCCTTTTGCGCTTCGTCCGACGCGGGGGCGATCTTCGGTGCGTAGGGCTGCTTACTTGTTGCCTGGGCGTCGGCAGGCTGACTCGCAGCCGGACGCCCGCCAAGGCTCACCAGCGCAATCGCGAAGAGGGCGGCAAGACACGGGCGGGGGCGACTGTCGGTGGTCAAGGGGGCCTCTCGAGTGGGATCAAAGGGGCTGCGCAATGACGTCATTCGTCAATGCAGTAAGGATTCAACGCCAACGAAATTTGGACAGTCGATGATGTCTCACGCAGAGCCGCAATGCACGCAGAGGATGAAGAGAGGTGGACGGGATCGACAGGATTTACAGGATGGGAACAAGGCAGGACAAACGCAGTTCGCCCTCTCGTCTCTATCATCCTTTCGATCCCGTTGATCCTGTCCGCCCGTCTTCTTCTGCTTGCTTGGCGCCTCGGTTTGGTCGCTTATCTCGTTGGAGTGGGTTCAACTGCGCGATACTTACGCGCCGCGCGGGCCCGCGCGGCGCCACATCGATCGACCGATCAGGTGGCGGGCGCTTTGAGCTTCGGCTCGGGGGCCTCGATCGACAGGATCTCGACGACCAGATCCTCGGCGGCTTCAGCTTTGCCCGCTTCACCCGCGGCCGCTCCGCCGCGTGTGATCATGACATCAACGCTACGAGCCTGGCCCGGGGCGCCGCCGATTCCGTTGTAGTCCAGCCACCTTCCATTGGGCAGCAAGTGGCTGGTGACTCCGCGAAGCTGCTTTTGATAATGCAGCAGGGTCTTGGTCAGATTGCCTTGCTGCTCGATACGCACGTAGTGAACGACCAGCGGTGTGACGGAAACACCGCGGAGCTTGCCCTGCACGTCGGCGGGCCAATTCAGGTGATACTCGGCCACGACGGTCGCTCCGTCGTGCAGCGTGAGCGGCAACTTGGCCGGATCGTAAGGTGCGGCGGCCGCGGCGACGGCGCCCGTCTTATCGGTGGCCGCGGCCGTTACTGGCACGGCCGTGGCAGGCGCTGTTTTTGCAATCAGCGTCTTTTCAGCCGCTGACTTTCCAGCAGCCGCGGCCGACGGTTTGAATCGAGGAACCTCGTCGGGACCATCGGCCGCCGGCGCCGCGGCCTTGGCCGCTGCATAGAACCGCGCGTTGAGCGACTGCACGAATTCTTCCGTGGCCGACATCCACTGGTAGCGGGCCTGTTCTTCCTTGGCTTGCGCTTCGGCGTTGGGGCCGGTCTGCTGATTGTTGCCACGCGGAGGGCGCCGCGCGCCGGCCGCAGCCGCCCCGGGTGTGCCTGGCGCTGGCGTTGCTTTGCCGATCCGCGCTTCGCGCACGGCCGGATCTTCCTTGCGGGGCGTGCGCTTGAAGACGATCAACAGCGCGGGATCGCGCACGAGGTCTCCCCAGTGCTGCCCCATCGGAAGCTGCGTCGTTCCGTCGCGCCACCATTCGCGCTGTAATTTCTCGACCAACGTCCGCATCGATTGCACCGGCATGGTGACGCCCAGGTGCAGCGGGTCGGAAAACTTCTCGGCGTGACCTTCCAGTCCAACCGACTCTTGCTCGAGGGCCTTCACGACTTTGTCGGTCCACAGGTTCTCGGCGATCAGGCGAATCGTGGCGTCGTCGAGTCCCTGCGCGGCCTGCCCTCCCTCGGGCGCCAGTCCCGGCGGTTGCCCAAAGCCGGGTGGCGGCAAACCGGCCCCTTGGCCCATGCCGCCACCTTGAGCCATCATCGGCGGAGCACCGAAGCGGCCGCCCCCTCCCTTGCCTTCCAGGCCCCGCAATCCAGGCTCACGTCCGCCACCCCCCAAGCCACCAATTCCGGCTTGCTGCGACTGCGAGCTGGGCGCCAATTGACCCGCGGCGGGCGGGGGCGGAAGCGTATCGGGCGGAAGGCGGAATAATTGATCCAGTGCGGTAGCGCTGTACCAAGCGAAATTGGCTTCCAGGGTTTTGCGCAGGGGATCGTCCTTGGCCAGCGACACGAACAAATCGACCTGTCCGGCCACGCTGGCGGGCACCGGCTTCACGAGGACGTCCAACAGGGGTTTGCGCTCCTCGGCCGACCCCTTCGACGCGATGACGCGCTTGATCAGGCGCGCTTGCACGGCCGGGGGCGTGCCAGTATCAATGGCGGCGATGGCCTGCGTCTGCAATTCCGTGACCTGCATTCCGTCGGGCTTAGGCGTCGGGCGGACCTTGGTCGGCGACATGGCCGCAAACAGGACCAGATCCTCTTCCTCGGGGCTGGGACGAAGCAAAATTGCCTGGAGGGCCAGCGAGGCGCTCGCCGAATCGGGCACGATCGTGGCGAGCTGTCCCTGCACGATTTGCTTGAGCGCGTTGCGGGCCGTCGGCGTGCGGTTCGATCCCAAAGCGCCGATTGCACTCCCGGCCAGTTGCTCGTCGGTGAAGGGACCGCTGGGGACCGCATTCGGATCGCCGGGCTGGCCGCCAAACGGCGATATTCCTGGCGGTGCGCCGCCGGGTTGCATGCCACCTGGGGGAGCGTCGCCTCCAAATCGCGAGCCAAATCCCGGTCCCGCCGACTTGCCGAGCGATCCTTGCTCGTTTTCGCCGAAACGTCCACCGGCCGGTGGGCCCGAGAGGCCTTTCGGATCCGAGGGGGGCGGGGGAGCGAAGCCGGGCGGACCGCCTGGCGCGCCGCCTGGAAATCCGCTAGGAGGCGCGCCTGGATCGAATTGTTGCGTGTCGTCGATTTTCTTGGTGAGCAGGTCTACGAGCAGTATTGCAAACTTGTCGCTGCTGGCCCGATTTGGCCCGACTTCGGCCAGCGCCTCGATGAGCTGCGGATTTCGACGAGCTTTCGCGTTCTGAAAATCCTCCGGCTTCCATTTCCCGTAGTTCGGTCGCATGAAGCGACCCATGCCCGCAATCGCCATGAGCGGATTGCCACCGCCGGCCGGTGGTCCGCCTGGTGCGACGCCTTGCTCCGCACCAGGGACCGCATTGGGGTCGCCTGCACCTGCCAGACCGGGAGGCGCCGGCGGAATGCCAATCCCTGGCGGCATGCCGGGGTGCGGCTGTCCGGGTATGCCTGCTGAAGGGTCGGCGGGGGGCGCTGCGGGCGGACCTTGCGTGACGCTCGAGGCCTGCGGCGGAGCGCCGTACAGATCGCGCTGCGGCCGCTCGGCGGGCACGACTGCGTCTCCGCCTCCGCAGCCGCCAGAAATTGCGGCCATCGCGACCAACGCGAACCAGGCGGCACAACGTCGCCCGATGCTTGGCCGCCCGATGCTTTGCCGCCCGGAACTTGGCCGCCGGATTGTTGGAACGTGGGATTCGCCCTGCATGATCGATCTGGAGGGCGTGTGGGAGACCATGACAGTGACTCCTCGAATGTTCGATGGCAAGGCTCATTCGCAGGCCTCGCCGGGGAGAAGTCAGTATGCCATAGCGAAACGGAAAAGGCCACTTGCGGCGAACTTTATCCGTGGCGGTCTGTGATGCCCTGGATTTCCGGGTTCGGTCCGTATCCCTGAGGCGAACCGTGCGGTCCGACAATCGTCGCTAACCCGAACACTTTGCCAATTCGCCACGGCGCCAAATAGCGTCACTCGCGCGTCGTCGGAATCTCGCGTCGGGCCGAGGCTTTCTTGGCCGCGTCGGGCTTGTCCGCTGCCGGCATCGGCTTCGCTTCCTCGTACCAGGCGTGTTCCGGCCTCGCGAGAATCTCGTCGATCGTCGCTTCGACGGCGTCGGCCTCTTTCGTCTGGCCCTTTTCGCGGGCCTGTTTGGCGATCTCGCGAGCCTCGGGAATCAGTTCCTGGTAGAACCTCTCGGCCACTTCGTACATGCCGTGCCAGTGCGCGTAGTCGGGCGCCATCATCGAGGCCCCGTGCCGCGCCCGGCGGCCCTCGTGGTGCCAGAGGTAGAACCACGTCCACTCGATGTGTTCGTCGAACTCGGGCGGCGTGAGCAGTTTTTGTTCGCGCAAGGCGCCGACGATCTTCTGGCCCGGCTTCGCGAACTTCTCGTTGAAGAGAATCACGAAGTCGTCGTATTGCTTGTAGAACGAGTTCACGTAGGCCGGCGTGTGGCAGTGCAAGCAGACGTTCTTCATCTCGGTGCGACGCTCTTCGGCCGAATGCGTGACCAACTCACGGCGCTTCGCGGGATCGAGTTCGTTGACAATCTTGCCGTCTTTATCGGTGTCCATCACCAGACTGACCGGCGGGCGGTTGGTCCAACTGATCCGTTTGCCGGGGTCGTGGGTGACCTTCTCGCCATTGCGTGTGTTGGCCGACATATGACACGTGGCACAGGTCGGGGCCTGCGAATAGTCCTTGCCGAGGACCCAGGTCTTGGCGTCGAGATTCATTTTGTCGCGGAGGTCGCGATAGGCCACCCCGTGCTTGCTCTCGATGAAGATTTCTTCCTGCGGATGGTCGGGGCCCAAGTGACACTTGCCGCAGTTCTCGGGCTGGCGGGCGCGGCGGGGGGAGAAATCGTGCCGGCTATGGCAGGCCGAGCACGACCCAAGTGAACCGTCGAGATTAAGTCGTCCGATGCCCGTGTTGGGCCACGTGCTGGCACTGTAGATAGGGCGACCGTCGGCCGACTTGAGGATCGCCGCAACAGCTTCGATGTTGGTTGGCTTGCCTTTGGCATCGGGCTTCAGATCGTCGACGTCGATCGTCTTGCCGTCCTTCGCTTGCAAAGCGACCTTGCTGCCGTGGCATTGCTGGCAACCGGTGAACGCGCTGGCCATGCCGTTGACCTGAGTGACTTCCATGCCGGGCGTGGGCGAGTGCGGATTGAAAGGCACGCGCGCGCCTTCGACCGTTTCGGCCAGACGGTTGTCGAGCGACGCCAGGATGTTGCCAGCGGCGGCGTGATGGCTGTGGGCAAACTCCTCGGCTTCATGCTTGTGGCACGCCGCGCAGTCGTTGGGCGTGACGATGGTCGCGATGAGCGACCCGTAATGGTCGAACGAATCGACGTCGTCTTTGCGGGCCTGGTGACACTCGACGCAGCCCACGCCCTTGGCCGCGTGCGTGCTTCCTTTCCAATGGTCGATGATGCCAGGCGACGATTGGGCATGGCACTCGACACAATTGTGGCTGCTGGCCGGAACGGCGATGTGGCGGGCAACCTGGCCGACTTCTTCGCGCTTGCGGATGATCTCCATCCACTGCACGAAGATGAGCGAGACCAAGAATGCTCCCCCCAAGATCGCGATGATGAATTGTTTCGATTTAAGTGTCATGGAGATTCACGGATTGCGGATGAATAAGGGGTTGCGCCAAGTCGACGTTAGGATCCGCACAAAAACAACTCGTTCAATTTGCCACGGATTGAACACTGATTAAACACGGATAAGACAAAGCCATCGCGAAAGACGAAAAGTGCGGAAGTCTGAAAACAAAGGCGGTTTCCTCGTTTCTGCGCGTTCCTGTCGTCGTGATTCTCTTCATCCGTGTCGATCCGTGTCGATCCGTACTACAAACGTTGAATTTGCACGCGCCTTGCGCGGATTTCAATGGACGCCGAGGGGGTCGGGACTCGTTGTCGCCGGCGCGACTCGGCCGTTCGCAGGACCGGCTTCCGACAACGACTCGCCGACCCCTTTTTGTTGGTTCCGGCTACGCCGGGCTGGGTTTGATCCGTGGCTAAAAACTGCTCAAGTTATTTCTGTACATGACCTTAGTGCGCCACGGCCGCCTCGTAGACGGTCATTCCAATGATCAGGCACACGGCCACGATGCCGATGTATACGCTCGCGTCTTCTCGTCGCGTCACACGTCGCAGGAGGTTGTCGATCCACGGCCACAAGAACATTGCCAGCACGATGAATCCCATCGACAGCACGGCGAACGTGCCGGAAAACAGCTTCAGCCAGCGGAAGGTCACATAGAAGAACCACTCGGGTTTGATCACTTCGGGCGTCGTGAGCGGGTCGGCGCGGTCGCCCAAGGTCGCAGGCAGGATTGTGGCCAGCGCGCTTAAGAGCAACATCAGCACGAGTCCCGCGATCACTTCGGTATAGAGATGATCGGGGAAGAAGTTGAAGTGATCTTCCGTGGCCGCATCGTCTTCGAACTTGAATTCCGTGACGCCTTGCAGGCGAATGAGCGTGATGTGAATGGCCAAAAGAAGAATCATGGTTCCCGGCAGGATCGCGGCGTGCAGGATGAAGAAACGCGACAACGTGCGCTCGTTGTAGGCGTCGCCCCCCAGCAGCATCTCCTTCAGCACCGGGCCGACCAACGGCACGGTGTCGGAAATATTCGCACCCACGGTCGCGCCCCAGTAGCTGAGCTGCTCGAAGACAAGGCTATATCCGGTGAAGCCCACACCTAAGGTGCATAGCAACAGGCACATGCCCACCAGCCAGTTCAACTCGCGCGGTTTGCGATACGCGCCCGTGAAGTAAACTCGCATTTGGTGGAGGATCACGGCAGCCACCATGAACGTCGCGCCCCACTTGTGCAGGCTGCGGAAGTACCACCCGTACGTGACGTCATCCGTGATGTAGCGAACCGATTGATAGGCCGTTTGCGGCGACGACGAATAGTAAAACGCCAGCAGGATGCCCGTCACGATCTGCACGACGAACAAGTACGCCGGCGTGCCGCCGAGGCAGAACCACCAACGCTTCAGGTGGTTGGGCACGGGCTCATTGGTGAGCTCGCGCAATTGGTCGCCACGGATCGGTACGCGCTCGCGGATCCAGTCGACGACGAAACCCATGTCAGCAGTGCCTCGACGGGTTGGAACTTGTGCTCACTTGGGACCCGTGCGCAGCCGGGCATGCGGCGTCGGACGCGAACTTATGTGGAGCGACGTTCAATTCAGGAGCTGCTTGCAACGGCGCCGCCGCGACCACGCTTTCCAGCGGCACTTCGATGAACAAGAGGCCGCCTTCGACTGAAAGCGGATACCTCGGCAGCGATTGTCCGGCGGACGCCGGTGGTCCCGCGATGGCCTTGCCTTTCGGGTCAAAGGCGCCATTGTGGCAGGGGCAAAAGAAGCGGTTGTTTTGCGATTCCCAATGGACCTGGCAACCCAGATGCGGGCAGACGCTCGACAACGCGATGAAGTCATCGACCTCGCCGGTATCGCCATGGCGGGCAATGACCACGGTCGCTCCGGAGGGCGCCCGATAGACCAGCGAATCACCCGGCCGCAGCGCATCGGCCTGGGAGACATACATCCAGCCGACGACACTCGGACCGGCCGGGTATAGAAATCTTCCGGCCATGGCGACGAACGTGCCGTAGCCAGCGATCAAGCCACCAGCCATCGTCAGCGACGACGTCGTGGCGAGGAAGCCGCGGCGATCCGTCGCTTGTTCCTGCCCAGGCAATTCTGCCATTGTCGGGGGTCCCTCCGCCTGGTTCTCGAACAATCCTAGGTGCAGTCGTGTCGTGCATTGCGTTGCTCGACGCTGGCATGGTAGCGAATGGCGGCTAAAAACGCCATTACATTTGGTCGCCGTAAATGGTTATCTGCGACGCAAGTTATGGCAATTAAGTGGCTGTTTCTTCTGCGAACGTGACTTTGGATGAAAGAGAAATCGAGTTGAAGCTGACCGCGCTTTCGTTCACGACAAGGACCGCTAGCTGCGCAACTTGCGCCGAATTGGCCCAATTGTGACTGTAAGACGGCCGCAACATGCTTGAAAAGGCAACCAACATTAAGCGGCCCGAGCTGACATTGACCCCCACACCGGTTCCACTAAAATGTTGCGATTCTTGGGGTTAAAACATATCTGTAAGCAACAATCTCGCGCTCGAGGACCGCTGGGGAGCGTGGCGCTGCGCTCGAATTCATGCCTCGCACACCGATTCCAGAACTACCGATTCCAAAACCACCGGCCACACAACTACCCTCTCCAAAGCCACCGACGCTGCCACCCCCGATGACCGAACGCACTGAGTCTGGATCGCACGAGGCGTCGCGCCGCGACAAGCTGGCCAAGATCCAGGCGCTGGGGGTCGATCCCTGGGGCCAGCGGTTCGACGATCATTTGCCCATCGACACGATCCGTGCGCGCGAGGGGGAGATTGCCGTTGTGCCCGCGCCGCCGAGCGACCCGCCCAAGTCGCCCGAACAGAAGGGGCCTAAGGTCCGGGCGGCCGGACGGCTCGTGCTGCAGCGCAGGGCCGGCAAGGTGATCTTCGCCAACATTCGCGATTGGACCGGACAGATTCAGATACTGATCGGGCGGTCTCAGGTCGGCGAGGACAATTGGGCCTTGGCCGAGTGTTTTGACTTGGGCGACGTGATCGGCGTCGATGGCGAGCTGAAGCACACGAAGACCGGCGAGCTGACGATCTTTGCCGAGCGGGTGCATTTTCTCAGCAAGTCGATCGAGCCGCATCCCGAAAAGCACCACGGGCTGACCGATCCCGAACAACGCCAGCGGAAGCGCTATCTCGATCTGATCTACACCGAAGGAGCGCTGGAACGCTTTCTGCGGCGGACCAAGATCATCCAGTCGATCCGCAACACGCTCGGCGCCCAACGTTACGTCGAGATCGAAGGCCCCACGCTGCACTCGATTGCCGGCGGGGCCGCGGCCCGACCGTTCAAGACGCATCACAATGCGCTCGATATTCCGCTGTTCATGCGGATCGCGCTGGAGTTGCACCTGAAGCGGCTGCTGGTGGGCGGCATGGAGCGCGTCTACGAATTGGGCCGCGTGTATCGCAACGAGGGCATCAGCCCACGGCACAACCCCGAGTTCACGATGCTCGAGGCCTACCAGGCCTATGGCGACTATCGCACGATGATGGACCTGACGGAGAAGCTCATCGTCGATGCGATCGGGGCGACGGGCCAGTCTACGAAGCTCGCCTGGGGCGACGTCACGCTCGATTTCACACCCCCCTTTGCCCGCAAGACGTACGACGAATTGTTTCACGAGCACACGGGCGTACGGGCCGACGACCAAGCCGGCGTGAAGAAGCTGGCCGAGCAGATCGGCTTCGAGACCGCGAACAAGCACCCCGACGTGATCAAGAGCGAGGTCTTCGAGGAGCGGGTCGAGGATCAACTCAAGGGGCCGATTTTCGTGCTCGATTACCCGGCCAGCATTTGCCCGCTCACCAAGCGGAAGACCGACAACCCGGCCGTGGCCGAACGGTTCGAGCTGTTCATCGAGGGGATGGAAATCGCCAACGCCTACACCGAGCTGAACGACCCCGATTTGCAGGAAGAGTTGTTCCGCACGCAATTGGCGGGACAGACCGAAGAAGAATCGATGGCCACGATGGATACCGACTTCGTGCGGGCGTTGCGGCACGGCATGCCGCCCGCCGGAGGGCTAGGCTTGGGCATCGACCGGCTAGTGATGCTGCTCACGAATAGCTCGTCAATTCGCGACGTGATTTTGTTCCCGCTCTTGCGACCGGAGGCGTGAGGACTGAGTGGCACGCTTAGGATCCGCACATGAATAACCTGTTCAATTTGCCACGGATTGAACACGGAATTGAAGAAGAAATTGTACCGCGGATGAACGCCGATAAACGCGGACATGAAGTCTGGAACAAGAAACCCAATAGTCTCGTCCGTTTTCATCCGCGTTTATCGGCGTTCATCCGCGGTACAATCGATTTCCTCAAAGCCGTCTTTCATCCGTGTTCGATCCGTGGCTGACAAACTGCTCAAGTTGTTTCTGTACGAGCCCTTAGAGGCGGTCAGACACGGAATTCGTTTTCCACAGTCGCCAAAGGATTGGCCATGTACAAACTGCTGCTCTGCTGGCGGTATCTGCGGACCCGCTACATTGCGCTGGCTTCGATTGTGAGCGTCACGCTGGGCGTGGCGACGATGATCGTCGTGAACAGCGTGATGCAGGGTTTCGCGCACGAGATGCAGGACCGCATCCACAACATCTTGTCCGACGTGGTCGTAGAGTCCCGCAGCATGGAGGGTTTCTACGATCCCCAGGGGCACATGGACGAGATTCGCCGCTTGGGCGGCGACAAGATCGAAGGCCTGACGGCCACGGTCGTCGTACCGGCCATGCTCAGCTTTCAGGCCAACGGGGGACTCGTCACGCGGCCGGTGCAGTTGATCGGTATCGACGAAGAGACCTACAGCCAGGTGGGCGACTTCGGCAAGTTCCTGCAGCACCCGGCGAATCGCGAACGGTTGAGCTTCGCATTGCGCGCAGGGGGCTACGACGTTCGCGACCATCAGGCCGGACCCGAGGCCCATCCCCGGCCGCAGATGGGCGAAGGGGGCTGGCCGCATCGCCGCCGCCGCGTCGAGTTCGATCGAATCTCGGCACGGCTGGCTGCCGCGGAATCGACCCGTCGCGAGGACCTCGCCCAGCGCACGCCCGCCGTCGATACGTCGGTCGCTTCCCATCGGGAGCTCGATCCCAATCCGCGCGAGGACGCATCGGGTGCAACTCAGCAGCCCTCTGACGCTGAGAAGCCAGCGGGCGACCCGCCGAGCGACGACATTTTTGCCAAGCACCAAAAGCCGGCCGAACCGTTCGATGCGCTCCGCGAGCAGCAGACGGGCGTCGTGCTGGGCATTGCGTTGGCCAGCTTCCGAAATCACGAGGGCGAGGACCGCTTTGTGCTGTTGCCGGGCGACGACGTCAAGCTCATGTTTCCGGGGGCCGGGATGTCGTACGACCTGGATGGCGGCGTGATGACGCCCAAGGTCAGCTACGACTGGTTCACCGTCGTCGACTTCTACGAAAGCAAGATGAGCGAATACGATTCGAGCTTCGTGTTCGTACCGCTGCGAAAGCTCCAAGAGCTGCGGGGGATGATCAATCCCTCGAGCGGGACCATCGACCCTGCGACCGGGCAAGCCGACCCCGCGACGCAAGTCGGCTATGCCACGGCGATCCAGGTCAAGCTGAAGCCGGGGAGCAACCTCAACCAGTTTCGCGACCAGTTGCGAGCCGCGTTTCCCCTGAACCAGTACAACATTTCGACCTGGCGCGACAAACAAGGGCCGCTGTTGGCCGCCGTGTCGATGGAGACGGCGATTCTTAACGTGCTGTTATTCATGATCATCGCCGTGGCCGGGTTCGGCATCCTGGCGATCTTTCTGATGATCGTCGTGGAGAAGACGCGGGACATCGGCATTCTGAAATCGCTGGGCGCTTCGGCCAGCGGCGTGATGGGCATCTTCCTGGCCTACGGCTTGTCGCTAGGAATCGTCGGCGCCGGGGCCGGTTTGGGCATCGGCTTGCTGTTCGTCGCCTACATCAATGAGATCGCCGACGTGCTGGCCCTGATCACGGGGCACGAAGTGTTCGATCCTTCGATTTACTACTTCATGAAGATACCCACGATCGTCGAGCCGCTGACGGTTGGCTGGATCGTGGCCGGTGCGTTGGCCATCGCGGTGCTGGCCAGTGTGTTGCCGGCCTTGCGTGCCGCGCTGTTGCATCCGGTGGAGGCCCTCCGCTATGAGTGAACTGGTTCCCGCCATTCGCCCTTCACCGCGGCAGCCGGTGTTCGCGCCGGGTGGGTCGTTTCTGGTTCCCACGCCGCGGATCGATGCGCGGCCGTTGGTAAGCGGCGCCGAGATCCACCTCAAGGCGGTCGATCTGAGCAAGACGTATCGTCGCGGGCAGGTCGACATCCCCGTCTTGCGAGGCGTGAATTTGCAAGTGCGCCGGGGCGAGTTTCTGGCCATCATCGGCGCCAGCGGCTCGGGCAAGAGCACGCTCTTGCACCTGCTGGGCACCTTGGATGCGCCCGACGCGGGCGAAGTTCACATGCAGGGCGAACGCATCGACAATCTGCCTTCCTCGCGGCGCGACGCGTTGCGGAACCGAGAGTTCGGCATGATCTTCCAGTTTTACCATTTGCTGCCCGAGATGACGGCGCTCGAGAATGTGCTCTCGCCGCTGTTGATCTCCTCGAGCATCTGGGGCTATCTGCGACACCGCCGCAAGCACCTGCAAACGGCCCGATCTTTGATCGAGATGGTCGGCCTGGCGCATCGCGAAAAGCACCGGCCACGCGAGCTTTCGGGCGGAGAAATGCAGCGCTGCGCGATTGCCCGGGCGCTGGCGAGCGGTCCGCAGGTGTTGCTGGCCGACGAGCCGACGGGCAACCTCGACCGCGCGACGGGCGATGAGATATTGCGGATCCTGCAAAACTTGAACCGCCGGGAAAACCTCACTATAGTCATGGTGACGCACGATCTGGCGATTGCCGCAAAAGCCGATCGGATTGTGCGGCTCGTGGAGGGGCGGGTCGAAACGGCGTAGCTGGCCGTTTGCGGCATGGTTTGTGCGGCACTGCTTGTACCTTAGCAGTGCTCGTCGATCTGCCGGCAGTGCGGCTTGCAAGCAGCGCTACTTGCATATAGTGCTGCTCACTTAGAGCCCCTAACTCAACCTTCCAACACGCCGTCATTCCCGCGCAGGCGGGAATCCATGACGCCGCAAGACGGCCATGCACCACAAGATTTACACCGCCGAGCACAGGTCTCTTTCGCAACGACCCTCCTCGAGTCCCTGGATTCCCGCCTGCGCGGGAATGACGTCCGAGTAGTAAAGTTAGAGGTTCTTACAAGCGGCGGTACATGGAATCGCCAGGCTTTCGACATTGCGCAATGACACCTTTTTTCGGAACGAATGAAGCATGGCGCTAAAGGTCTACATCAGCGGTCGCTATTACGACAAGGACGACGCCAAGATTAGCGTCTACGATCACGGCTTGCTCTACGGCGATGGCGTGTTCGAGGGGCTGCGCAGCTACAGCGGCAAAGTCTTTCGTCTCAAGCAGCACCTGGATCGGCTGTGGCACTCGGCCAAGGCCATTTGGCTCGAGATCCCTATTTCGCGCGAGGAAATGGCCGCGGCGGTCGAGCGCACACTGGCCGAGAACAAGCTGGAAGACGCCTATATCCGCCTGGTCGTCACGCGTGGCGCCGGCAGCCTGGGGCTCGACCCCAATCGCACCAGCGATCCCCAGGTGATCGTCATTGCCGATCGCATCTCGCTCTATCCGCGCGAGCTTTACGAGAACGGACTGGAAATCATCACCGTCAGCACGCTGCGGAACCATCCGGCCGCGCTCAATCCCAGGATCAAATCGCTCAATTACCTGAACAACATCCTGGCCAAGATCGAAGGCCTGCAGGCCGGCTGCATCGAGGCCCTGATGCTCAATCACAAGGGCGAAGTGGCCGAGTGTACGGGCGACAACATTTTCATCGTCCGCGATGGCAATTTACTGACGCCCCCCACCGACGCGGGGATTCTGGAAGGGATCACGCGCGAGGCCATCATGGAGCTGGCCGCCCAGTCGCAGTGCGAGGTGTTCGAGCAACCCCTGACCAAGCACGACGTCTACATCGCCGACGAGTGCTTCTTGACGGGTACGGCGGCCGAAGTGATTCCCGTGGTCAAGGTCGACAGCCGCGTGATTGGCGACGGCAAGCCCGGGCCCGTGACTCGCGAACTGACCGAGCGCTTCCACAAGCTCACGCGGACTTAGGCATCTCGCAGAAATAAGTTGATCGATTTTCAGCCACGGATGAAACACGGATGAAGATGATCACGAAATCAGGAACGAGCAGAAACGAGGAAACCGCCTTTGTTTTCTGACTTTCGCGATTGTCTTTTCTTGTCCGTGTTTAATCCGTGTTCAATCCGTGGCAAATTGAACAGGTTAATTATGTGCGGATCCTTAGCCGCCGACTGCGACCGCGAAGTGAGCGACTCGCCACGAGTTTTTCGCTCGTGAGCTATCTCTGTTTGGCATTCGCTCGCAGACGGATGAAAAGCAGTGAGATAGCCGCAGCGGCAGCCAGCACGATGGTGGATGGCTCGGGAATGGCGCTGTTGGAATCATCGGACTGTTCGACAACGCCGCCGATCTGAGCGCCGCCGCCAACGATCGACCAATCCGATCTTGCTCCCCAGTTGGCAGCGATCAACGCGAGGTCTTCGGAGCCGACGTTCCCGTCGCCGCTAAAATCTCCGGCACCCCACATCAGGCCGCCACTGCCGCCCATTGCGCCCCAGTTGGCGGTCAGCCGCGCCAGATCGGCCGAACCCACCAGTCCGTCCTTGTCGGCGTCGCCGGCGATCAACGGACGCCACACCATCAGCGGGTCGCCGATGACGGTGTTCACGAACGACAACTGATTGGTTGCTGCCCAAGCGGCTTCCGCCCAGGTGTACCCATCGAGGAGCATGCGAAACATGACGTCGTCGTTGACCACGCTATTGGCGTTAGCGGTGGGTTCCTCGACGTGGCCGACGGCGGCAGTTCCACCGCGGGCCAGCCATTCGGCCACCAAACCCTGACCCAAATGGTTGGCGCCAGGCATGAAGCTATAGGCGTTGAAGCTTTCCCAGGAATGGAAAACGGCGCCCGCGGCGGCGTCGAATTGGAGTCCATTCGTGCCGTCGAGAATGTAGCCTTGCGGCGTCGACGATTGATTGCGCCCGTGGCTAACATAGCCAATGACTGGCCCCGGCGAGTCACCGAGGAATGCGCTGGTATTGTCGAACAAATAGGGTTCGCCACGGGGAGCAAGTACGTTGTTAATGAGACTGGGCATGCGGTCGTAGGGCTTCGCGGGATCGTCGTCCACGACGAAGTAGAACGGCCCGACGAAGGCCTGCTGCGCCCGATCGATGCTGGCCGTGACATCGGCCACGGTAAACCCGTCCAGTCGGCTGGTGAGTCGGATCTGCCCAAGGCCCGGGAGGGCCCGATCGAACGCGGTGTTGGCCTTGTAGTATGGATTCTTTGCCTTGGACGGCAGGAGCGGATCCCACCAGGTTTGGTCGAGCATCTGCTTCCACGTGCTAAACGTATCGACTCGGGTCAGTTCACTTTCCAAACTCGAATATCGCCGCGCACTGGTGTCATAGACGTTGTGCGGATTTCCTTGGGGATCGACATACGACGCCGGATAGCTGGAAAAGCTGGCGGTCGTCTGGATGCGCAAGGGAAGGCCCTTGGTTGTCACGATGACATCGATCGTCGCGCCGCCGGCCGATTCCAGGTTCTGCAGCCCGGCGACCACCTGCGGACGGATCGCGGACAAGTACACGTCGTGCGTGATTTCTTCACTCGTGGGCACGCCGTTGAGCGCAAGCAACTGCACGCCCGGGTGCGTCTGGCGATAGTAGTTGGCGATTTGGACGCCGTCGGGGCTGTCCGAGCTGTAGAGAACCAGCACATTGGCCGGTTGAATCGCCATCGCGCACGGCGATGGGAGTGCGAGAAGTGCCACGCCGGCGCATGCAGTCGCCACGCACCGCCAAGAGGTCATTAAACGGATCCCTGCTAGAAACCAACGCGACCGAGAATTGGTGCGCGAGATACTGCGTAGGGCGCAAAAGCATGCCCCTTTGGAGATCGAACGTTTACTTCGCCAGCGTCTTGTTCCTACGTACCGCAAGAAGTGCCAGAGCGCCAAGTCCCAGCAGAACGACGGTTGCGGGTTCGGGCACCGGGCTCGGCAGCCGCTCGGACTTGCTAATGCCACCGATCAAGCTGGCGTTATCGAGCTCTGGTCCAAAAGGGCTGGTGAAGATCAAGATCTGACTGGTCGCACCCGGCGCTAGCAACGCACCCGTGTACGAGAAACCCGCGGAAGTGAATGGCGGGCCACCCGGGTTGAACGTCATCGAGCTCGGGGCCGCTCCACCGGCCGGTACAAAGCCGATTCCGGACGGAGTCTCGTTGCCGCCCGACAGGCCCACGGACAGGGTGGAAATCGACGCAGTGCCCGCGCCATTATGCACCTGATACGCGTACACGTAATTGGCGCCCGCGCTGGGATCCATGCCGGGGTAGGAGAGATTGAACTTAGTCGGCGCGAAGACCGCGAAATCAACGAGGGCGTTCAAGCTGCCCGTTCCAACCGGAGCCGCTCGTAGATAGGCCTTGGTTCCCTGCCACAGGGCGGGTACGCCTCCGTCCAAGCCGTTCGGATCGGATTGCAGCGGGACTGCATGCACCGACTCAGTGGTCAAGGCTACTAGTGCAAGGCAAGTGACGCTAAGGACTCGAGAAGCAATGCGCATTAGCTGGAACTCCATTTTGCGGCCGAGCAGTTCATCCGCGCGGCTCATGGCCCATGAATGTCAATCTCCGCTGCACAACCTCGGGGGCGCCCGTTCTTGGGCCGGCGCTCCCACTCACCTACGCAACCTAGATGTCATCGACAACAATTGGCCTCAGTCGTCGTTTCCAAGCAAGCAAAGCAACACATCCTTCTTGGATCTGTTCCGGACGTTGTTGTTACCGCTTTCGCAAGCGACGAACCGCAGTCGGCGCCAGCAGCGCACCCCCAAGGCACAACAGTGCAACCGTTGCAGGCTCGGGGACATTGATATTACTGGGCGACGGAAGCGGCACAACTTGCGCATCTTCTCCGTGATCGACCAGACTGCCGAACCAGTTTTGCGGAACTTTGTTGCTGGAAAAAGCCAAGCCAATTGAATTCGAACCCATCGGAATCGCAGGTGCGTGAAAATCAATCGCTGCTTCGAGACCGATCGACGAAGCCGAAGGGGTAACGGTTCCGAAACTAGTAAAGCTGCCAATGTTGTTGCCGAAATTTGGCGTGTCGACGGTAAAATGCGACACCGGCGCGATGCCAGTCACATACACCTGATAGACATAAACGAGCTCCCCTGGTGTTGGCACGTAGCCGAAACCGCCATACGGAAAATTCGCGGCCTCGAAGACAGCCCAATCGACGTAACCGGACAAATCACCGGGCGTGATATTGTCTGGCAAGATGGACTGAAAAGCTGATGTTCCTGCCCACGATCCATTGTAGGAAAGAGCAAGATTGGCTGGGGTATTAAGAGGTCCAGCTTGTGCGGAGGTCGCATTGAAGAAGATCGCGGTGGCGACAAATACCGCCGCGCAAGAAGATGTCCTTTTCATCATTGCTGCCAGGTTCATCAGTAGCGTCTCCTTCTGTATTTTTTCTGTTGCGAATCTAGAGCTTACCTACCCGCAGCATACCACGCAAGCCAACACTCCGCCTGATTTGAGTCGTTTCGTTCGAGGTCGGCGGCTGGCACGCCCACCGGCAGGAATGATACAGCTAGTCGACGCACTTGTGCATTCCACCAAGCGCATCGCACCAATCGATACCTTCCTCTGGCAGCACTGAAGGCACAGTCTACCAGCGACAGCAACCGACGCAAGAAAAATCTTTCGGGTTAAGCAAAAAAAATCTGGAAACTCCTTGAGGCGATGATTTATTTTCTTGACAGACCCATCCTAAGTTGCTCATTATTTGAGGGTTACGTACATTTCCGTGGGCAGCTTCTCGCCGATCGGCAACTCTGATGCAACGCCGCAGGAAATCGCTCATGGCCCGCTGCGTTCGGTTCAGTCTGGAGCTTTTCGCGGCCATTGCCGCAATCCACGGGGTCGGTGAACGGGTCTGTGCCGCGACCATCTACACGGGAAGCAACTTCAATGTGGAGGCTTCCTTTCTCGTCCCCGTCAGCGCCAGCCTGCGCGGATTCACCCTCATTGCCGTAGGAAAAAATGGCGCTCAACCTCGAGTCTTCGACAGTTCCAAAAGCGGTCAGGACGGAACCGGCATCACGACGACCGAAAATCGGATCCACCAGGTTTGGGAAGGCGGCTTTGTGCCTACGCCCACGCTCAATCTCGTGGTGCCCGGCAGCATTCCGCAGTCCATCGACTCCCACTTTCTCGTCGACACGTCTTCGCTCTTCATCACGCAGTTGCCGGCTGAGAATCGTCCAATAGCCGACCCCACATTGAATCCATCCGCTGGATACGGCAACTCTCTCACCGGTGCCTTCGCACTCGTGGGGGCGGTCGGTTCGTCCTGGAATGTTGCCTATGTGGTCGTTCCCTCAGGCACGAGCTTGAACTTCAGTTTCGAGCTCGGTGCCGCAGGTTTTGCCTCGGAACAGGTGATGACGTCGCTGGCAATGACCTTCACTCTCGGCGATGGGAACATGGACGGTTTGGTCAATATCTTCGACATCAACCTCATTTCGTCCAATTGGGGCGGCGCAGGTCCTGCAGGCGACGTCAACGGCGACGGCATCGTCAATGTATTTGACATCAACCTGGTCGCATTCAATTGGAGTTCCATCCCGCCGCCGACGCTTGCCACAATCCCCGAGCCGGGGACATTCGCCTTGGCCACTCTTGGGATCCTAGCAATCGTGACTCGATCGGTCGCAATTCCATGCGTCCGTCGTATTCGCTCGGCCGTTACTTCCGACTCGAAGTAGCCGCCCACCGATCCCTAGGAATTGTCGACTGCATCGCTCATTCGCCACACGCAGTCTAGACCGCGGTCGGTGTGGGACTCGTCGGACGGCAGACGCTTGTCATGCACAAGCACCCCGGCGATACTTGAATTCAATGTTGCATTCTCAAAGCGAGTCAGCCTCGATTGTCGATGAGTAGCCGTTCCACAACCATCCTGCACGTCTCAAATGAACTGGTAGATCAAACCGTTTCGGCAGCGCTGCGCGCCTGGCAAACGGGCCAAAGCTGGTCGCAGGTCCGACAATTGGTCCGGTCGCGGCGGGTGATGGTTAGTGGCAACCTTTGTGTCGACGAGCAGCGGCGGCTGCGGTCGGGCGACGTGCTGAAAATCCTCCCGCACCCACTCGCGGCGCCGCCCAAGGACGACGACGTCAAGATCCGCCACATCGACCCGCATTTGGTCGTCGTCGAGAAACCGGCGGGCATGACGTCGATTCGCCATCCCGAAGAGCGCTTGTGGCCCGCCCGGCGACGACAACAACAGCCGACGCTCGACGAGCTGCTGCCGCGGATCGTCGCGCGTCGCGAGCGGAAGGCGGCCGGCAAGCCGTCGCCACGGCCACTGCGGGCCGTGCATCGGCTCGATCGCGAGACGAGCGGGCTGATGGTTTTTGCTCGTACCGCGCTGGCCGAGCGAATCTTGGGTCAGCAGTTCCGCAAGCACACCATTCATCGAGTCTACTGGGCCGTTATTTGCGGATCCGTTGAGACGCGGACGCTCACGAGCTACTTGGTCGGCGATCGCGGGGATGGCCGACGGGGCAGTACGGAAAACCAAGCGCTCGGCAAGCGAGCCGTCACGCACATTCGGCCACTGGAACACTTTGCGGGATATACCTTGGTCGAATGCCGGCTGGAGACGGGCCGAACCCATCAAATCCGCATCCAACTGGCTGAGTGCGGTCATGCCGTTTGTGGCGATCGGGTCTACCACCAGCCCCGTTTCGGCCGCACCGCACCCGACACTAGCGGGGCGCCCAGGCAGGCTCTGCACGCCATGGAGTTGGGCTTCCGCCACCCGGCGACGGACGAGGAATTACGGTTTTCCATGCCCCTGCCGGCGGATCTGGCGGCGTTGGTTTCGCGCCTGCGGAAGGGGTCGCACGGGTAACTTGTCTGCTAGACAGGCAAATGAGCCACATGGCCAATTCTACGCCCCACAATCGGTTGCTCGAAGTGCGTCTCGATTTATAATGAATTTCGGCAATGAGCTCGATCGGCCAGTCGCGAGCGAACCGCGGCTGCGCTGAGGTATAGTGGCGGGTCGGGCGCCGTCGGGTCAGGATCGACGCCGATGGACAGGCTGCAGCGTTTATGGCCGCGGCGTTTATGACTGTTAGTGAACGCAGAGAGTTGCCTCGGCGGTCTTGCCGAGGTCATCGGCGCGGGACCGCTGATGTAAACAGACGAGCGCAATCGCGAAAGCACTGCAATCGATGAAACCATGGATTCTGCGAGCGGTGCCCTGCATCTTGTCCGCAATGCTCGTCAGTGCTTTCTCTGGCCGTGTGTCGGGCACCATCATTTCCAATGGCGACGGCAGCGGGAACACGACCGCGCCGGCCGACGACCCTGGGTTTGCCAACGTCGGCGCTCGCACTCTCGGGCTTAACCAATTCGATTCGACGGCCATTTATCTAGGCGACAGTTGGGTTCTCACCGCCAATCACGTCGGCGCGTTTGCCGTGACTCTCAATGGCACGACGTACAACCCCGTCGGTGGATCTTCCGTTCGGCTGACCAACCCTGCCGGTTCGGGGAAGTCGCAGTTTACGGACCTGCTCATGTACCGGATCGACGGCGATCCCGGGTTGCCTCGGCTCGCGATTAGTGAATTCTCGCCACCGGTCGGCGCCGACGTGGTGATGATCGGCCGCGGCCGCGACCGCGATCCCAGTCTTACGAATTGGAATTCGTCCTGGGTCGAAGTCCCCAATCCTTCGACCTTCTCCGGCTACAAGTTCGCAGCGGGCTCGACGATTCGCTGGGGAACCAACGTCGTTTCCGAAACCGGACAGTGGCAAAACGACGGCAGCGACTTTCTCTCGCTCACTACGCGCTTCGACAAGGTCGGCACCCCCTTCGAGGGCCAGGCAGTCCGCGGTGACTCCGGCGGCGGCATTTTCTACAAGAACCCGGCAACCAACCTGTGGGAGCTCGCAGGCACGATTCTCGCCTCGGGTACGCTCGCCGGACAGCCCCTAGAAACCGCCGTTTTCAACGACGTCTCGTACTCGGCCGACGTGTCCGCTTACCGCAATCAGATTCTGACAATCAATCCGCTGCCCGGGGATGTGAACCTCGACTTTGCCGTTAACATCTTTGACATTAATTTGATATCAGCCCATTGGGGTGGGCCTGGCCCCGAAGGCGATGCCAACCACGACGGTATCGTCAACATCTTCGATATCAACATGGTGTCGGCGAATTGGACTGTGACGAGTACGGCTTTATCGGGTTCCGCGGTCGGTGTCTCGGCAGTGCCCGAGCCGACGACCACCGTATTATTGGCCGCAGGGCTGCTGGCGATAACCCCCTTGTGGATTCGCGGCCGCGTAGCGAAACGTATGCGCGGGGCGTAGCCATCGGGGAATTGGCTTTCCGATTTCCCATCGCGGTTGGTGTAACGGCGTGCGCACGGCAGCCTATCGGACAGGCCGGTCATCCCCTTAAGTGCGAAAGCCAAACTTCGGCACACTGCATCTGCCTGCCAAGAGCCACGTAGCTACGTTCGTACACCCGAGGCTCACAACCATGCCCATTGCCGTTCGCCTCGTTCTGCAAGCGATCTCGATTGGCGTCTGCGCTTATGTCGTCAATGCAGCCCGCGCCGATCAGGTTGCGCCTTCCGGTCAGTCAGCGCGAACGACGGACAAGGCGCCGCCTACCTATAGCGATCGCGCCCGCCTGCTTGTCTATATCGATGACCAGGGGCAAGAGCACGCGGTCAAGTCAGGTGATGATTGGGCGTACCGCCGCGCGCATATCCTGGCCGGCATGCAGCAGGCGATGGGGCCCTTGCCGGCTCGCACGGGGTTGCTTCCGCTCGATATTCGTATTGTCGAAACCGTGGAACAGGCCGGCATTCCCCGCCAAACGATTTCGTTCGCGGTTGAAGGGCAGGACCGCGTCACGGCCTATCTGTACGTGCCGCCGACAAAGGACAAGGGCGCACGCCAGCCCGCCATGCTGGCGCTGCACCCCACCGCGCCGCTGGGAAAGGGCGTCGTCGCCGGATTGGGCACGGGCACCAATCGCAACTACGGCCTGGAATTGGCCCAGCGCGGTTATATCGTGCTCGCGCCCGACTATCCCTCCTTCGGCGACTACAAGTACGACTTTGCCGTGGACAAATACGACTCGGGCACGATGAAAGGCATCTTCAATCACCTGCGCTGCGTCGACTTGCTGGCCGCCCGCGACGATGTCGATCCGCATCGCATCGGCGTCATCGGGCATTCGCTGGGTGGGCACAACGCCATGTTCGTGGGCGCGTTCGACGAACGACTGAAGGTCATCGTGTCGAGCTGTGGCTGGACGCCGTTTCACGACTATTACGGCGGCAAGCTGGCCGGCTGGACCAGCGACCGCTACATGCCGCGATTGCGAGACGTGTATGGATTGGATCCAGACCGCGTGCCGTTCGATTTTTACGAGGTCGTGGCGGCGCTCGCCCCCAGAGCTTTCTTTTCCTGCTCGCCGACCAAGGACAGCAATTTCGACGTGGCCGGCGTGAAGAAAGCAATCCCAGCGGCCCAGGCCGTGTATCAATTGCTCGGCGCGCCGCAGGCCCTGCAAGTCCGTTACCCCGATTGCGAGCACGATTTTCCCGCAGAGGTGCGCCGCGAGGCGTACGAGTTCATCGACCGCGTGTTGAAGCACGAACCGCGCGAATCAAAGTAGGCTGGGACAAAGCCCCCGGCTTTTTTCTATCGGAACGATAAGCATGAACCGACCTCTTGCCCGACGTGCAATGCTGGCCCAAACGGGCGCTGTCTTCTCCGCGGCCGCCGTGGGCAAAACGCTCGCCGCACAAGACGCGCCCGCCTCGCCGGTTGGAATCGCGACCGGTCCGTCGTCGCGTACGTCGCCATCGCAGGCGCGAGATCTTTCCGATCGCGAGCCCTTCGGCTACTGCCTCAATACCAGCACGATTCGGGGACAGAATCTGAGCCTCGTCGAAGAACTCGAGATTGCCGCCCGTGCGGGCTATCGCGGAGTCGAGCCCTGGGTTCGCGAGATCGACCAGTATGTTGCCGGCGGCGGCTCGCTTGCGGACCTGGGCAAGCGGATCGAGGATTTGGGCCTGTCGGTCGAGAGCGTCATCGGTTTTGCCGAGTGGATCGTCGACGACGACGCGCGGCGCGCCAAGGGCAGGGAAGAGGCCCGGCGGTGCATGGAGATTACGCTGGCCATTGGCGGCCATCGCCTGGCCGCGCCGCCCGCGGGAGCGACCGATGTGGCGGGCTTCGATCTGCACAAAGCGGCCGACCGATATCGCGAGCTGCTCGTGCTGGGCGAACGGATCGGCGTTGTCCCGCAGCTCGAAGTTTGGGGTTTCTCCAAGACGCTGTCGCGATTGGGCGAGGCCGCACAGGTCGCCATCGAAGCCAACCACGCGCAGGCCTGCATTCTGCCCGACGTGTACCATCTCTATAAAGGCGGCTCGGAATTCGCCGGTTTGAGGGTCTTGAGCGGCACGTCGATCCACGTGTTCCACGTGAACGATTATCCGAGCACGCCGGCTCGATCCGAGATTGCCGATGCGCAGCGCGTCTTTCCCGGCGACGGCGTGGCCCCGCTGGTGCAGATCTTCCGCGATCTGCGGGCCATGGGCTTCCGCGGCATGCTCTCGCTCGAGCTTTTCAACCGCGACTATTGGCAGCAAGACGCCTTCGCCGTGGCCCAAAAGGGGCTGGTGAAGATGCGGTCGCTGGTGGAGAAGAGTGCTGGCCAGGCCTAGCCGCACGGTTGACCAACGACTTGGCACCAGACCATCCGGGGCGAGCCGGATGCGTCAGCTTCCGGTTTGGTGACTTCAAGTGGTGTCAGGAACCGTTGGCAAGTTCCCGCGCACCACTTCCAAGCGGT
>Ga0163150_10001034_pt1 | contig 49266 bp, 52 predicted proteins | sample OliLakLV19P2IB_FD_148628 | JGI IMG/M metagenome (GOLD analysis project Ga0163150, IMG submission 148628) | Freshwater microbial mat bacterial communities from Lake Vanda, McMurdo Dry Valleys, Antarctica - Oligotrophic Lake LV.19.P2.IB | ecosystem: Environmental > Aquatic > Freshwater > Lake >... | reverse complement strand
GTTGCGCACCGGTGCGGGCAAGGCCCGCGTCATCGCGGCTGCAACTCTGGCAAGAGCACAGGCCGCTGTAGGCATGCTTCCCGCCTGAAAGCGTTAGATCGCGTCGGCATCGCGCAGCGCATTGCTACCGCGGCCAGTGCCGGCGATCAGCGCAAGCGTGTCGGCCTCGGCGCCGGCCCGGCGCAGCATCTCGATTCCCAACGCCTCGTGGTCGTGATAGCGACGAAACCGTTCTGACCGCGGTCCGACAACCGTTGCGAGGACGCGGCCGAATGTGCCGAGTCCGCTGGCTACTTTTCCGATGTCGTGCAACAACGCGCCCGCCATCTCCGCACGTGTCGGCTTGACCGCGATCGTTGCGAATCGGCGGGCTACAAGAATCGAATGGCGGCGGTCTTCTACCGGCAGCTGATGCCACAGCGCGGCCTCGTCAGCGAGCAGTTGGCCTATCACCCATGAAACATCATCGTCGTTCGGCTGGCGACGCGACAGCGAACCGAAAAACCGTCGCGCCAGGTGGCCGAGCTGCATAATCGGGTTCATCGAGACTCCGCGCGCGGATGTGCTTGCCGGTACACGGTCCACAGGCGTTCCTGGCTGACCTTCGTATACACCTGCGTTGTGGAGATCGAGGCGTGACCCAAGAGCTCCTGAACGATACGTAGATCGGCACCGTGATCGAGGAGGTGCGTCGCGCATGAGTGGCGCAACACATGCGGCGACAACTTTTCACCGAGTCCGACCTGCTCGCCGTACTTCTTGACGACCGCCCACGCCGACTGTCGCGACAACCGAGCGCCGCGGCTGTTGAGAAACACCGCTTCCTCATCGCCGCGTCGAGCCCATCGGCTGGGAATCATGTGCACCCGGCCGGATGCCAACCACGCCTCAATCGTCGACTGTGCGGCGCGGCCGAATGGCACCACTCTTTCCTTGGCGCCCTTTCCGAACACGCGCACCAGCCTATTTTCCCAATCGAAGTCGGCGAGGGAAAGTCCGCACATCTCGCTGATCCGAGCTCCGGTGGCGTACAGCAACTCCAAGAGTGCACGATCGCGGAGCGACACCGGATCGGTAGCGACCACGACAGACAGCAGACGATCGACCTCCGCCTCTGTCAGCGGGTGAGGAATACCCGCAGGCACACGCACACCTTCGACGTCGGCCGATGGGTCGTCGGGGCGTGCGCCTTCCTCGACCATGAAGCGATGCAACATGCGGACGGCGGCCAACTGCCGGGCCACGCTCGAGGCGGCGGCACCGGAAGCTCGTCGCGATTGCACAAACTGATCGAGTTGCCCGCGCTCGACGGCGCCGAGTGCTGTCTGCCGCTCGTCCAACCACGCGGTGTACCCGGCTAAGTCACGGCGGTAGGCGGCCAACGTATTCACCGAACGACCGCGCTCGCTGGCCATCCACGACAGAAATTCTTCAACAATTGCTGGCACGTTAGATATGTAATCTCCGGTCGACAAGCAGCAGCCCGATGACGGTCTTGGCATCGTGGATCTCGCCGCGAGCGACCATGTCGACGGCTTCGGCCAAAGGCAGCTCGACGACCTCCATGTGTTCCTCCTCGGGGCCGTGCGCGGTAGCTGTCACAGCGGTGAGTTCCGTTGCAAGGTAGAGGTGAAGTATCGAGTCCGTCATACCGGCGTTGGTGTAGTAGTTCGTCAGGTATTCCAGCCGCCCCGCAGCAAGTCCCACTTCCTCAGCCAACTCTCGCGCGGCAGTCACTTCGGTGAGTTCGTTCGGAACGTCGCGTATCCCCGCTGGGATTTCTAGGACGACGCGATCGAGCGGCGGCCGGTACTGACGAACGAAGACCACGGTCGGAACGCCATCTCTGTCCACCAGTGGGACTACTCCGACGGCTCCAGGCGAGCGAACGATGTCGCGCTCGAAAAGCTCGCCGGTCGGCGACTCGAAGGTGCCCACCACTACCTTCCAGACGTGACCTTCATGAACCAGGGATTCAGAGACGTGCTGGAAAGCCACGTCAGGCAACTCCGGCCTCGCCAACGACAAACAAGCCTGGTGCGCGTGACTCGTGACGGGCCAGAGCGGCGGCGACCAATTCTCGGAAAAGTGGGTGCGGTCGATCGGGCCGGCTCTTGAACTCGGGATGCGCCTGCGTCGCAACCCAGAACGGATGATCGTCGAGTTCGACGAATTCGACCAACCGACGATCGGGCGATAAGCCGGTGCATCGCAACCCGGCGGCTTCCAATCGCGGCTTCCACTGTGCGTTCAATTCATAGCGGTGGCGATGCCTCTCACTGATGACCGGCTCGGCGTACGCCTGGTGGACGCGGCTGCCCGCTTCCAGAATCGCGTAGTACGCGCCCAGTCGCTGCGTGCCGCCCTTGTCGGAGACATCGCGCTGGTCGTGCATTAGATCGATGATTGGGTGCGGCGTGCTCGAATCCATCTCGGTGCTGTTGGCGCCGGTGAGGCTCATCACATTGCGGGCGAAGTCGACCGTCATCGCCTGCAGACCGAGGCAGATGCCAAGACACGGGATGTCGTGCTCGCGAGCAAATCCGGCCGCGGCGATCTTGCCTTCGAAGCCGCGATCACCGAATCCGCCGGGAATGACAATGCCGTCGAGGTCGGCGAGCCGGGCAGTAGCCAGCAGTCCCTCGACATCTTCCGCTTGGATCCAATCGATCTTGACCTTCGCGCCGTGATGGAAGCCAGCGTGCTTCAAGCTCTCGACCACCGACAGGTACGCGTCTTGGTAGTCGATGTACTTGCCCACCAGGCCGATCGTGACCGGCCGCGTCGCAGCCTCAACCTTGGCCACCATTTCCTGCCATGGCGCCAGGTCGATGGGCGCATCAATGCGCAACCGTTCACACACAACGGTGTCGAGTCCCTCATCGTGCAAAATCAGCGGTAAGGCATAGACGTTGTTGGTGTCGGCGGCATTGACAACGCAGTTGTCGTCGACGTTGCACAGGTTCGAGATCTTGCGCTTCAAGTTGCTGCTCAGCGGCGCTTCACTGCGGCAAACGATGATGTCGGGCTGGATGCCGCGACTACGCAATTCGGTCACTGAGTGCTGGGTCGGCTTTGTCTTTTGTTCGCCGGAGGGCCCGATGAAAGGGACCAGTGTGACGTGGATGTAGCAGATGTTGTCGCGGCCGACATCGGTACGGAACTGCCGAAGTGCTTCCAGGAACGGCAGGATCTCTATGTCGCCAACGGTGCCACCAACCTCGGTAATTACAACGTCGACTTCATCGCTGACCAAGCGCAAAATGCGACGCTTGATTTCGTCGGTGATGTGCGGAATCACCTGCACGGTCTTGCCCAGGTAGTCACCGCGGCGTTCGGCTGCCAGCACCGTCTGATAAATGCTGCCGGTGGTGGCATTCGAGTCGCGGGTCAGCGGCTCGTCGATGAAGCGCTCGTAGTGCCCTAAGTCGAGGTCGGTCTCGCCACCATCATCAGTGACGAAAACCTCTCCGTGCTCGAACGGATTCATCGTCCCGGGATCGACGTTGATGTACGGATCGAGCTTCTGCATCGTCACCCGCAAACCACGTAGCTTCAGTAATCTGCCCAGCGACGACGCCGTGAGACCTTTGCCGAGAGAGCTAGCAACGCCTCCAGTCACGAAAATGTGCTTCGGCATTACAGACCCCGTTTCAGCACTCAGCGCGCCAGCCAATTGGCGCGAACTGATAACGGGACTGCAGCATACCGCGGGGAACGGGCCCGGTGGTGGTTCCCCCGTTAGCATCCCGTGCGATGGTGCTGCCCAACGTCGATATTCCTGAAGTCGACGTCACCGTTCCCGTGTACAACGAGGAACACGTGCTGCGGGTGAGTATCCAGCGATTGCACGACTATCTGAGCCAATCGTTCCCCTTTCGCTGGCGAATCACGATCGCCGACAACGCCTCGACCGATCGCACCAGGGCAATCGCTCACGAACTAGCTCGCGAGCTGTCCGACACCCGAGTAGTCGAGATCGACCGCAAAGGTCGCGGCCTCGCCCTGCGCACCGCGTGGTCATCGTCGACCTCCGACATCGTGGCGTACATGGATGTCGATCTTTCGACCGGCGTGAACGCTCTACTACCACTGGTGGCCTCGATCCACTCCGGCCACTCCGAGATCGGGATCGGATCGCGGCTCGCCCCTGGCGCATTGGTGGCCCGTGGCCCACGGCGCGAGTTCATCTCGCGTTGTTACAACCGGGTGTTGCGCGTCGTGTTCGTCAACCGATTCCGCGATGCACAGTGCGGCTTCAAGGTCGCCCGGCGTGAGGTCGTGGAGAGGCTGTTGCCCTTGGTCCATGACAACGCGTGGTTCTTCGACACCGAATTACTGCTCGTAGCGGAGCACAACGGGCTGAGAGTGTTCGAGATTCCTGTCGACTGGGTCGACGATCCCGACAGTCGAGTGCATGTGGTCTCGACTGCAACCGATGATCTCAAAGGTGTCATCCGAGTCGCGAAAACCTTCGCGGCTGGTGGCGGACGAGCCAACCTCGGAGCACTCAGCCGGCCGGGACTGCACGACGACATGGGGCGCCAACTGGTCAGCTTTGCCGTCGTCGGTGCCTCGAGCACCGTGGCATCGCTGGCGATCTATCTGGCCGCACGCGGCGCGATGGCGGCCGCGTTGGCGGCCGGCCTCGCCTACGGCGTCGTCACGCTTGTCAACTCGTGGGCCAATCGTCGGTTCACTTTCGGCCATCGCGGTCGGGCGGACCGCGGCAGCCACCTCGTCCGCCTCGGCATCGCGGCTGTCGTAGGGGTGGCCTCGTCGATGATCGTTGCCCATTGGGCGAGCGATCATCGAGTTCGCGAGTCGCTGGCGCTGATTGGGCTGTGGCTTTCGCTCGCGGTGATTCGCTTCACGCTCCTGCGAGCATGGGTTTTTCGGTTGCGTCCGAAACCCACCGGCGTGCAGCGCACGCGGTGGGCTAGTCGATGAAACTGACCTATCGGCAGTCTGTGCTCGGCGCGGTAGCGGTCTCAGTCGTTGTGCGCGCACGGTTCCTGTTCACACCGTTGCTTGCCGACGAAGGTGGCATTCTTTCGGTTGCGCGCGACTGGTCGTCGGGCGCAACGTTGTATCGCAACGTGTGGATCGACCGTCCGCAGGGGCTGATCGTGCTCTTCCGCGCCTGGGATGCCCTACCCGGTACCGGGCCTTCGTCGATTCGAATGCTCGCGATCATTTTCGGGGCAGCTGGCATCTTCGCGGTCGCATCGGTTGGACGCAGTCTGTTCAACCCTCGCGTTGGGGCGCTCGCCGCATGGTTCGCCGCCGCGCTCACTGCCTCACCGATGATCGAAGGCTTCGCGTCCAATGGCGAGCTGCTGTCCGGCGCGTTTGGGGTCTGCGGGCTCGCGATCACCGCGGCTGTAATGACCGAGCGTTGTGCGCAAACGTGGCTGTTGCTTGCCGGTGTTCTGCTCGGCGCGGCATTGGCGGTGAAACAGTCTGCGTTCGACGTCCTACTGGCGATTGCTGCCTGGCTGGTGCTGGCGTGGCTATTGCGCTGGCGGCAACGACGCCGAGTGGCTCTCGATACCGCACTGCTTGCTGGCGGCATCACAGCAGTGGTTGGCGGATGCGCCTGGCATGGCAGCACGCTTGGTTGGAACGACTATTGGTACGCCGTCGCTGGCTTTCGACTCGAAGCGCGTAGCGCACTTTCCAATCCAGAACTCGACAAGCTCGCGATCAGCCTGCTCTTCATCATTCCCGTTCTGGTTCCGGCATTCGTGCTACTCGTCCGCGCCAATGGCATCGTCGGCATCCGGTCATTGAGCAGGCGACCGCATGCCGCCTTGACCCTTTTGTGGACACTGGCCGCAGCATTCTCCTTCGCGACCGGTGGCAGCTTCCATCGCCACTACTTCATCATCCTCGCTCTCCCGCTGTCGCTACTGGCGGCGCTGGCCGCCGAGAGATTGGGGCAGTCCGGCCGCCGCCACGCGGTGGTTGCACTGGCCATCGCCTTCGCCGCGGCCACGCCTTTCATCGCCAATCCACGGCTCATCCTGGGCGACGTCACCGACACCAACGTGGAGCTCGCGGCATGGATCAGTCAGCAAGAAGCGCAGCGCGGACCGTTGGTCGTCTACGCCTACTGCGCCGACGCCGCGCTCTATCCCCAGATCGACCAAACGCCACCGTATCGGTACCTGTGGGAGGACCACGTGCGCTTCGCTGATGGCGCCCAGGAGGGATTACTGCGGCTGCTGACCGGGCCGCAGGCGCCCGATTACGTCCTGCGCGTACAGCCGCTCGAGAAGTGCGACGAGTCGCACACGCTGGCCGCTGCAATCGAGGTGGGCTATATCAGCGAGGGCAAAATTGGGCCGGTGGAGGTCATGCGCCGCATCGACCTGCCAGCCCCCTCTGGCTAGGCTAGAAGGGTGTCTGCAACCCTTGATGTCGCCGCGCCGGAGCGCACGGATTGGCAGGCTGCTGGCCCTGCGCGCGCGTCCAACTCGTGGGTTCGCGAGCTCTTTCTAGTCCTCGTCTTTTACCACGTGTACCAGTTCGCCCGGGGCAGCGCCGACGTCGGCGCTCGCGGCCGAGCTTTTCGGCACGCCCGCTGGATCGTTGATGCCGAGCAATCGATGCACATCTTCATCGAGCCAGCTGTACAGCGGCTAGCCGTGTCGTGGGATTGGCTGATCACGCTCACCAACGGCTACTACGGCTCGGTGCACTTCATCGGCACGATCTCGGTGTTCGTTTGGCTATTCGTGCGTCATCCCGATATCTACCCGCGCATGCGCAACCTGCTCGGCGCTACCACTGGGCTCAGTCTCATCTGCTTCTGGGCGTTCCCTCTGGCCCCACCGCGCATGTTCCCCTGCAACGAGTGGGTTGCAACAATCGGCCCCGAAAACACGGTCGGTAATTGTGTCGTCGACACGCTCAACCGGGGCGGTAGCCCATGGTCGTACAACTCAGGCGTCGCCCGCGCCATCGCCAATCAGTTCGCCGCCATGCCAAGCCTGCACTTTGCATGGGCGCTGTGGTGTGCCGTGGTGATCTTCGCATGCACCCGATCGCGCGCCCTTCGCAACCTCGGTGTGTTTCACGCTGCGTTCACACTGTTCGCGATCATGGCGACGGCAAACCATTACCTGCTCGACGCTGTGGGGGGCGTGGTCGTCATGCTGCTTGCCCACTGGATCCTCGGAATGATCGCGCGTCGCCGTGCTGCGCGCACGTTGCCCGCTTCGTTCGCTCACGAAACCGTGTGACGATGGATTCGCCGTCGGCGAACCCGGCAATCGCTTCCACGCCAATGGCGCCGGACCAAGTCGCTCCCCAACCGACGCGTGGCGCGCATCGCGGGTGGTTGCGCGAGACAGCGCTTGTCATCGCCTTCTACTACGTCTACCAAACCATTCGAAGCCTGGCCGATCAGGGTGTCACCACCCGCGCGTACTCAAACGCACGCCACCTCGTCGATTGGGAGAAGACGCTGCGTATCTTCCACGAACAGGCGATGCAGGAAGCACTACTCGGCGCGCATTGGTTCATCAAGTTGATGAACATCATCTACGGGACCTTGCACTTCCTCATTACCGCCGGCCTGCTCGTCTGGCTCTACCGTCGCAGACACACCGCCTATCGCCACATGCGCAACCTGCTCGGCCTCACAACCTTTCTGGCTCTTATTGGATACTGGGCGTTCCCACTCGCGCCGCCGCGGTTGTACAAGTGCAACGACGACATTCCGGTACCTGGCCCCGACGGGTACGCGATTGGGAAGTGCTTCACCGACACGCTCGACACCGTCGGCGGATTGTGGAGCTATCACTCCCCTGTCGCCAAAGCGGTCGCTAATCAGTACGCCGCGATGCCCAGCCTGCACTTCGCCTGGTCGATCTGGTGCTGCGTCGTCCTCTATCGCTACGGCACGCACCGCGCCACTCGCGTCGCCGGGCTCGCGTACCCGGCCGTGACACTTGCGGCGATTGTCATTACCGGCAACCACTACTTCCTCGACGCGGTTGGAGGCGTGCTCACCATCCTCGCGGCGGTTGCGCTTCTGCGCTGGCGCGAGGCTCGCTCACGTCGCCGCGTGGCCGACCTAGCGAATCCGGCGCCAGCGATCTAGGACGGTTTGGCGGTGAAACGCCGCCAATACGATGCCGAAAATCACCACGCCCGCCATGCCACCGAGCAATACCGCGGGCACGGCTTCGACCCGGGTGGGCTCGAACAACTGCACTACGAGCAGCATCACGCCGAACGCGGCGATGCTGGCGAGCACCGATTCGATCAGCACTCGCACAATGCGGCCGAGCGCCATCGCTCCCGTGAGCGCGTGCACTCTACGCGTCAGCAGCACGGCCGCGACCAACTGCGACGCGCCGTACCCGATCGCGAGCGCCGGGGCGCGCTCAGCGGGCGCCATCAGATGCGCCGCTACAGCCATCACTCCCACGCCGGTCAACGCGCCGTAGATCATCAGCAGGGACGAGCGACGGACGTCTTCGAGGGCAAACAAAACGCGAATCATCACAAAGGCGATTCCGTACCCGGCGAGTCCAGGACCAAACGCAGCGAGTGTGTGGGCAATCGGTCCCAGACCCTGACTCGCCGTTTGGCCAACGCCCGCCAGCAACCGGGTGCTCGGCCATGCAAGTGCCGCCATTCCCGCGCCCGCGAGCATCAAGAGAGGAACTGCCAATCCCATTGCTCCGTCAATAGCGGCTCGAACCTCACCACGACGTTCACGCTGCCAGCCGTCGGCGACGCGCGGCACGAGTGTGGTCGCAATGGTGACAGCGATGAGGGCATGCGGCAGCACGAAGAACGCGAACGCGTAAACGAACACTGCCACCCCGCCGGGCGCGCCGTTTCCGATAACGAGTGCCGCAGCGGTGGGGACCAGCGTTCCCACAATCGACAGCGTGGCCCATCGGAACGATCGCTTCATCGAGGAGACGGCGGGGTGTCGCGGCCGCCACTGCGGCCACCACGACACTCCGGCGCGTCGCAACGCAATCGCCGGAGTCAGACTGAAGAGCAGCACGCCAACAGTGGTGCCGCCAGCGATCAAGACAAACTGCCATGCGGTGAGGTCAAGATCCGCCACGCGACCAGCACGGTTGGCGCGGAAGGCAATACAGGCGGCAATCACGATCACGTTGTTGACGGCTGGCGCCAGAGCCGCCGCGATGAATCGCCCCTTGGCATGAAGCGCGGCGCTCAGCACGGTGACGACGCCGTAGAAGATGAGTTGCGGTACAAACACCAGCACCATCGGCACCATCACGTCGAGCTTTTCGCGGGCAACGGTCGCCGATGGCTCTGAGAGGACCAAGAGGCGGGCCACGAAAGGCGCCGTCGCGAGCGCAATGATCGCTACCAATGACAGCGCCGCGACTATGACACCCGATGTTGCGCGCGCTGCCGCGCTGAGCGCCGCATCACCGCCCTCTCGACGGGCGGCAACAAAAGACGGAACAAGCACCGCCTGCAGCACGCCGATTGCAACGAGCTCGAAGAGCAGATTCGGAATCATGTTCGCTGTCAGGTACACGTCGGCAAGCACGCCGTTGCCCATAACCGCGGCCACCGCCATGACACGCCCAAACCCACTGACGCGCGCGATCAGAGTGCACACCGTGACCGTCACGGTGTCGCGCCGAAACCCCGCGTTCGATAGTTCGACGCCGGGCGTCGGGATGGGCTCGGTCACTGTGACGAGTTTCCGGCACGCGGGCCGAGCAAATCGGCGGCATGTCGACGGGCCGACTCGCCCAGCTCGTCTCCCGACAGCATTCGCGCCACTTCGTCGATTCGTTGTTCGCCCACCAACACTTTCGCCGTCGCGCGGGTCTGTCCGTCAGCGACGTGCTTGCTGACGACTACGTGTCGACGGGCCAACGCAGCAACCTGGGGCAAGTGGGTGACGACGAGCACTTGATGACGCTCACCCAGTGCCGCGAGATTGCGGCCGACGGCGACTGCGGCCGCACCACCGATGCCCGCATCGACCTCATCGAAGACCAACGTCTCGGGAGCCTCTGTCAGGACCAAACGCAGGGCGAGCATTGCGCGCGCCAGCTCGCCCCCGCTGGCGACCCGCGCCAACGGCAGTAACGGCGAACCCGGGTTGGCGGCAAGCAGAAACGCAACGTCGTCGCCCGGATCGGACTCGCCGACAACGATTGCAACTTTTGCGTTCGCCATCGCGAGCGCCTGCAGGTGCCGTTCGACTTGCTCTGCCAGCGCGTCGGCACCATTTCGTCGAGCAGCAGCGACTTCTGCCGCGGCGGCCCGCTCGGCTGCGATGGCCACAGTGCGCCGTGCTTCCAGCTCATCGACACGCTGCTCGTATCCCTCGAGCTCCGCAAGCCGCGCCTGCGTCGACTGGTGGAAGGCAACAACGCCAGCCAATGTCTCGCCGTATTTGCGACGTAGATCACGCAGTAGCTGCAAGCGCCCGCGTACCTCGGCCAGTCTGTGCGGGTTTTCCTCAATGCCGTCTGCGCGAGCCCGCAACTCTGCAGCCACGTCGGCCAGTTCAGCAGCGACGCCACGAAGCTGTTCTTCCAAGTGACTGTAGGGAGCGCGGCCGGTCAGTGCCTGTAATGCCGCGCCGACACCATCCAATGCTCGGTCGTCGTCGGCAAGCGCGGCAAGTGCCACGGCTCCCATTTCGCGATATTCCACTGCACGCGCCAACACATCGAGCTCGCTGTCCAGTTGCACGTCTTCGCCAGGACCGGTGATCGCCGCGGCGTTCAGTTCTTCAACTTGGAATCGCAGCAGATCGAGTTCGCGGTCGCGAGCATTGCTGTCGCCCCCAAGCGCCGATAGCGACGCATCGATTTCGCTGAGAATGCTGCGGGCAGCACGCAATGGCATCAGATCCGTGTGGCAGAAGCGGTCCAGCGCCTCCCGCTGGTTGCGACCAGAGAGCAGGCTCTGGTGCGCGTGCTGGCCATGAAGGTCGACGCATCCTTCGCCCAACTCGGCAAGATTTCCCACGGTCGCGAGGCGGCCGTTTATGTACGCACGCGACCGTCCGTCGGCGGGGATTACGCGAGCAACGACGTATTCCTCGCCATCGACCACGAAGCGTCCTTCGACGCGCGCTTCGGCGCAGTTCGGGCGCACCATTGTGGCGTCAGCTCGTCCACCAACCAGCAGGCTGATCGCTTCCACCAGCATCGTCTTGCCGGCGCCGGTCTCGCCAGTGAGCGCGGTAAGGCCGGAACCGAGCACCAGGTCGAGCGTGTCGATGACACCAAGCGATTCGATGTGAAGCTCGTGCAGCACTACCGGTCCGCCAACCCGAACTTCGCTTTGAGGATTTGGTGGAAGCGCCGACTACCGAAGCGAACGAAGCGAGCGACGTGCTCCGCGGGGGCCACCGACACGCGATCACCCATCGTCAAGGTTGTTGCCGGCTGACCGTCGATCGACAGCGTCGCCGAGCGATGCCCAATGAGTTCCACCTCTACCGACTCGCTGGGATCGATCACCAGCGAACGGTCGAACAACATGTGTGGCGACACCGGCGTCAACAAAATTGCGCGTAATCGCGGCGACAGTACTGGGCCGCGTGCCGACATCGAATAGGCAGTGGAACCTGTTGGCGTCGCCAGGATCAGGCCATCTGCGGCATACGACGTGAAGGGCGTGCCGTCGATCCAGACCTGCAGGCGAACGGTGTGACCAGACTCCTGCTTCTCGACGACCGCTTCATTGAGCGCGAACAATGTCGCTGGCAGGCTGTCGTCAACGACAGCCACGTTGGCACGAGCTACCGACGTGGCAAGCAGCATGCGCTCGTCGACGTGCCATTCGCCGGCCTCCGGGCCGGCAAAGAAGCGCTCTAGCGCCGGGCACACAGCATCGGGCTCGACCTCCGTCAGGTAGCCGAGCAAGCCAACGTTGACACCAATGATCGGCACCTCGTGCTGCCCTAACAGCTTCACCGTGCGCAGCATCGTGCCGTCACCACCGAGGCTCAGCGCCAGGTCGGCACTTCCCGGATCGTGGTCCCCTACCAGGTCATCAAGCGCCAGCGGCAGAGCATCGTCGGCGGTCATCCAGGGCTGATGTCCATGAGCGCGCAGCCACTCGGCGGCCACGCGCGCCAGCGCGCCGGCTTCCAGTCGATCGTGATGGGCAACCAGCAGAACAAAGCTCACGCGGGGAATCCTGACCGCTCAGTAGTGGCATGCACAAGGAATTCGCGGTTGCCCTCGCCACCAGTGAGCGGCGAGGGCATCCATGCAACCACCGTGCACCCTCGCGTTTCCAACTCCGCGGTCACCTCGCTCTGTACACGACGGTGGATCTCCGGATCGGTGATTACGCCGCGACCCTTTGCAACCTCCACGCGGCCTGCCTCGAACTGCGGCTTGACCAACAGCACGAGGTCGCCTCCCGGTTCGCAGCATGCGATTAGCGAGTCGAGGGCGCGGGTCAACGAGATGAACGAAAGGTCGGCGGTGGCGAGCTGCACACGACCTCCGATCAGCGACGGACTTGCGTCGCGCACGTGCACTCGCTCCAGCACGGTGACTCGGTTGTCGTTTCGGATCCGCGGATGTAGCTGACCGTGGCCGACGTCGAGCGCGACAACACGAGCTGCACCACGTTGCAAAAGACAATCCGTAAAGCCACCGGTGCTGGCACCCGCATCCAGCACGCGCAACGCGGTTACATCGAGATCAAACTCGGAGAGTGCAGCGTCGAGCTTCTCGCCACCACGGCTGACAAAGCGTGGCGGCGGCCCGAGCATGACGATGGCATCGGCGGCATGCACCTGTCGCGATGGCTTATCGGCGATGGCCCCGTTCACTTGCACGCGCGCACTGTCAATCGCAGTCGCGGCATCTGTTCGGCTTTCGACGAGTGCTCGACGGACCAGTTCGGCGTCGAGGCGTTGCCGCCTCGCGACCATCAGTCGCTCTGCGAATCGGCCCTTGGTGCCTTGGCGACCGGTGCCTTTTTCGCCGTCGTCTTCGCAGCCTGGCCGACACGGGCGGCGAGGGCTTCGACCCGAGCCTCAACGTCGTCGAGTCGACCGGCGAACTTGCCCATTTGCTTGGCGAGTTCGGCCTGCACCGTGGCGACGACTTGCTCGCTCAGGTTGCGCCCGCGGTCGACAATCTGACGAACCATTTCGTCGCTGTCTTTCTTGCGCGCCTGGCCCACCTTGACGAATTCCTTGACGAGCTTCTCGGCTTGCTTCTGCGACATCTCGGTGAATTGCATGCCAGCGTCGAGCATTCGTTTGAGGAGCGGGTTCGTTGCCATGCGTGCAGCCTACCTGCGGAGTTTTGATGACCCGCCTGGCCGCCACCCATCGAGGAGCGCGTAGGCCACCGCGGCGAGATCGTCGACGACCAGGTCCGGGGCGGGGCTGATCGGCGTGCCCGCAGGGGTTACGCCGCTGTTGACGTGTGCGTAGGCGCAGCCGAGAGCGACCGCAAACAATCCATCGGTACTGGGGCGATCCCCCACCATCACGGCCGATGCCATTGCCTGCTCGCCGATCTGCGCCCGGACCAATTCCACCATCGGCTGGTACGGCTTGCCGGCGATGACAGCGGAGGCTCCCGAGGCGATCTCGACAGCGGCCAGAATCGACCCTCCACCCGGGATCGGCCCATCGGGTGTCGGGTACGTGGCGTCGTCGTTAGTGCCGACGAGACGTGCTCCACGCCATACGGCGCGGGCGGCGCGGGTCAGGCCAGCGAAGTCGAACGAGCGATGGAAGCCGACCATCACAACGTCGGCCGCATCGGACCCGGCCGTATCGCTGACAATCTCCGTTTCGCTGACGATCGTCGCGCCACGGTTGCGAACCGCCTGTCGAACACCTTCGCCCCCACAGACGAGAACACGTTCGCCAGGCTGTACCAGCAACGCTGCCGCCATCGCCGAGGTCAGCACGTCGCCGATCGCTGGGATGTCGATCACGGCGAGTGCTGCTTCTTGCACCTCGATCGTGTCGGCCGAGTTGTTGGTGACGAACAGGATCCGGTGACCCGCAGCACGAAGGTCGGCGATCGCCGCCACCGAGCCAGGGATCGGGTGATGCGCAAGCCATACCACGCCGTCGAGGTCACACAGCACTGTGCACGGCCCCACACGCGGGTGTTCTGCGGAGTCCTTGATCTGGCCATGATGCCATGAGAACTGCAATTGTGTGGGGGTGCCACGTTTCGAGCCGTTCGCCGCCCTCCGCTATGCGCCATCGTTGCCTCTGGGCGACGTCGTTGCCCCGCCGTACGACGTGCTCAGCGATAGCGATGTGGTCGCACTTTTGCTGCGCCATCCACGCAACATTGTTGCTATCGATGTGCCCCGCGACATCGACGGCCCCAACCGCTACGACATCGCCGGGCAACGACTCCGCGAGTGGACTGCGGAGTCGACACTGGTGCGCGACGAGCAGCCGACCTTTACGTTGTACCGGACGCGCTTCACCGATGAAGCCGGTACGCCGCGAGAGACCGTTGGTGTGCTCGGAGCGTTGGAGGTGATCGACGAGGGCGGCGGCGGTGTGCTGCCCCACGAGCGAACCATCCCGAAAGCGAAGACGGATCGGCTCGATCTGACGAGGGCGACCAACACCAACCTGTCGCCGGTGTGGGGACTCTCGCTAACGGCAGGACTGACCGACCTTCTGCGCGAGTCGGGCGAGCCCATGGGGTCGGTCACCGACGATGAGGGCGTCGTTCACAAAGTCGAACGAGTCAGCGATCCCGAGAGGGTCGCTCGTATCGCCGCCGCCGTCGTCTCCAATCCGGTTCTCATCGCTGACGGTCACCATCGCTATGCGATCAGCCGCACGTTTCGAGACGAAGTACGAGCAACCCGTGGCAACAACACGGCGGCTGAACTCACCCTCACCTACGTCGCTGAACTCGTCGAGGATCAATTGAGCATCGATGCCATCCATCGCCTGTACCACGGGGTGACAGTCGCCGAACTTCTAGGTGTCCTGACGGAGTCGTTCGAAACGGCCGAAGGCGGTGCCGTCGCACCATCGTTTAGTGCGGAGGTCGTTCGGAGGGGCGCGCTGTGCCTGGTTCGACCCGACGGCACTGGCGTGTGGCTGACGCCGAAACCGGCCATGTTCGAAGGAGTACGCGAGCTTGATGGCGCATATCTCGAACATGCGCTGCGGGACCAGCCCTTTGATGTCAGCTATCAGCACGGCGTGCAGCAGGTCGTCGACATCGTCGCCGACAGCGATTCGACCGTGGGAGTCCTGATTCGCCCAACGAGCATCATCGAGATCCGGCGCACCGCCGACGAGGGGCTGCTGATGCCGCCGAAGTCAACGTTCTTCACGCCTAAGCTGCGCACCGGACTCGTGCTGCGTCCACTCGATTAGCCCGAATACACTCACGTCATGGCACTTACCTCGCAGTTTCCCCCTGGCGTCCTTACCGGCGACGCCGTGTCAGCAGTGTTCGCTCTTGCCAAAGAACGCTCGTTCGCGCTTCCTGCTGCAAACTGCACCGGCAGCAACACGATGAATGCTGTGATGGAGACGGCCGCAAAGGTGAACAGCCCGGTCATCATCCAGTTCTCTCACGGTGGCGGGGCCTTCGTCGGCGGCAAGGGCAACGCGCTCAAGGGCGACGCGGCTGCCGCCGCTGGCACCATCGCTGCTGCGCACCACGTACATGCGCTGGCCGAGGGCTACGGCGCCCGCGTCATTCTGCACACCGACCATTGCGCGAAGGACAAGCTCGGCTGGATCGATCGCGTGCTCGACGCCGGCGAAGAACATTTTGCTCGTACCGGTGCGCCGCTGTACAGCTCGCACATGCTCGACCTCTCGGAGGAGCCGATTTCCGAGAACCTCGAGATCTGCGCGAAGTATCTGACGCGAATGTCGAAGATGGGCATGACGCTGGAAGTCGAACTGGGCATCACCGGCGGCGAGGAAGACGGCGTCGACAACAGCAACGCCGATCAGAGCGATCTCTACAGCAAGCCCGAAGAGGTCTGCTACGCGTACGAGCAGCTGTCGGCGATCAGCGATCGCTTCACGATTGCAGCCGCGTTCGGCAACGTGCACGGTGTGTATAAGCCCGGCAACGTCGTGTTGAAGCCCTCCATTCTGAAGGCGTCGCAGGAGTACATCGCGAAGAAGCACGGCACCGGTAACAACCCAGTGAACTTCGTCTTCCACGGCGGCTCGGGCAGTTCGCCAAAGGAGATCGCCGAGGCCATCTCGTACGGCGTCGTGAAGATGAACATCGACACCGATCTGCAGTGGGCGATGTGGGATGGCATCCGTCGCTACGACGTCGATAACCACGACTTCCTGCAGGGCCAGCTCGGCAACCCAAAGGGTGCCGATGCGCCAAACAAAAAGTACTACGACCCCCGTATGTGGTTACGTGCGGCCGAGGTGAGTTTCGCTGATCGCCTCGAGCAAGCCTTCGCCGAACTCGGCAACGTCAACACCCTCGCATAGCCGTTGATCGAGTAGCCGTTGATCGAGTAGCCGTTGATCGAGTAGCCGATCGGCAAATGGCACTAGTGTCCCGGCAATGAGTGACAACCTTCGCCTGTACACATCCGCTGTCTACGCCTTCGAGCACGTGCTCAAGCAGGCCAAACCAACCGCGTTCACGCGCAAGGCGCCCTGTGTGGGCTGGACCGGCAAGGACGTGTACGAGCACGCGCTGGGCAACCTGGCGATGATCAAAAGCTTCGCCACCAAGGGCGTTGGTCCGAAGTCGACGCCGAAGCTGGGTGACGATGCGCTCGCCGCGTGGATCAAACTCCGCGAGCAAACGTTGGAGGCGCTCGATCACGATCACGTGCTGCAGTCGACCGCCAAGAACCCGTTCGGACCTGAAATGGGATCAATGCCCGTTGATGTGCTCGTCGGTTTCATGGGCGCCGACCTCGTGCCGCACACATGGGACATGGCACGAACAGCCAAGGTGGACGAGCGTCTCGACGCAACCCTCGTGAAGTCGGCGCTGGCAGCATGGAAGTCGCTGCCGCCGGAAGTGTTGCGCATGCAAGGAATGATGGGGCCCGCCGTCAAGCCTGCCGCCGGTGCCGACGCGCAGACGAAGATGCTGAACTTCCTCGGCCGCGCGGTCTGACACCAGCGGTTATACAACGTGGCTTAGGCGGCGACTTGCGCGCGTGACATCGCGCGCGCAACAGCTGAGGTGACCTGGCGTGACCTGCCTGCCGGCACGACCTCGGTGGCTACGACTTCCGTACGGCTTTGAGTGCGGCCGGCGCTGCTGAAGAACCGCCGGCGCACGGTGCCGGTCACTACCAGCGCATCGCCAGCGGCAAAGGTCACCTCCTTCGCGGGATCGAACCAGGCAACCGGCACCGAGATCGCAGCTTCATCGACCGTGGTGGTGAGTTCGAGCGACACCAGGACCGAGCCCGATGCCAAGTCGCGGCTGACCGGATCGCTGCTGAGTGTTCCCCGAAGAATGACGACGTTCATAAAGGCTCCCTAACAGTTGCGCCCGCGGGCGCGTTCGCTTGTGTCGGGGGGAAGCCGATGCCAGCACCCTACGCAGTAGGTCTCACAGAGTTAGGGGGCGCCGCAACTGTTGAAGTCGTCGGGCAACTGGGGGTCGTTGAGCCAGCGATCGAAGAGGTCGTCAAGCTGCGCGCCGGCGACCTCTTCGGCAACCGCGACGAAGTCGGTGGTCGTCGCGTTGCCGTCGCTGAAACGGCTGAAATATGTCGGCAGCAAACGCTTGAACGTCTCATCACCAATTTCCAAACGAAGCGCGTGGAGCAACATGCCGCCGCGGAGGTACACGCTGGCGGTGAATAGGTCATCTCCTGACACATCTGTGATGGGTCGATTGATTTCGTTGACCAGCCCGGGATCGAGGAGCAGCTGGCAGATCCCCTCCGTCGTGCTCGCCTGAGGGTCGAGGCTTTCCGCCCACAGCCACTCGCTATAGGTGGCAAAGCCTTCGTTCAGCCAAATGTCGCTCCACGAACCGACCGCGATCGAGTTGCCGAACCACTGGTGGGCAAGTTCGTGCACGATCACGTCGACACTCAGGATCCCTGCGTCGGATGAGAACGTCGACAATGTCTGTGTTTCAAGTGCGGTGCCGATCGGAAAGTTGTCCACCACAAGCGAGCCATACACGTCGAACGGGTAAGGCCCGAACAACGCTTCGAGAGCGTCGATCATGCTCGGTTGCACAGCAAACAGTTCGGTGAGTTCAGCAACGCGGTCGCGCGGGAACACGTTCCGAACCGGAATGCCACTGCTCGACGTACCGCCGTCGACGATTTGGTAATCACCGATGGCAACGAACTGTAGATATGGCGCGGCATTGAACGGCTGCTGGTAGACCCAGGTCGTCGTGTCACCATTCGAGGTCGTCGACTCGAGGGTTCCGTTAGAGACTCCGAGCATCGCACTTGGTGCCGTTATCCGCACCGTGTAACCAGCCTTGTCAAGCGGATGATCATTCACCGGCCGCCAAGTCGACGAGCCTGAAGGCTCGCCGAACACGATCACACCGCCATCACCGTCACGGAACCAGCCCTCGCCATCCTGGAGTTCTGGAGTGCCGCCGTAGTCGATGACGGTGGTGAACTGTGCCGCTGATGCGATCGGAGATGCTGGGGTGATCGTCAGCTCATCGCCGGCGCGGCCAAAGGTTGCGGCCTCGCCATCGACTGTCACCGCGCTCACGGTCAGTCCGTGTAAATCGATGTTGAAGGCCGATAGCTCCTGCGTGCTCGATGCCACGACGGTCTCCCTGGCGGTGATCACGTTAGCGACGGGTTCCCAGGCAATGCTCACATCGTAAGTTGCAACGTCGTAGCCGCCATTGCCGCGGGTGGGCAGCAGCTCGTCGCCCAATCCATCGGCGCCTGCACTGGGTAGATCCCCCGTCGTGGCCGGGGTATCGGGCGTGGCGGCTGTCGACGCGACGGTTTCTGTCGTCCTTGTTCCATCGTCGTGGTCCTCATCGTCTCGATCACGCGTGGCGTTGACGAGAACGGCGACGCCGACGATGGCCACCAGCACCAGCACCGAAACGATGACGAGCCTCGACGATCTAGAGGTGCGCATCGCGCCAACCTAGCGAGAGCACGAATGCTTCTAGCGGCCGAGTGTCTTCAGGCGGTCGCGGACGTCGGCGAAGTCCGGCTCGGCTTGGGCGACGAGGCCGAAGTAGCGCCGCGCCTTGATCACATCGCCGGAGCGGTCATACACGTCAGCAACGACATACCACTGGCGCAGGTGATAGTCCTTTGGTTTCTTGGGCACATCAAGCGCCTTCTCCATCGTGCGCAGCGCCTTCACGTAGTCGCCCTGGTCTGCTGCGGCACTCGCCGCGACGATGCGTCCTTCGGCAAGTGTCGCCGGGGCGGGTGAGGCCGCCCGCAGCTCGGCCCACAACTCGTCGACCACGTGATAGCGCTTCAGCGCGCGATAGCAATCAGACAGCACAACGTGGTGGTTCACCGAGCCGTCGAGACCGCGAGCAAGCTCGAGTTCGGTGACCGCCTTGCGCCACTCGCCGAGCCGATACCAACACAGCCCGGCGATCTCGTGTGCGAATGCGAGCTGAGGGAGGTTCTTGAGTACCGGCTGCACCATGCGCCGAGCGTCGGCGTAGCGCCCGCGGTCCAATGCATCGGCGGCCGACGCCAGCCGTTCGTGATAACGCGCCGTCTCCGCCGCCGAGGCGGCCTTGGCCGCGATGTCGGCTGCCACGTCCGGAGCCAACCCTGGTTCGGCGCGTTGTCGATGCGGCGCTGTGTCGGTTGCACGGTCGACGGCTTTCGTTGCCGTGTCGCGCAACGAGCCGCCGTCGATCCACTGATCGCGCTCCCACGGCGGACGTTCCACTTCTGGACGCTCGACCTTGGGTCCGCGACGTCTCTTTACTTCCATAGAGCGCTTGTCGGCGGTCGTCAGCTGCTGCTCGACGCGCCGAGGAGCAACACGCGATCCAGCGCCGCGGCCCGTTCTTTCCCCCGCACGCGGCGGCCGTCCCGACGGGCGCGGACGATCACCATCTGCACGGAATGGACGGTCGCCGGCGGATCGCTCTGGTCTCCCGCCCGGTCGCGGACGATCACCGGCTGGCCGCTCCGGACGACCACGCGGACGATCACCGGCTGGCCGCTCCGGACGACCACGCGGACGATCGCCGTCTGGACGAACCGGTCGGTCGCCGGCGGATCGCTCTGGCCGTCCCGTTGGGCGGCTTGGACGAGCGCGATCTCCGGTTGGCCGTTCTGGACGACCCGCTGGACGTGGTCGATCACCCGCTGGCCGGGACGGACGTTCTACGCCAGAATCTGCACGTGGATCTCGCCGAGGTCGGGCAGCAGGACGACCTGTACGAGCGCCTTCCGTTCGAGGTGCGCCCGCTCTGGGGGGCCCGGATTGCCTCGGACGCTCAGGTGGCTTGGGCATGGCCGTTGAATGACATCGTGCCGTGAAATGACATAGTCGTCCGATCCTACGAGTGCTGGCGGCGAAAAATACTCAACGCCCACCGTCGTTGCCCCGAAGAGCAAGACGATGAGCGTCGAGTGAGAAATCCGGCGGCGACCTACTCTCCCAGGGGGTCTACCCCCAAGTACCATTGGCGCAGACAGGCTTAACTTCCGTGTTCGGGATGGGAACGGGTGTGACCCTGTCGCTATAACCACCGAAATCTGTTGTTGTCAAAGATGGCGCAGCCTTTCCAAAAAGGAAAGGGCGCGGCCCTTCTAAGTACTCCAGAGCAAGCACGAGCATTGTAAATCCAAGCCCTCGGCCGATTAGTACCGGTCGGCTACGCACGTTACCGTGCTTACACCTCCGGCCTATCAACGTGGTGATCTGTCCACGGGCCTTACTGCGTTAACCGCATGGGTGTACTCATCTTGGAACGGGTTTCCTACTTAGATGCTTTCAGCAGTTATCCCTTCCGGAGGTGGCTAATCTGCCATGCCCTTGGCAGGACAACAGACACACCAGAGCTCCGTCCGTCCCGGTCCTCTCGTACTAGGGACAGCCTTCCTCAATACACCTTCGGCTGCGGAGGATAGGGACCGAACTGTCTCACGACGTTCTGAACCCAGCTCGCGTACCGCTTTAATGGGCGAACAGCCCAACCCTTGGGACCTGCTTCAGCCCCAGGATGCGATGAGCCGACATCGAGGTGCCAAACCTTCCCGTCGATATGGACTCTTGGGGAAGATTAGCCTGTTATCCCCAGGGTACCTTTTATCCGTTGAGCGACCACACTTCCACACGTGATGGCCGGGTCACTATGCCCTGCTTTCGCACCTGCTTGACTTGTCAGTCTCGCAGTCAAGCTCCCTTGTGTCATTGCACTCGACGGCTGATTGCCAACCAGCCTGAGGGAACCTTTGGGCGCCTCCGTTACACTTTAGGAGGCGACCGCCCCAGTCAAACTACCCGCCTGACACTGTTCCTGATCCAGATAATGGACCCAGGTTAGAGCCCCGTCATACACAGGGTGGTATTTCAACGTTGACTCCACAATGGCTAGCGCCACTGCTTCCAAGTCTCCCACCTATCCTACACAGCGCAGGACAAAGCTCAATATCAAGTTGTAGTAAAGGTCCATGGGGTCTTTCCGTCCTTCCGCAGCTAACGAGCATCTTTACTCGTACTTCAATTTCGCCGGGTCTATGGTTGAGACAGTGGGGAAGTCGTTACGCCATTCGTGCAGGTCGGAACTTACCCGACAAGGAATTTCGCTCATGTTGGTCCACATGTCGCCATGTGGCATGGACCATATCTTCAACTCACAGTTCGTTGTGAGTTGGCCGGCGTATGGCCTCTGAGGATTCCAGATACCGAGACCGTTGTCGCCGGTTCATGCGCTCTGTAAGAGTCGCAATTTCCCGGAGACCGTGCTGATCGAGATGCCCGTCCCTTGCCATGATGGCAAGAACTTGAGCGAAGAGCTCGAAATCAGCACGCTTTGCGGTTATCAACGGATACTGCTCGAAGAAAGGGAGGATTACTCCCATCAAGTCGCTGCGTCGTTTCACACTGAAACGAAGCAACGGCTCCCGGTGATTGTCATTTCGATGCTGTTCGATGATCGTCCCACACCCGAAGTGGTCCCTAAGGACTTCGAGCGCAGATCGCGATGTCGCCGCCTGTGTGACTGCAAACTCATGCTGGACTTGCCAGCCGAGTCGCAGCCCAGAGTTGGCTACCACCGATATCGAAAAGCATCCTTCACCATCAACGAACCCGACTATCCATTGCTCAATACCTGGCCTTTCCTGCTGATTGTCCGCACCGTACGGATTGTCACCTTCCATAGCTCGCACCCTATTTCTGGGGTGTTATGCAATGGTCGGTACCGACGGATACACGGGGTTTCCAGCATTTGGCCGGCTGCACTCTGACGCGTCGCCGCGTCGAGGGGCAGACCCTGCTGCACGCAGGGCATCTACCTTAGGACCGTTATAGTTACGGCCGCCATTCACTGGGGCTTAGGTTCACAGCTTCGCCTTTCGACTAACCGTTCCCCGTGACCTTCCAGCATTGGGCAGGCGTCACAGCGTATACAGCGCCTTGCGGCTTCGCACGCTGCTGTGTTTTTGGTAAACAGTCGCTACCCCCTGGTTTGTGTCACCCACTCGAGCTCAGGGAGTAAATCCCTTCACCCTAATTGGGTCATCCTTCTCCCGAAGTTACGGATGTAATTTGCCGAGTTCCTTAACCATAGTTCTCCCGATCGCCTTGGTATTCTCTACCCGCCCACCTGTGTCGGTTTGGGGTACGGGTGCCGTGCCAACTCGCTGTTGGGCTTTTCTTGGCAGTATGGGATCAATGACTTCGTCTGTAACGACTCGGCATCACGTCTCAGAGTTACGGCTCCAACTCTCATCGGAACCCTCCTACACGCTTACCCGGGGACAACCATCGCCCCGGTTCATCTACCCTTCTGCGTCCCCCTCCAGCTATCCGCCAGCAACGTGACCGGTTCGCCCGAAGGCAGCCCCGATGTTGTCACTCTTGGACTTGGCGTGGACACGGCAGTACTGGAATATCAACCAGTTGTGCATCGACTACGCCTTGCGGCCTCGCCTTAGCTCCCGACTCACCCTGGGAGGATTAGCCTTCCCCAGGAACCCTTGGGCTTTCGGCGGAGGGGTTTCTCACCCCTCTCTCGCTACTCATGCCTGCATTCTCACTCGATGGCACTCCACGTCGGGTTATCCCGCCGCTTCGCTGCACCATCGACGCTCCTCTACCACTCATACTTGCGTATGAATCCATAGCTTCGGCTCAGGACTTGAGCCCCGTTAAATTGTCCGCGCAGGACCACTCGACCAGTGAGCTGTTACGCACTCTTTCAAGGGTGGCTGCTTCTAAGCCAACCTCCTGGCTGTCTATGCAGTCCCACATCGTTTTCCACTTAGTCCTGAATTTGGGGCCTTAGCTGATGGTCTGGGCTGTTTCCCTTTCGACTAACGAAGCTCATCCCCCGTAGTCTCACTGCCACGTTCTGGAGTTCCGGCATTCGGAGTTTGGCTGGGTTCGGTAAGCTTGTAGGCCCCCTAGCCCATCCAGTGCTCTACCTCCGGAACTGAACACGTGACGCTGTACCTAAATACATTTCGAGGAGAACCAGCTATCACCAAGTTTGTTTGGCCTTTCACCCCTATCCACAGTTCATCACCGCCATTTTCAACTGACGTGTGTTCGGTCCTCCACGGGGTCTTACCCCCGCTTCAACCTGACCATGGATAGATCACTTGGCTTCGGGTCGACAGCATGCGACTCATTCGCCCTATTCAGACTCGCTTTCGCTTCGGCTCCCCATCACTGGTTAACCTTGCCACATACCGTCACTCGCAGGCTCATTCTTCAAAAGGCACGCCATCGTGGCCCCCTTACGGGGACGACACTCTGACTGTTTGTAAACCAACGGTTTCAGGTACTATTTCACTCCCCTCCCGGGGTGCTTTTCACCTTTCCCTCACGGTACTAGTTCACTATCGGTCGCCAAGGAATACTTAGACTTATGGAGTGGTCTCCACAGATTCACGCGGGATTTCTCGGTTCCCGCGTTACTTGGGATTACATTCGGAGGCTGCTTGTGTTTCAAATACGGGGCTATTACCCACTACGGCCGGCCTTTCCAGAACCGTTCTTCTACACAGCAACTTGGTAACTCCGTGATCGATCTGATGCTCGATCTAATGGTCCCACAACCCCGCGTCAGCAACGCCATCAGGCTTGACACTGACACGGTTTGGTCTCTTCCCGTTTCGCTCGCCACTACTCAGGGAGTCGCGGTTGCTTTCCTTTCCTCGGGGTACTGAGATGTTTCAATTCCCCCGGTTCCCTCTACCGGTCCTATGTATTCAGACCGGAGTAACACTCCATCACGAGTGCTGGGTTTCCCCATTCGGACATCTGCGGATCAAAACTTAGTAGACAGTTCCCCGCAGCTTTTCGCAGTCACTCACGTCCTTCATCGGTTCTTGGCGCCAAGGCATCCACCGTTGGCTCTTTGTAGCTTGGAAGAACAAAGATGCTCGTGCTTGCTCTGCAGTTCTCAAAGGGCATCGCCGGCGTTCGGGATCGTGCGAAATGCACGCTCACCGAGGGCGCCGTGGCAGCGGAGCGCAAGCTCGTGCCGGGCGAGAAGGGCGACCCACGTGGGCCGACTCCCTCAAAACGGAAGAGAAGACAAGATCTATTGACTTGAAATCGAGCAGAGGACGAATCCTGCGACACTCGAGATCAGACCGACAAACCCACCAATGCACCAACTGGGAACTGGTTCGAACCGGGTCAAACGTACGGTCGCAATGCGCGACCGGAATGTTGACCAACGATTGAACAGTGCTCCTTAGAAAGGAGGTGATCCAGCCGCACCTTCCGGTACGGCTACCTTGTTACGACTTCACCCCAATCACCGACCCCACCTTCGACGGCTCCTTCCTTGCGGTTAGGCCACCGGCTTCGGGTGTTGCCGACTTTCGTGGTGTGACGGGCGGTGTGTACAAGGCCCGGGAACGTATTCACCCCGGCGTGCTGATCCGGGATTACTAGCAACTCCAGCTTCATGGAGGCGAGTTGCAGCCTCCAATCCGAACTGAGACCGGCTTTGTGGGATTCGCTTACCCTCGCGGGTTTGCAGCCCTTTGTACCGGCCATTGTAGCGTGTTTGCAGCCCTGGACATAAGGGGCATGATGACTTGACGTCGTCCCCACCTTCCTCCGAGTTGACCCCGGCAGTCTCCTACGAGTCCCCGCCATTACGCGCTGGCAACATAGGATAAGGGTTGCGCTCGTTGCGGGACTTAACCCAACATCTCACGACACGAGCTGACGACAGCCATGCACCACCTGTGTACGGCCCCGAAGGACACCGTATCTCTACGGCTTTTCCGTACATGTCAAGCCCAGGTAAGGTTCTTCGCGTTGCATCGAATTAAGCAACACGCTCCGCTGCTTGTGCGGGCCCCCGTCAATTCCTTTGAGTTTTAATCTTGCGATCGTACTCCCCAGGCGGGGCACTTAATGCGTTAGCGACGGCGCGGATTCCGTTGGTTGGAACCCACACCTAGTGCCCAACGTTTACGGCGTGGACTACCAGGGTATCTAATCCTGTTTGCTACCCACGCTTTCGCTCCTCAGCGTCAGTATCGGCCCAGAGCGGCGCCTTCGCCACCGGTGTTCCTCCTAATATCTGCGCATTTCACCGCTACACTAGGAATTCCCCGCTCCCCTACCGAACTCTAGTCACAGCAGTATCGGATGCAGGCTTTGGGTTGAGCCCAAAGTTTTCACACCCGACTTACCGAACCGCCTACGAGCTCTTTACGCCCAATAAATCCGGACAACGCTTGGTGCCTATGTATCACCGCGGCTGCTGGCACATAGTTGGCCGCACCTTCTTCTGCAAGTACCGTCATTTTCGTTCCTGCTGAAAGCGGTTTACAACCCGAGAGCCTTCATCCCGCACGCGGCGTTGCTGCGTCAGGCTTTCGCCCATTGCGCAAGATTCCCCACTGCTGCCTCCCGTAGGAGTCTGGGCCGTGTCTCAGTCCCAGTGTGGCTGATCATCCTCTCAGACCAGCTACCCGTCGATGCCTTGGTGGGCCGTTACCCCACCAACAAGCTGATAGGCCGCGAGGCTCTCCCGATCCAGTAACCCTTTCGTCAGCGCACCATGCGATGCTCCGACGTCATCCGGTATTAGCAGTCGTTTCCAACTGTTATCCCAGAGACCGGGACAAGTTCCTCACGTGTTACGCACCCGTTCGCCACTAGGTCTTCAGGTGTATTGCTACACCGTGGACCTCGTTCGACTTGCATGTGTTAAGCACGCCGCCAGCGTTCGTCCTGAGCCAGGATCAAACTCTCCAACAAAACTATGTCCACCTTCGATCCTCCTAGGTAAACCTAAATGGATCTGAGCGGACCGATTCGCTAGAGCCGAGTGCATCACAGGGGAAAACCTGTGGGCTAGCACTCAGATCTGACTGATTTGCCAAAGGGTTGGAACCCCGTGGACTTTATGAATTGACAGACAACATCCAGCCTCGGCCCGAGGGTCGAGTCTGTTGCTGCCCGCATTGGCGTTCAGTCTTCTCTTCCGTTTTCAAGGAGCCGAGACTCGATTGCTCGAGACTCGCTCGCCGGCACGCAACGACCTTGGTCGCAGGTGGTGCTGGTGCTCGACGGGCCCGAAAGCCAGCCATGAGCGAAGTGCAACACTAGCCCGTCCTACGACCAGCATCAACCCGTCTGGGAAACTTTTCCAACGAGAAAATCCCGCTTGCCCTTGCGCAGCAGGACGAACCCGCCGGCCAGGACGTCGCTCGCGCGCAGCAGTCCGTCGGCGTCGAGCACCCGATTTCCGGCCCGCACGGCGCCCTGGGCGAGTAGACGGTTGACGTCGCTGATCGACTTGGCGACCCCACCCTCGATGAATAGCTCGTGAACGCGGTGGTTGTCGATGCTGGCCGGGAGTTGAACGCTAGGGACCTCGGCGGCGACGACTGAGAGGACCTCGGCCGAGGCCGTCGTGGGGTCGCTGCCGAAGAGCACGTCGGCTGCTTCCGCCGCCGCCGTCGCTGCCGCGTCGCCGTGGACGAGTTTGGTCAGCTCGTCGGCCAACGCACGTTGGGCAACGCGTTTCTCCGGCGCCGCCGCCTGGTCCGCGAGCAGCGCTTCGATGTCGGCGAGCGGCCGCAGCGACAGCATCTTGATGTAGGTCGCGATCATCGCGTCGTCGGCCTGCATCCAGAACTGCCGGAACTGGTATGGCGAGGTGCGTTGCGGATCGAGCCACACAGATCCACCGACCGACTTGCCGAACTTGCTGCCGTCGCTCTTCAACATCAGCGGGTGCGTCATCGCGAACGCCTGGGCGCCGAGACGACGGCGAATCAGTTCGACGCCAGCAACAATGTTGCCCCACTGGTCGCTGGCGCCGGCTTGCAACTCGACACCGTGCGCCTCGTACAGGTGCCGGAAGTCGTCGGCCTGGAGCAGCATGTAGCTGAACTCGGTGTACGAGATGCCGTGCTCGCTCTCGATGCGGCTGCGCACCGAATCCTTGGCCATCATCTGGTTGACGGTGAAGTGTTTGCCGACGTCGCGCAAGAACTCGAGCATTGTGACCGGCGCTGTCCAGTCGGCGTTGTTGACCAGAGTTGCCTGGCAAGGCCCGGGTTCGAAGTCGAGCAAGGCGCTGAGCTGCACCTTGATGCGCTCGACGTTATGGCGCAGCGTGTCGCCCTCGAGCAGATTGCGCTCCTCGCTGCGCCCGCCCGGGTCGCCGATCATGCCGGTGGCGCCACCCGCCAGTGGGAACGGCTTATGGCCCGCAAGCTGAAAGCGACGCATGAACAGCTGGCCAACGAGGTGGCCGACGTGCAGCGAATCGGCGGTCGGGTCGAACCCGATGTAGAGCCCGATCGGCCCCTGAGCCAGCCGGGCACGCAGCGCGGCGAGGTCGGTGGTGTCGTGTACCAGGCCGCGTGCGGCGAGATCGTCGAGCAGATCCATAGCGACCCATGTTGCCATCTCGGGACTTGATTCCCTCGCCACCTTCGGGTAGGCGACTACCAGTGGCTACCGTCGCGGTCGATGGCAGAGCTGGCGAAACTTCAGCGCGACTTCCGATTGTTCGGGCAGTTCAACGGGAAGGCATCACCCCTATACGGGCGACTTTCGCTGTCCATCGCCGACGATCCGGAAGTAATGGCCCTGCTGCACGCGGCACCAGAGCAACAACAGATTCCCGTCCTGCTGTTCGCGGCGATGCACGACCTGCTGCTGCGTGGTGAGGGTGAAGAGTTGGCGGTGTTCTATCCAAACCTGGCTCCTTCTACCGCCGACGGTGATCCGTTCCCGGTGTTCCGTCGAGTTGCGCTCGCGAATGACGCTGCGTTGCGAGCCACAATCGCATCGCGGAACACACAGACAAACGAGGTTGGCCGCTGCGCCTACTTCCTACCGGTGTTCGGATTGGTCGGCGACGAAGTGGGTGCCCTCGCCCACCTTGATGTAGGTGCCAGTGCAGGATTGAACCTCTACTGGCCGTCGTACTCGTACCGCTACAACAACGGTCCGACGGTGGGCGAAGGGTCGACGGTGGAACTGCCCTGCTCGACGCGTGGAGCACCGCCGATCCCACAAACGATGCCGACGCTTGCGCACGCGATGGGTCTCGACATGTCGCCCATCGATGTACGCGACGACGACGCCGTCCGCTGGCTCGAGGCATGTGTGTGGCCCGATCAGGCTGGTCGCTTCGAGCGTTTGGTCGCGGCGATTGCCATCGCGCGCAGGTCACCTCCGGATCTTCGCCAAGGCGACGCGGTCGCAAACGTTGGAGCGCTCGTCGATGAGATCGCCGCGTTCGGCCACCCGACGGTGACGACCAGTTGGATCCTCAACTATCTACCGGTGGAGGGGCAGCGCGCGTTCGTCGCCGAACTCGATAAGGTCGGCATTCGGCGCGACCTGTCGTGGATATTGGCCGAGAGTCCCGCGCAAACGCCCGGGCTACCGATACCAACAGCGGGTGACGAAGAGATCACCGTCATCTCGTTGGTGACATGGCGCGCAGGCGAACGTGTCGTGCGCCGATTGGCGACGGCTCACCCCCACGGCGCCTGGCTCAACTGGGAAGCAGTGTCACCGGCCTAAACGTTTGTGTCGCGGGTCCGACCGAACCAATTCCATGGTCAAGCCGCGACACAAACGACAAGGCCGCTCATGATAGGTCGCTCATGATAGAGAGTTCTGGTGGTCGCAATCGCCTTCATTAGCGACAGCTCGCACCGGCACGGCTCGTGGCTCAACTGGGAGCAACGAGTCGCGAGTCGAGTCAGCGGCCGCGACGGCGGTAGCCCACTCCGCCCGTCAGGAGAAGAACAACAAGAATGACCACAATGATTGTCCACATAATTTGCTTCTTTCGTAGGTGAATCGGGGCGAGTGTTGCCGTCGACACTGTTGAATCGAGCATTCCCCGTGTGACGTCAGTTCAAACCCGGGCCAGCGCAAAATGGTGCCGTTGACGGTCAGCAGTTACGCGGGCAGCAGCCAACGACGTGGCAAGTCGACTGCCTTAGCGATTCCGATTCGCGTTGTGATCATCGGATTCTCGCGCGCCTCCGTTCCGTCGTCGTGCAACTCGGCCGCTTCACCGTTGTGCGTCAGGTTGATTCCCAACTGACGGGTGAGTCGGCCGGGACCTGTCGTTTGCTTGATCGGGACTCCCTCGATTGCGACCGAGCGGATCAGCACTGCTTGGCCGTCACCCTCGGTACCGGTCACGAGGTTGAGGCAGTAGTGCATGCCGTAAATGAAGTACACGTACCAGTGACCCGCTGGGCCGAACATGACCGCGTTGCGGTTGGTCTGGCCACGAAACGAGTGACTCGCTGCATCGTCGGCGGTGTACGCCTCGACCTCCGTGACGCGCGCGACCACTCCACCGACAACGAACAGCTTGTTCAGCAAGTCTGGCGCGACAACGATGGCGTCGCGTTCAGCGAATGAGTGTGGTAACCGCTTCACGAAGTTCGATCACCTTACGCTTGAAGCGTTCCAACTGAACCGAGACCGCTGCTGGACCAGCACCGCCTGGAGTTGTCCGGCGCTGCACGGCCACGCCGGGCGCGATCAATGCCGCCGCGTCGGGGCCAAGTGCGGGATCGGCTTGCGCGAGTGAACGCAGGCTGCCTTCCCCCGCAAGGTGTCGGCGGACCAACTGCCCAACCAACGCATGCGCATCGCGGAACGGTGTGCCGCGCTGCACGAGCCATTCGGCTAAGTCGGTTGCCGAGTTGACCTCGCTGTCGGCCGCTGCCTGCATCCGCTCCGTGTTCCAAGTGGCCGTCGCGATCATGCCAGTTACTGCACCGAGAGCGAGCGTGACTTGGTCGACCGCATCGAACAACGGCTCCTTGTCCTCTTGATAGTCGCGGTTGTAGCTGAGCGGCAGGCCCTTCATTGTGGCAAGAAAGCCGGTGAGGTTGCCGATAGCTCGTCCGGCCTTGCCGCGCGCCAACTCGGCGATGTCGGGGTTCTTCTTCTGCGGCAGCATCGACGAGCCCGTGGCGTACCCGTCGTTGAGAGTGGCGAAGCCGAACTCATCGCTCGTCCACAGCACGAACTCCTCGCCAATGCGCGAGAGATTGATAGAGATCATCGCCAGCGCGAACAGCGACTCGGCTACGTGGTCACGCGACCCGACCGCGTCCATCGAGTTCTCGAAACGAGCGGCGAAGCCCAACTCGTTTGCAACGAAGTCAGGATCGAGTGGGAGCGAGGAACCGGCTAGCGCACCCGCGCCGAGCGGAGAGACGTCGATCCGTTCCAGTGCGTCGAGAATGCGATCGATGTCGCGACCGAACGCCCAACCGTGTGCAAGCAGATGGTGAGCCAGTAGGACTGGTTGCGCACGCTGGAGATGCGTGTAGCCCGGTAGGTACGCATCACCAGCCGCCTCAGCTCGGGCGAGCAAAACATCCTGTAGTTCGATGATTCGACTGGCGACGTTGAGCAGCTCTCGCTTCATCCAGCGACGCACATCAGTCGCCGACTGGTCGTTGCGGCTGCGGCCTGTGTGCAACTTTGCACCTGCGGGCCCGGCAATCTCCGTAACCCGCCGTTCGACTGCCGTGTGAATGTCCTCGTCGCTGGCCTGGAAGACGAACGTGCCTGCGGTCATCTCCGCTGCGACATCGTTCAGCGCTTCAGTGATCAGGTTGCGTTCGAGGTTGGAGATGATGCTGGCGTGCGCCAGCCCAGCGACATGACCGATCGAGCCGGCTATGTCGTCGGCCCACAGCCGTTGATCGAACGACAGGCTCTCGGTGAACGCCACCAGCTCGTCGCTTGGCCCCCCAGCGAAACGGCCATGCCACAGCGCCTTGCCGCCCGGCTCAGGTTGGGACCCTTGCTCGTTCACGACAATCCGGCGAGCTCACGAAGCGACACCGCCAACACCTCGCCACCCATCGATTCTTCGGCCACACACAGCAACGTATCGTCGCCAGCGACCGTGCCGAGAATGCCTTCAATCCCGCTGCGATCAAGCGCCGAAGCAACGACATGAGCGCAGCCCGGCGGCGTGCGCAGAATGACGATGTCGCCCGAGCGCTTCACCTCGGCGACCCATTCCCCCATTACTCGCCGCAGCTGGTCGTGCGGTGCGAGGCGATCGGGCTCGTACTCCGGAATCGCATACACCGTCTCGCCGCCGGGCACGCGTACTTTCACCGCGCCGAGGTCGTCCAGGTCGCGCGACACCGTGGCCTGTGTCGCTGCAATGCCGTCGGCGGCGAGTAGTTCAACCAGTTGCGGCTGGCTCGCAACCGCCGTCCGACTGATCAGCCTCGCGATCGATTGTTGGCGTTGCACCTTCGACATATCAACGCACCCCTTTCAGAAACGCAAGCGCACCGCACGCCGCGTTGAGTCGATTGTGCGCCTGCGCGAACACGTGGCTATGCGGTCCGTCGATAACTTCGGCAGTGACTTCTTCACCGCGATGCGCCGGCAGGCAGTGGTAGAAGCCAGCACCCGGTTGAGCCATGGCCATCAAAGCTGCGTCGACGGTAAAACCTTTGAAGACCGCCCCGCGCTCGCGCTCCTCCGCCTCCTGCCCCATCGGGGTCCACGTGTCCGTATGCACTGCGACCGCGCCTGCGATTGCGGCCGCTGCGTCGTGTAGTTGCGTGACAGTGCCGGTGCCGAGCGCGTTCAGGCGAACCAACTCGTCGTCGGACGCGTCGTACCCGATGGGGCAGCCGAGCGCTACGTGCGCACCAAGTAACACGCACGCTTCAGCCAGCGACCGCGCGACGTTGTTGTAGTCACCGACGTACGCAACAGTCCGACTAACTAGCGACCCGTGTATCTCTTGCATCGTCAACACGTCTGCCAGCGCCTGCAGCGGATGTGAGTGGTCGCTGAGAAGGTTCACCACCGGCACGACGCTGACGGCAGCCATTCGCGCCACCGTGCCGTGCGAGAACGTTCGCGCAGCGAGGACCGCGTGGTAGCCGGCCATTACACGAGTGATGTCCTCGACCGACTCGCGAACATCCAACTCGATCTCCTCACGCCGTATGTACACCGGGTGCCCTCCAAGCCTGACCACGGCCATCTCCATCGACTGTCGCGTTCGGTTGGATGGTTTCTCGAAGATCAACGCCACGCCCTGCCCCTCCAACACGCGCGGTAGATCGCTGCGCTGGGCGAGATCGAGAACGGCTCGCAGCTCGTCGGCCGACAGGTCCGCGATATCGAGCAGGTGGCGAGTCACGTCCGTACTCCCAGGATGCTGGCAATAGTCGCCACCGCTTCGTCGATCTCGGCCGAACTGACTGTCAGTGGTGGCGCGAGCCGCAGCGCAGTGTCGGTAACGGCGTTGGTGACGAGTCCCGCCGCAAGCAGTTCGAGAGCCACTGCTTTCGCATCGCCACCGACGAGTTCGACGCCCAACAGCAGACCCCTTCCACGCACGCTCGCCACACCCGCAACCGCAGACAACTTCGTCGACAACTCGTGACCGCGAGCGCCGGCCAGTGCCGGTGCATTGATGTGACGCAGTTCGTCGAGCACCGAACTCACCACTGCTGCAGCGAGCGCATTGCCGCTGTAGGTGCTGCCGTGGTCGCCGGGCTCGAACACCGCCGCCACCTCGTGCCGCGCCCACACGGCACCGACGGGAAAGCCGTTGCCCATCGCCTTCGCCATCGTGACGACGTCGGGAACGATGCCCGCATGCTGAAATCCGAACCACTTGCCAGTGCGGCCAAAGCCGGTTTGGATCTCGTCCATCATTAAGAGCACGCCGCGCTCGTCGCACAGCCGCCTGACCGCGCGGAGGTAGTCGACGTCGGCCGGCAGCACCCCACCTTCGCCTTGGATCGGCTCGAGCAGCACCGCTGATACCGACGGATCGAGCGATGCGTCCAACGAGCCCATGTCGTTAAACGTCACGTGGCGGAAGCCTTCGGGCATCGGCTGGAACGGCTCGTGCTTGGCTGGCTGGCCGGTGGCGGCGAGCGTCGCCAGCGTTCGTCCGTGGAAGCTGCCATACGCGCTGACCACCACATGGCGACCGCGACCGCCGAACTTGCGAGCCAGCTTCAAGGCGATCTCGTTGGCCTCAGCTCCGCTGTTGGTGAAGAAGACCTGACCCGCTTGGCCAGTCGCTTCGGCGAGCAATGCGTTGACCTGCGCTGCCGCTACCGGCGCCCGTGTGTTCGCGAACAGGTTGCTGACGTGCATCAACGTGTTCGCCTGGTGGGCGATTGCGGCAGACACCGCCGGGTGTGAGTGGCCGAGTGCGATGACTGAAAGTCCGCCGATGAAGTCGAGATAGCGCTTGCCATCGCTGTCCCAAAGGTCCGTACCCGAGCCGCGAGCGAATGTCACTGGCGCTGGCGCGTAGAAGGGCATGAAAGGTTCCAGCTCACTCATTGCACGACCGTCCCTGTGGGTCCGTTGGTGAGTAGCTCTCGCAACGCGTGAGGAATGCGACCATCGATGATGTGCGCCGTCCGCACACCCGAGCGCACAGCGTCGATGCAGCTCTGCACCTTCGGAATCATCCCATTGGCGATCGTGCCACCCGCGAGCATCGTGGCGAGTTCATCGGCGGACGTTTCGCGAATCAGGCTCGATGCGTCCGCAACGACGCGGCGGAGCCCCTCGATGTCGGTGAGGTAGACGAGGCGCTGCGCTCCAAGCGCCGTCGCTAGTGCCCCCGCCACCGTGTCCGCGTTGATGTTGTAGGTCTGGCCGCTCCCGTTGGAACCAAGCGGCGCCACAACAGGAATCAAACCCTGGGCGAGCAAGTCCTGCAGCCTCGTCGTGTCGACGGCGGCCACACCACCGACGAACCCGAGACCTGCATCACGAGCGATCGCACGAATCACCTCTTCGCCGCTGAGCCCAGCGGCCGAACCTCCACGCGCGTTGATCGCGGCGACTAGTTGCGGATTGACCTGACCCATCAGCGCTGTTCGCACGATCTCGATCGTCTCGGCGTCGGTGACGCGCAGTCCGTTGCGAAACTCAGGCTGCTTGCCGCGCGCCTGCATGAGTTGGCTGATCTGCGGACCGCCGCCGTGAACAACCACCGGGCGCGCACCTTCGCGATGCATTTGCACCACGTCGAGTGCAAACTGCTCCATCGCATCGCTCTCGGTCGCTCCCGCGAGAGCGTTGCCCCCGTACTTGACGACAACGATCTGACCGTCGTCGTTCATGGGTACAGCCCGACCTGTACGAGACCAGCGGTCTCCGCAAGTCCCAACGCGACGTTGGCCGACTGCATCGCCCCACCCGATGCGCCCTTGGTGAGGTTGTCGATCGCGCACAGCGCGATGACCGTGCCAGTGCGCTCGTCAAAGCGGGCACTGACATGAGCCACGTTGCTGCCGAGCACCGCCTTCGTGGATGGCGACGCCTCTGACACGACGATGAACGGTTCGTTGTCGTAGAACGCGTGCAGTGCGTCAAGCAGCACATCGGTGCTCACCGAGCCGATCGGCCGTGCATAGCACGTCGCCAGTAAGCCGCGACTGAGCGGTGCCAGATGTGGTGTGAATAGCACTTGCGCGCCAACCTCTTGCTCGATCTCGGGCGTATGCCGATGGTCGAGCAGTCCGTAGGCAGTGACATCGCTATCGGCCGCACAAAACATCGAACCGTTCTTCAGCGCACGGCCAGCGCCGCTGATGCCAGTGATGCTGTCGACAACCACTCCCGTCGTTTCGATCAACCCGGCGCGGACCAACGGTGCTAGCGCGAGCGTCGCGGCTGTGACGTGACACCCGGGTGTCGCGATCAGCGAGGCACCGCGTAGCTCATCGCGATGCAGCTCGGGCAGGCCGAAGACGGCCGATGCCAACAGGTCGGGCTGATCGTGCTCGAAGCCGTACCAGCGCGGGTATAGCGACGCGTCCTTCAGCCGGAACGCGGCCGAGAGATCGACGACGCAGGGAACCTTGTCGACAAGCTGCGGTACCAGCGCCATGCTTGCCTCATGGGGCAGACCGACGAACACGACGTCGAGACCGTTCAGGCGGCCAGCCTGGAACTCCTCGAACTGCAGGGTCGGGTAGTGCGCCGCCAGGCTGGGATACACGTCGGCCGCACGGCTGCCCGCCTGGCTGTCGCCACTTGCATAGACGACGTTGAACGACGGGTGCTGCGCGCAGAGCCGCAGCAGCTCAGCCCCCGTGTAGCCCGAAGCACCAACAATCCCGACTTCCGCCATGGCGCATGATCATACGGGAAGCCGCATGATCATGCAACCGTTGATTACGACTTGAAAATGACGTTGACGTGCAGGATGCCAAGCGCCTTGAAGAGCGTGTACAACATCAGCTTGGTGTTGTCCTCGGCACGCTGCAGCAGGTCGGTTTCGACCGCAGCCTCGGCCATCTTGTCGGCGGCAGTGTTGTAGAGGTCGCGCTCACTGGTCGGATTGTCGCTGAAGAAACCGCCGATGCGGTTGAACAGCCCACGATCTCGGTTCATCACGTGACTCTGCTGCGTGTCGATCACTGGATCCAACAGCGTCGGCGCGGGCAGCGTGATGGTCACGGTGAGACGGTCTTCGCTTTGCGTAAGGGCGCCAGCCGGAAGGGTCGTGAAGTCGACGACAGCATCGACGGTGCCGATAGCGACGAATTGCACCCGCTCGCCGGCGATGAACGATGGCAACCACCGCACGTCGTCTTCTTCGTCGACGGTGACTTCGAATTGGGCCTGGGCTGCGTGGTAATCGGCCAGGTCACGCAAATCGAGCAGGATGGGCGGCGGCGAGTGGTCGACCTTCTCGGTGGAAAACGGGGTCCCGAACAGGCTGAAACCAACGGAGATAGCGGCGACCAGCAGGCCAGCGATGACCAGCACGCCGAGCACGAGTGAGGGGAAACGACTTCGACTATTTTGACTTCTCATGGCCGGTTTTTGTCCTTTACTGCTTCTTGACAAACCACACAGAGGCGCTGACGCGCCACAATGATGAGGTGAGTCGCCCAATTCTACCGCCACTGGGCAAAACGAGGGGTCGGCTGCTAGTGGCTACCCCTCCCCTCGCCGACCCAAACTTTGACCGAACCGTGGTTTACATGCTCGAACACACCGGCGACGGCGCCGTTGGGGTCGTGTTGAACCGGCCGCTACACGAGCCGATCCCCGATCAGCTGCAGCCGTGGGCAGGTCTGCTCAGCGAGCCAGCGACATTGCACCAAGGCGGCCCGGTCGACGAGTCGGCACTGATCGCACTAGCTCAGTTGACCGGTCCGATCGAGGGTGCGTGGAGCATGATCGCCAACGGGATGGGATCGATCGACCTGCTGCTCGACCCCGACGAGGTCGCGACCAATGTCACCGCGCTGCGCGTGTTCCAGGGTTACAGCGGTTGGGCGTCGCAACAACTCGACGACGAGCTCGAGGCTGGCGCATGGATGGTGCTGGATACCGAGGCGAACGACGTGTTCAGTCCCAACCCGGAGGGCCTGTGGCGCGATGTCCTGCGCCGCCAAGGCGGCCGAGTCGCATGGCTAGCCAACGCACCCGACGACCTCAGCGCCAACTAGCCGACTCGCACAGGCTCATTGCCTTTAGGCAAAACTTCTTAGCCGCGAAGGCTGGCACCGAGTTTTATCGTGGCCGCTTCCACTTTCGTCCGTACTGCCGCAACATCGTCGTCGGTCAGGGTGCGGTCCGGTGCTTGCAACCGGAGGCGGTAGGCGAGGCTGCGCGCACCTTCGCCCGCTGCCGCTCCCCTGTACACGTCGAACAACTGTACGTCTACTACCAGCGCTCCCGCCGCTTGCCGAATTGCCTTGTCGACCTTCTCCGCCGTGACCGTGTTCGGCACTACGAAGGCCAGATCCAGATCGCTCGATGGAAACCGGCTTGTTGGCTTCCAGCGCGCAACGCTCGGATCGTTCGCCAACAGCACAGTCAGGTTCAACTCGAGCAGTGCCACGCGTTCGTTCACTTCAAACGCATCGGCTACATCTGGATGAACTTCGCCCACAACGCCAACAGGGTCGCGACCCAACGACAGCGTCGCTGAACGCGCCGGGTGCATGCCGTCGGGCACGTTCGACTGATCCAGACGCGCCCCCCAACCCATCGCGCTGGCCAACTCGCGCCACACTGCGACCGCGTCGGCGGCTTCTGATCCTGCGAGCACAACGGCCAGCGCTTCGTACTCCGCTGGCAACACGTCGTCGCTCGGCGGGTACACGTGGCCAATCTCGAACAATGACACGCCGACCTGACGGTGTGACTTGTTGAGTGCTAGCGCCTTCAGCAGGCCCGGGCGCAGCGACGTACGCAACACATCGTCGCCGGCCGCAAGCGGATTGGTCAGGCGCAACGCGTCGGCGGGCAGTCCCGCTCGCGAGAGGTCGTCGGCCGCCAAGAATGGATGGGGCATGGCTTCGCTGATTCCGAGCCCTAACAGCACCTCACGCAAACGGCGACGACGATGTTGCAGTGCAGTGAGTCCGCCTGGTTCGGTGCTCTTCGGAACAGTCTTGCCCAAGAGGTCGTAGCCATGGTGGCGAGCGACCTCCTCGATGATGTCGACTTCCATCGTGCAGTCGGGTCGCCATGTAGGAGCGGTGACGCTCAGCGCCTCTCCTGCGGGTTCACACGTGAAGCCAATCGGTACGATGAGTGCGCGAATTGCATCCGCGCCGAAGTTCGTTCCCAGCAGCGCGCTGACTGCGGCCGGTCGCACCGTGATGACGTTTGATCCGGGCAGTGACTTCGACTGCTCGTCGACCGCTCCGGCGTGAACTACCAGGTTCGGGCATGTCAACTTCAGCAGCTCGACAAAACGCGCGCACGCACGCGCCACACCGAACGGGTCGACACCACGCTCGAACCGTGCGGACGCCTCGCTACGCAGTCCCAGCCGCGCGGCGCTGGCCATGATTGCGTTCGGCTCGAACCAGGCCATCTCTAGCGCGATGGTGGTCGTGGCATCGCTGATCTCGGAGTTCTTCGCGCCCATGATTCCGCCGATTCCGATGGGCACATCGTCGGCGTCGCAGATCAGCAGGTCGGCCGCAGTCAACGTCCGAGTGACATCGTCGAGTGTGACGATCTGCTCGCCGTTCTTGGCGAGCCGGACAATGAAGCCACCACCGCCCAACGTGTCGAGGTCGTAAGGATGATTGGGCTGGTTGCACTCGAGCATCACGTAGTTACTGACGTCGACGACGTTGTTCAAGGGTCGCATCCCCGCAGCACTCAACCGGCGACGCATCCAGTCGGACGACGGGCCGACGACGACACCACTCAACACGATCGTCGTGAAACGTGGGCAGCGATCGCCAGCGACGAGTTTGACCGCCGCCGAGCGCACTGGCTCGACCGGCGGCACCACCGCCGCCCCGGGAGCCAACTCGAGACCAAGCTTTGCTGCGACATCGCGCGCCACGCCGAGGTGGCCCCAGGCATCGGGGCGATTACGCAGGACATCGAGGTCGTAAACAATCTCTTCTCCGAGCCCGAGTGCCTCGCCGTATGGAACGCCAAGTTGGACGTCGGAGGGCAGTATCAGAATCCCCGCGTGGTCATCGCCCAACCCAAGCTCGCGGGCGCTGCACAGCATTCCGTCGCTGCTGATACCGAGAATCGGCTTCGGCTCGATCGCTCGCCCATCGGGCATCACGGTTCCGGGTGTCGCCAATGGGATGATGTCGCCCGCAGCCATGTTGAACGCGCCACACCAGACGTGGCGCTCGACTCCATCGCCGGCATCGACGTATACCCGATGCACTTTCGCCGCATCGGGGTGCCGCTCGGTCCGCAGCACCTTGGCGGTGATCACGCCCTTGACGGAACTGCCCACGCGGGCAATGTCCTCAACATGAAGACCGAGGTTGGTAATCACGTCGGCTATCGCATCGACGTCCGCGTCGTTTGTTGAGGGGCCAACCGGCACCAAATCGTTCAGCCACGAGTGAACGATCTTCATCAGAACTGTTCCAGGAATCGAATGTCGTTGCTGTACATCTCGCGGACGTCGTTGATCGAGTGGCGTTCCTTCGCCATGCGGTCGATACCAAACCCGAACGCAAAGCCGCTCCACTCTTCCGGGTCCAGCCCGCCAGCGCGCAAGACGTTCGGGTGCACCATTCCACTGCCGCCAAGCTCGAGCCATTCGCCCGACGGTGTACGAATGTCGAATTCGGCCGACGGTTCCGTGAATGGGAAGTAGCTAGGCCGCAGACGACTAGTGAAATCGGCGCCGAAGAAAGACTTGGTGAAGGATTCGATCGTGCCCGCGAGGTCGGCCAACGTAATACCGCGATCGATCACCAAGCCTTCGATCTGGTGGAACACGGCTAGGTGAGTCGCATCCGTGGTCTCGTTACGGAACACACGACCGGGCATGATCATGTAGATCGGTGGTGGAATGGTTTGCATCACGCGGATCTGTACGGGCGAGGTATGTGTGCGTAACACCGTGCTGCCTGGTTCGCCATGCTCGACGTAGAACGTGTCGTGCATACTGCGCGCCGGATGATTAGTCGGCATGTTGAGCGCTTCGAAGTTGTACCAATCGGTTTCCACCTCGGGGCCTTCGGCAACCTGGAACCCGAGACCGACGAACACATCTTCCAGTCGCTGCCACGCTTGCGTGACAACGTGCGCATGACCCCGCTGGGGGCGGCGCATGATTTCCGTAAGGTCGACTCGCTCGACCTCCAACTGCACAGCGCGCTCGGCGCGCCGTAGCTCGCCAAGCCTCGCCGCCAACGCTGACGCGACGGTGGTCGACGCTTCGTTGAGCGCGGCGCCTGCTTGCTTCTTCTCGTCGATGGTGGCGAGCTTGCCCAAACCGGCCTTCAAGTCGGTGAGGGAACCTTTCTTGCCGAGCACCTCGATCTCAACAGCGCGTACTTCGTCGCTGGTCGACGCCGCAGCCAGGCGCGCCAATGCGGTCTCGCGTGCGGCCTGGATGTCGTCGATCATCGTTCTAGCCTTGCCGTCTCTGCCGTGCGACTTCAAACGCAATAACCGTCGCTGCCATCGCCACATTCAAACTCTCGGCAGCACCCGCATGAGGGATAGTGATCCAGCCATCGACAGTTACGTCTTCGGCGACGCCATGCGCCTCGTTGCCAACCACCAGGGCGACGGGTCGACGCAGGTCGGTCTCGGTGTACGCGTCGCCGCGGTGCGACGATGTTGCCAGCAACGTGAGACCAGCCGCTTGCAGCGCCGTGAGATCCATCGACAACACCGGCACCCGGAACAACGACCCTGCCGAAGCCCGCACCACTTTCGGGTTGTACACATCAACGGACCCGGCGGTCAGCACCACCGCGTCTGCTCCGGCAGCTTCCGCTGACCGGATGATGGTGCCCGCGTTGCCCGGGTCGGCGAGGCGATCGCCGACCACTACGAAGGTGGCACCCGATGGAAGCACGCTGGCGCGCTGGCGAACGACCGCTAATACGGGTTGCGGTGCCTCGGTGCTGGCGACACGCTCGATCACGTTCGGGGCCAGTGGGAACACATCTCCCCCAATTGCCACTGCGTCGCCACCGGGCGCGACGTACTGACCTTCGATCTCCCACCCTGCAGCGTGCGCCTGTGTGATCAGGCTCGCGCCCTCTACGACAAACACACCTTCCTCCGAACGCGCACTGCGGCGCCCCAAGAGGCGCCGCAGTCGTTGAACTTTTGGATTCGAGAAGGTGAGCCCTTCCGAGCGAGCCTCGCTCAGAGCGCAGCCTTCGCGGCGCTCACTAGTGCGCTGAACGCTGCCGCGTCGGTGATCGCGAGATCGGAAAGGATCTTGCGGTCGACTTCGATGCCCGCGGCATTGAGGCCAGCGATGAAGCGGCTGTAGCTGATGTCGTTCAGACGGCAAGCCGCGTTGATGCGCTGGATCCACAGGCGACGAAACTCGCCCTTCTTGGCGCGGCGGTCGCGGAACGCGTACTGACCACTGCGCATGACTTGTTCGTTGGCCGCCCGAACGGAGCGGCTCTTGTTTCCGTAGTAACCCTTCGCCCGCTCTAGCACCTGCTTGCGATGCTTCTTCGAGGCGACGGCGCGCTTGACACGAGCCATAGTGCACTCTCCTTTGAAACTTCTAGATCAATGACTTGATAGAGGGGTGGGCGTTACTTAGCGCTTGCAGAGCATGCGCTTGATCTTCTTGGCGTCGCCCGGGTGCACGGCGACCTCGCCAGCGAGTCGACGGGTACGCGTCGAAGGCTTCTTCTCGAAGAGGTGCTGGCGGTTCTGCTGCAAACGGCGCAGTTTGCCGGTACCGGTGACTTTGAACCGCTTGGCGGCGGTCTTGCTGGTCTTCATCTTGGGCATGGGTAACTTCCCTGTTCGGACTTGATCGATTGTGTCTGCTGTCGCTGACCTACTGGGGGTCAGGCGGGTTCTGGTGTTGCCGCTGGCTCGGGAGCTGCGACCGTTTCCGTCGGTTCGGGCACGACTTCTTTGGCCATCTTTTCTGCTTTGGCCTCTTTGCCTTCAGTTGACTTCTTCGGCGCTGCTTTCTTGTCGGGCGCTAACACCATTGTCATGTTGCGTCCTTCAAGCCTTGCCATCGTCTCGACCTTGGCGGTCGGACCCAGTTGTTCAAGCACCGCGTCGAGGATTCTGGAACCCAACTCGGGGTGCGCCATTTCGCGCCCCCGGAATTGCAGAGTGACCTTGACCTTGTGGCCGTCGTCGAGGAAGTCGTGCATGTGCCGCACCTTGGTGTCGAAGTCGCCCTTGCCGATCTTGGGTCGAAACTTCACTTCCTTGATGGAGACGTGAACGGTCTTCTTTCGCGATTCCTTCGCCTTTTGGCTTTCCTCGTAACGGAACTTGCCGTAATCCATGATCCGGCACACTGGCGGTGTTGCCATTGGTGCGACTTCGACAAGATCGAGATCGGCTTGGCGGGCCAGAGTTAGCGCATCGGGAAGGGCTTTGATTCCCAACTGTTGGCCATCGTGGCCGATCAATCGGACCTCGCGGGCTCTGATGCGCTCGTTGTACCGGTGTTCCGGTGTCGTCGGCGGTGCTATGACTTCTTACTCCTGTGAATGGGTGTTGCCCCTCCTGTGTTGGTGATGCGAAGTCACCGAACTCCACGGGGCACACCGCATCAAGCGGCATGCTACGCAATGCTTTGTGACCCGGACGCACTATCCATCTTGCGATGAAGGTGGCCGGGTGGGAACTGCCGCTAGCGGCAACCCCACTTCGCCTCAGTTGTAAGGCCGTTACGCTATCAAAGGTGAGCGACACTCCCTCCACCACGAATTCCGGCGACACGACAGATTCCGGCGACACGACGACCGACACGCTCGACGAGGCCCAACAGGCGATCAACGAAGCCCGTGAACGGCTGATGGGGATCCCGGCCGAACTGGTCGTGTCCAACCACGTAATGGGCCTCTACGAACTGGCCGCAATCCACCTGGGCGCCGAACCACCGTCGCTGACCGAGGCGGCCTTGGCCATCGACGCCGTCGGCTGCTTGGTCGAGGGACTTGGCCCGCGGTTAGGGCCCGACTCGGACACACTGGTCGCGGCGCTGTCCAACATCCGCCTGGCGTTCGTGCAGATCAAGAACGCTGCTGCTACTGGCTGAACCTGCCCACCCGGGCACGGCGCACCTTGCCCTCTAGCACCGTGACGCCTTCGGCTTTTAGTAACACCGTCTGCTCGATCTCGTTTCCCGGTACCAGCCGCCCCACGGAGTTGACGACTCGCCACCAGGGCAGCTCTTCGTCGGTGGTGGCGAGGATGCGACCGACCAGCCGGCTCAACTTCGGATAACCGGCGTCGGCGGCGATGTCGCCGTAGGTCACCACCTCGCCTTCGCGCAGCGAGCGGATGACGTTGACGATATGGGCATCGCGGTCTTTCATCCGGGTGAGATCTGTGCGGCCTCGTAGCGACCCAGCTTGCACAGCGGCGCGAAGGTCACCGGCGTGCCGACAGCAATCGTGCGAGTGCCATCGGCGATCTCAATGCAGTGGAACGCGTAGCGAGTCCCGTCGTCGAGCTCGACGACCCCCAGCCCCGCAGGGTCGTCGAATTCGACTACACGACCGCGAAAGTCAGGAGCGCTTGACAACGCGGACAACCTTCTGAATTCGCGATTGTGACTCCTCAGCTACTCCGAAGAGAGCATGTCGAAGTTCAGTCACGGCACCGATTCGCAGATCCAGTTGCGTCGCGACACGGACAATCCGATGAGGCTCCATGACAAAAGTTTATCCGTCAGTGTTCGGTCGGTAGGTCGGCGAGTAGGCGCAAAGCGTGCGGTAAGACGTCGAGGATCGCGGTGAGTTGCTCGACACAACCCTTCGGTGAGCCGGGTGTGTTGCAGATGATTGCTTTGTCGCGCACGCCGACCACGCCGCGCGACAGACGACCGAGCGGGCTCACGAGGCGCATCGCCTCGGCAAGCCCCGGCGCTTCGCGTTCGATCACTTCTCTCGTGCCCTCCGGCGTCTGGTCGCGTGGCGCGAAACCGGTGCCGCCGGTGGTGACGATGAGACCGCTGAACCCTTCCGCAAGCCGAGTCAGTTCAGCCGCCACGCTCTCGCTGCCGTCCGCGACAACCGTCTGCTCGACGACTTCGAAGCTGCTGGCCCTCAGGAACTCGACCAGCGCCGCTCCGCTCGCATCAACACGTGTGCCCGCGATTACTCCATCGCTGACGGTGAGGACTTTGGCGAGTAGCGGCTGGGGATTACTCATTGCGTCCTACGGTACCGAAGCACGATCATGCCGTCGGTACCTGCGTCGTGGGGCAGCACGCGCCACCCGCCACCGAAGGGCCGCCACTGTCCAGCGGGCGCTTCGACCATCGGCTCGAAACCGACCGGGAACTTCAGGTCGATCGACTCGGCGGCCAGCAGCGTGCACACGCTGTACACGAGCACTCCCCCAACCTTGACCAGCGGCGCGCACTCTTCGATCATGCGTTGCTGCAGAACCGACAGTTCGGCAACGTCCTTTAGCGTGATCCGCCAACGCGCATCGGCGCGCCGGCGCAGCGAACCAAGGCCACTGCACGGAGCGTCGATGAGCACGTGATCGAATGCGCCCGGCCGAAACGGGGCGTGGGTCGCATCGGCGACTACGGGTGCCACATTGCTGGCGCCGAGTTGCGACACGTTGGCGGCTATGAGCCCTACGCGCTGAGGTTGCAGGTCGCCGGCGATGACGAACGCTCCCGAAGTGGCAATCGCCGTCGACTTGCCTCCGGGCGCAGCACACACGTCGAGCACCACTTCGCCCGCCGTTGCCGGCACTGCCGCAGCGACCCATTGCGAGCCGAGGTCCTGTGTGTACCCGTCGTCTCGCTCGGTGACCGATGGCGCTTCGTTCATCATTGTCAGGGCGGCCATCGACTCGTCGGCGCCAAGTTCGGCGACCAATCGCTCGACGATCCAGTCGGGATAGCTCAAGCGCACGGCATCGCTCGGCCACTCCATCGGAGTATCGGCGACGCGCCGCAGAACTGCATTGACGAACCCGCGCGCTGCCTTCGGTGCCAGGCCGACGGTCTCGCCGACCGCGGCGTGCGCCGGAACCTGCGCGAAGTGAAGCTGATAAGCACCGAGCCGCAGCACGGTGCGCACTTCCGGCGAAGGCGTCTTGGTGACGAAACGATCAACTAGTGCGTCACAGGCGCGACGCATTCTGGTGGTTCCATAGACAAGCTCGGTAGCAAAGTGACGATCGCGCTCGTCGAGCTTGCTGCGCTTCAGTTCTGCGTCGAGCACGAGGTTGGCGTACGCGCCCTGATGATCGATTCGTTGCAGGCACCGAAACGCGACCAATCGCGCCGTCATTCGAACGACTCGCCGGGCTGAAGCCGAACACCGCGCGCAAAGTCGTCCATCGACATTGCCGCCTTACCTTCGGGCTGCACAGTCGTTATGCGCAACTCCCCTGTTACGAACGTCGCGGTCAGCACCTTGACGCGCCTGCCACGAAGTGTTGTCCACGCTCCGCCCACGCGAATCAACCGATCAATCTGCTGTACCGGCTGCGACCAATCGATGCGTAGTTCGCTCGCCTTGATCTTCGCCGCGTAGACAGGCTCACCCTGTTGTTCGATCGGAGCAGGAAGTGGCCCACTCAGGCAGCGCACCAGTTGTTCCACGCCCACGGCCACAAGAGCGCCGCGTAGTTCGGGCGCGGTCGCAGTCGCGCTGATCGGGACCCGCACGACGTCGTACACAGGCCCCGTGTCGAGCCCGGCCTCAAGTTGCATCAGGCAAACACCTGTTTCGTTGTCGCCGGCAAGCAGCGCCCGTTCCACCGGTGCCGCACCACGCCATCGCGGCAGCAACGAGAAATGCGAATTGACCATCGGGACGTCGTTGAGCACATGTGGGCGAACAAGCTGACCGAACGCGACCACGACGCCCAACTCGATCTCGCGACCAAGCACATCGTCCACCGAATGACTTACCGGCAGACCAAGTTGTAGAGCGGCAGCCTTCACAGGACTGGGGCTCAGCTCACTGCCGCGCCCGCGCCGCTTGTCGGCACCGGTGATGACGATCGCAACGTCGTGGGCAGCGGCGACCAATGCTTGTAGCGACGGCACCGCCATTGCGGGCGTCCCGAGAAACGCCAGCCTCATCGCATGCTCACGGAGGCGCCGCTACGGCAGTGGAACGTGGCGTGGCTGCAGTGGATCTGCGCTCTCTTGCATCTGGCGCCACTCGGCCAGCGCCAGCTTGCGTTGATCGGGCGACATGCGATCGAACATCAGCACACCGTTGAGATGATCGATCTCGTGCTGGAACATGCGACCCATCAGTTCGTTGACCTCGAACTCGATTTCGTTGCCGTCGATGTCGAGGCCACGCACCAGCACTCGGTTGGGGCGCAAAATGTCGACGTACAGCTCGGGGATACTGAGGCACCCCTCGCTGTACAACCATTCCCCATCACTTTCGACGATCTGCGGATTGATGATGGTGCGCTGTTCGTCGTCGATATCCCACACCACAATCTGCTTCTGCACGCCGATCTGCGGCGCCGCCAACGCGAGGCCAGAATCGCTCTCGTGCAATGTGATGAACATGTCGTCGACAAGGCGCGCGATCTTCCCGTTGATTTCGGTGACCTGGGCCGCCTGCGATTTCAACACAGGATCGCCGTAGGTTCGGATTTCGTACGCCACGAGATGTAAGGCTACCCACCGATGGCCGCGCGCGGTTCGCACTACTTCGACGAGGAGCCTACAACCGAGTCGGTGCCGCGCGACGTCTCGCTGCTGCTGCCGGACATGCACCTGACGTTACGTACCGACCGGGGAGTGTTCGGGTACAACCGCATCGATGCCGGCACAAAGCTGTTACTGCTGAAGGCGCCACCGCCGAGCGCGACCGGCGATCTGCTCGACCTCGGCTGTGGCACCGGTGCGATCGCACTCACCATGGCGCGCCGCTCGCCAAGCGCGACCGTGTGGGCCGTCGATGTCAACGAGCGAGCGCGAGAGCTGTGCCGCGCGAACGCCGAGCTCAACAACATCGGCAACCTGCGAGTGTGCGCGCCGGACGAAGTTCCTGAGTCAGTTCTCTTCGAAACGATCTGGAGCAACCCAGCGATCCGCATCGGCAAAACTGCGTTGCACGAAATGTTGTCCCGCTGGTTCGCTCGGCTGGCACCCAGCGGCGAAGCCGTGATGGTCGTGCACAAGCACCTAGGCGGCGACTCGCTGCAAGCGTGGCTGACAGCGCAGGCCTACCCCACGACTCGTCTGGCGAGCTCAAGCGGCTATCGAATTCTCCGCTCGACGGGGTAGGTCGAGTCGAGTCCAAAACGAGAGTTGACCTTGGCGGCGCTTTCACACCACCAAGGTCAACCTCGAAAGACTTTTTGGGATTACTTACTTGCGTACTTGCAATTCGGACTGCCCCCCCCTTTGGTCAACGAGTCAACCAAACCAGGGGCAGACCCGTCGCCTACGCGCGATTTCCAGCACTTTCTTGAGATGGTGGGTGTTGTGTGAAGAAGGAACCGACCCGCGCCTACTCTTGGCGGCTAGCCACTACTGACAGCGGGGTCCGCTGTCCAGTTTTGAGCCGGGACGTGGGAATGCGAGGTTCTTGGCCCCTGTCGAGGCGAATCAGACGGTCACGGGGTACGTCTCTAGACTACGCACGGTGACTTTGCTATAGAGACGATTTAAATAAGTGCACTCTTTCTGATACCATCGGCTGATCGAACCAGGCGAGATCCTCAAGAAGTACCGGGCTGCGGCCGGTCTGTCGCAAATGGCGCTGGCCGTCACGGTCGGCGTGACGCTGCCAGCAGTCAGCGGGTGGGAGCGCAATCTCTATAGGCCTCGCCGCCCGATTGCCCAGCTTGTCGATCATGCGGTGCACGGCGACGGCGCGATCATGGCCGCGTTCGGTTACACGCCGCTGCCGAGGCCCAGCGAACCAAGGCCACCAAGTAGCGAACTCGACGATCGCGTCGAGCGGCTAGAAGTACAGGTCGCAGAGCTCTCGCGCCGGATAGGCGATGTAGACGAGCTCGAAAAACTCGGTCGCAGCTAGCAGCCGAGGGTGACCGCCGTGGCGGCTCAGACTCGTTGCGGGTCGACCTCAATGCGAAGTCGTGAGCCCTTGGTGCGCGCGTCCTTCACAGCAGCCGCGTCCGCCAGCGCGTGACCGAGTGTCATCCAATCGTCAGCACGCACCAGTGTGCCCTTTGCCGTCGGTGCGTACTCCAGACCGGTCGCTTGCGCGACCGCTTCCGCATCGGCACCCTCTAGCGCTGCGAGCGCTCGAAAGGGCGGCAACCCGAGTAGCCGGCGGCGGGCAAGCTCGCCGTCAGTGAGTCGACCGGTTTCGCCAAGCAGCGCAGCCTGCAATACCTCGTGCTGTGGCACGTACGTCTGCACGAGCACACGTCCACCACGGTCGCGGGCACCGACCAAACGGCCAGCGCGTACGAGCAGCGCCATTGCGTGCTCGGCCGCTCGGTAACGCGGAGCCAGCAACTCTGCATCGAAATCAAGAAACGCAACAACATCGACGTCGCGAACCCGATGAAGCACGGCTTCGGTGCCGACAAACACGTCGCCAGCCGGCAATTCGTCGGTCTCACCAGTGACGGCAACGACAGGTCGCTTGGCCGCGGCCTCCAACTCTTCGCGTAGGCGCGAGACGCCGGGCTTGACGAGCGCCATCGCCGAAGCGCCACACACCTGGCACACCTTCGGTCGTACCGTCGCGCAGCGCGGACACTCCAGCATGCCGTCGTCTCGCTGGCGCACCGCTGCCTCGCAGCGCTCACAACGTTGCAAGTTGCGACACGCGCGACACGCGAGCAGACGGGCGCGGCCGACGACATTCAGCACGCACACAACTCGCTTGGATGTATCACGTAGCGAACGGATCAGTGACGTGCCGACCAGCGACCGCTTCCATGGCTCGATGTCGCTGCGGTCGTCGATTTCGATCATCGGCCATTGCGATGAATGCGCCACGCGATGCGCTGCGCCGTGCGCCCAATTCATAACCGTCGCAGTCGGACAGGGCGACACGAACATGCACGCCGCCCCGGCACGCGCCGCGCGTTCGATGACGACATCTCGCGCATGCCACGTCGGCGTGCGCTCCTCCTGATACGCCTCGTCGTGCTCGTCGAGCACAACGACTGCCGCCAGCGCCGCACAAGGTGCCCACGCGCCGACACGGCTGCCGACGACGACGTCGACGCCTGCTGCGGCCGATGCCCAT